>Ga0268261_10004443_pt1 | contig 10506 bp, 8 predicted proteins | sample TergutNc150P1_FD_190353 | JGI IMG/M metagenome (GOLD analysis project Ga0268261, IMG submission 190353) | Nasutitermes corniger P1 segment gut microbial community from laboratory colony in Florida, USA - Nc150 P1 (SPAdes) (version 2) | ecosystem: Host-associated > Arthropoda: Insects > Digestive...
TGGACGAGTGATCAGCTCGTCGCAGGGACCTCTACCTGACAACACACGACACTCACAACAGACAAATATCCATGCCCCCGGTGGGATTCGAACCCACGCTCTCAGCAGGCGAGCAGCCACAGGCCGCTCACCTGCTGAGATCGTGGGTTCGAAACCCACCAGGGGCATGGATATTTGTCTGTTGTGAGTGTCGTGTGTTGTCAGGTAGAGGTCCCTGCGACGAGCTGACCACTCGTCCAGAGGAGTCCTACCAACTGTGGTGCGTCGTTGTGTGTGATCTAGAAACATCAAGAATAGGGGCTCCATATATATATATATATATATATATATGACATTAGTAGCCTAAGGGTTAAGTACGTATGTGAAAGTGGTCATAATACTTAACATAAGGGATGTCTACTGCATACAACCTGGTGTCTGAAGCTGCAGACCGTGTAATATGTATATATACTTGAGACTTAACAAATATTTATATTTTATATTAATATTACATAAAGTACCACTGCACACACACACACATTTAGTGTTCTGCCCAACCAAAACAAATTGGTTTATCCCCTCTTGCACTGAAGAGTATACAAAAAAGCAAGCATCCAGGCACTTTTTCAGTATACCTTAATAACAGTTTAAAGTGTCAATTTTCAAATCTATAACACATACCGCAATATGTTTATTACACTGTCAAACTTTCAAAGGTGCTCTACTTCTGAAGCCTTGCCAAAACATAGGATGCAAGAAGGATTTTATAATCAATGTGGTAGTAATTTCATGGTTTGTTGTTAGTGACTTACAAAGAAATGTTATTGATTCTACAAAGAAATGTTAACAACAACATAATATGACAAACCTATTTTTTAAACTTAATTAATTAAATTTTGAAATTAATTCTTCATATTTGACTTGTAAAATACAAATGTAGGGGCAAATGGCACAATCCCTTTGTCAATTTTGAGTTTCCAGAAGACTTCCCCTTGCACTCTGTGTTTCATTCTCCACCTGATGTATCCATACGACAAATGCTGGCTCCAACAGCACAATTAATAGGCGCCATTACTTGAGATCTTATTCCCTGTTTAAGTACTGTGCAGAAACAAACAATATTACTGTACTGCCACACTATCTATTTGACTTGGAAAGTTTCTCAGTTATGTGGAATGTACATTATATTTTCAGTCAGGATATACACATATATTTTATGCATTATTTACATACAACCTATATACCAACTACAGCACAAATAAATAAGATCATGTCATTTAATATATACAGTTGTTCAAGACACCTATTTCTACTACATCCAACACACTCCAATACAGCCTTTAACAGGCCACTAATGTACATATAAAGAAACTGAAAAACTGCTATACACTGTCCAAATGAAGAGCTCTGGAAAAATAGCAAAAGTTACTAAACAAATCTCCTAGTATGGCAGAGATAATATCTCCAGTATGAATAAGAAGAGAAAATAAATATAAGTGATCACTTCACATAAACTAATAATGCCTCAAAATCAATCTTGAAATATGAAAAAATTTGCCTCACCTGTTATTGCTGTGAATAATTTTCACATGGGGAGAAATCAGAGTACCCCAATATCTAGTGTGGGAATAATGATTAAAAGTCAACATATCTGGGGAGGTCAAAAGTTTCAATCAGTGGGTCTTGTGGGGACACTCACTGCTTTCTGCAGATTGCACATTAAATATTTTCATAAAACTGGAAATTCAACTTGTGCATCTTGTGGGTGATAACACTATGCAGGTGGATGGTCTGACACCAAAAGATGAACATTTAAAACTTGCAGCTTTCATAGCAACTAAAATTTACAGTCACCTTGGGTGAGCAGATGCATCAGTTCAGTGTTAAAGTATAATTACAACATCCCAGGTGATGGATACAAGTGCAAGTCTCCAAAACAATGGACTTGAACTAGAAACCAAGGCAGCTGGTGGCCTGAGGCAAATCCATTATAATACGGATCTCCATCACCATGAAAATTTCAAATTTATTACACAGCAGTAATTGTAATCAGACACCTGGGAAGCAACTCTGCACTGCCAACGTAGATTCCCCAACCAGTTGCAAGTAATGAGAAATTCAACCACTTTAGCAGCTCCACGTTTTATTTAGTGGATGATTCTTTCATTACTTGGGGATTCAAATGGCAACATATAAAGTAACATTGTACAGCACTGATTCAAATGCAATGGTCAGGCCTACTGCTTCAAATGAGACAACCAATATACTCAAGAATGGTGACAAGGAAGGGATTTGAAAGGAGTCAAGTATGGCCTATTTCAACTTACTATACCAGCATTCACCTGGAAATTCTTAAATAAAAAGGCCTTCACAGTGGGTATTGCCAAAATGATAAGAGTGCTGAGTTATTACATACAATTAACAAACTCCAAGGACAGAGTCTGTCTTGGGAAGCTAAAAGGTTCCCAGCTCGTCAAGAAATTCCCGGCATTTTATGGAACCCAGACAGAGCTTGCCACCTGCCCCTATCCTCAGCCAAATCAATCTAGTCCATGCCCCCCCCATCCCAATTCTTGGAGATCCATTTTAATATCAGCCTCCCATCTATGCTTAGTTCTTCCAAGTGCTTTCTCTCCCTCATGTTTCCTCACCAAAACCCTGTATGCACCTCTCCTCTCCCCCATACATGTGTGCTACATGTCCTGCCCACCTAATTCATGTTGATTTGATCATGCAAATATTTGGTGAGGAGTAAGAGATCACAAAACTCCACATTGTGTATTCTTCTCCACTCCTGTTACCTTGTCTCTTTTAGGCCCAAATATCTTCCTCAGCACCCTGTTCTTGAATACCCTCAGCCTATATTCCTCCTTCAATATGAGAACCAAGTTTCACACCCATACAAAACAAGAGGCACAATTATAATTCTGTGAATTTTAATATATATATTTTGGATAACAAAATGGAAGACAAAAGATTCTGCACTGAATTATAGCAAGTATACTGCAAAGAGTTTAAAAAACTGCTTAGTTTTAAAGATTTTGTATGAATGCCCGATGATGATTCAGTACAAATCAAAACAAGTAGCTATATAATGCGACATTCTTTTTGGAAAAGAGTTGTGATTGATGTGTTTTATTTTTATTTTGCACAACTTAATTGGGTTCACATGTATACTTATGTGAATGGGAGGAAGAAATGGGTAAACTGCATAGAAAGGCTGCAAGGATTGTGGATAATCAGAATCACATAAAGGAAAAAGTTTATTTTTTATTGATACATGCCATTGTGTTTTTCTGTATCACAAACAACCAAAATACACCATCCACCACAACAATTTAATGTCACATAACACTGTGATACATGTTTCAGTTCACATGAACCATCATCAGGCATTTCTTATTACAACAATTTAAAAAAAACATGAGTATATTTTAGCATACATGCTAAAACATACTTACGATGGTGTATTTCAGTTATTTTTGAGAAGGTGATTTGTTCCAAGCCAACAGAAGTGAAGTCTGAAGTGAGACAACCAGGGTGCCAAACAGTCATTTTCATGTCAACAAATGGTTAGAAACAGTGTGTGACATTACATATGTAAGGTTTCTCTCGGTGCAGTAGCAGTTCAAATGAGTAAGGTGAAGAGTGATGGGTCCTTTTCACCACTGAAGTGCTCTTCAGGAGGCCAAGACTATCCCACTGCTGGAGAATGCCTTTACATCCCTATCTTCAGCAAGTGGATGAGCAGCTTCTACTCATAGGCTGGGTCATAAAGCGACAGAGATAGAATGTACCCCACCACGTGAACCAAGATGGTGGTTCATCCTTACGCAGCTCGTGGGACCCTCTCATCCAGTCCTTGGAGAAAATCAAGTAGATGATGGTTCTGAAGAATGGGATAAGTTTGCCCTCCCAAGGCAGCACTACATTACCAGCATACATATGAATAAGATGCATCCAAATGCCACAGCCCAGAAAGAAATCTTATATATGTAATGTCACACACCACTTCCACATTTCTGACTATTTGTGAGGCATGAAAAGGGCCATTTCTTATCACAGTTGACTCACTTTAAAGTTTCAATTCCTACCGACTTGGTACAAAATCTGTTATCTCCTCACTTTCTATGCTTCTCCTTGGCAACAACCATTGCCACTGTCCTACAAAACCAAGCCACTTCTTCCGAAACATCTTCATCAACTTATAACCTTACAAACTTTCAAAGCCTAGAAGCCTATCATTTGCAATGAAGGAATAACTTGTCAGGGTAGCTGCCATGATTCAAACTGGGTACCTCCCAAACACAACAACATATATACAGTGTGTTACCAATTCAATATGTGTTTGTTTGTGACACCTGAAGCTCTCATGGTGGTCACTATTGAGGTTATAGCCTTCAATGATGTAATTCCATGTGATTTTTGCACACAAGTACCAACACTTCAGAGGAACATTTTGTTTCCATCTTGAGGGTATAGTGTTCTCCTGAAACATTGGTACTTGTCTACCAAACAAAATGTCACATCACCACCAATCTTGGTATGTTTGTCCTACAAAAGGTATATGTATGTGTAATATATATATATATATATATATATATATATATATATATATATATATATATATATATACACACACACACACACACACACACACACACACATTAATACTACTGTCTTGGCTATAGTTATGTTCAGTATGACTTCTCTTTGCCGAATAAAGATCATAGAACAATGGTTTCAAATAAATCAACTTTAAAGGAGGCTCCTGCTTTATGTATTGACATTCATTCAATGCTCACACCACTGTTCAAACATATGGCATGATTTTTGATAATGTATTACTTTATAATAAAAAAAATCATGAACAATTAATTTTTTTTATCTGACACCAGTAACAAATGGACTTGCGCACATGTGCACACACAGCAACGTACAGAAAGTGACTGAAAAACTATGGTATTTTTAATAACCAGTCATCACAAGAAGAAGGAATGTAGACTTTTATTCATAAGAACAGAAGACCCTAACATACTCAAAGTTTTCTCATATATAAATGTAAAGACACATTACACAAGAAATGTTGTATGCTTGAATTCTGTTTGTCAAATACTCATGCTTCACACCCAATTGAGAGAATCGTTTAAAAACTGCTAACACTCTTTTATCATAACTGAGTCTTTGAAATGGAATATATATATGAAGTACATGTATGTATAGCAGTTTCATATGCAGGAAATTTCCAGACACAAACTTGCCTCTATGAGGCACAGATGACTAAAAAATCTGAAAATAGTTGCAATAATAATAATAATAATAATAATAATAATAATAATAATAATAATAATATTAGAGCCTGTATTACATCAAATCTCATACTTCCAAGTCTCTGAAATGTTGTACATCATATGCAATAAAAATTAATATTCACACCTGTAAGTATCAAAGGTGTGATATGATCTGGTAGACAGCATAATTTTTTCAAATTATGCGAAGTATAGAAACCTTGCCCCATAGCTTCTGTGAAAAGTCCCCACAACAAATGATCTGAACCTATGACTACCTACCACTAGTACCTTGTTCCACTGTAAATACATATCATAACCACTGCAGCAATTACAATCTGGAGATGGTGGGGGTTATCGCTAGCCATGGCTTATGCTACAACCAATACTGGGCATTCATGATGGTAAAGTCACAGCCAAAACAATAATTAAAACAGCTATGGCTATTAACACGCAGATTATGATGAGGATTTTTTTCTGTGAACAAAAAAAGAAACAAGGAAAACTTAAAATTATACTACAGAAAAACAAAAACAAAAAATAATACTGCCTAGTAAAATTCAGAAATAATTAATAGTATAAGATGGTCAAGACTATTCTTTATTTGCAAATTAATTATAGAATGTGTTCAGTTTTCTCAAACTTGCATTAAAATATAAAAAAATTCAAAGTTTAATATTTTAATAAAAACTTAAAACTGTCTTCCTCATGATGAGTTACTTGCATATATAAAATAACAATATGCTTTATCAATACTTGAACATAAAATATGTCCATACTCTGAAAAGACAGGACTCTTAAACCTAAAATGACAATTTTCAATTGCAAAATCAAGTGGTACTTACAGTATCAGAAAGAACAACATAGAGAAACAAGAATTTCTTGTTATAGTTTTGTTTTGCAGAAAGCAACATATTTACCAGTTGGAAACTAGAGTTTGGAAAGTGCAGGGAATAAAGTTGGAAGTGGAGTAGTGAAATGTGAAAGAATTTGTGTGTAAAACAAAAACACACTTACACATAGCAACAGCAACAGTACAACAGCATTAATATCAAAAGAAACCAAGAAACAGGCATGCAGCAATGAGAATAAATTCATGCCATTTGTTATTCTTTGTCCAATACTGATATATTTTTTATTGTTATGGCAAAAAGTTGTGATAAATTATGTCCACTCAGTATGTTATTTACCTTACTGAGTTCACATGTTTTGTTACTGTCTTGCTCATTTGACTGTAAAATTAACCTATCTATTAAACAAGGTAGGAAATGCAAATACAGCATTAAAATTGTGGCATGTTCAATTTTTTAATTATTTAAGAAGCTGTAAGACCCAAAAAAATGTACACGACATACAAAGTTCATTTCATTTTTCTGTACAATGTCTGTTCCAAGAATTTTTTACTCTTGACAAACATTTAGTGAATTACACTTGACACTTATGCACATGCACATGTACAGTTACAATAACAGACTACCTCATTCGTAACTAAAACAATTATAATGATCTGGCTGACAATTAAAACATGTATCATAACAATATGCTATTTATGGTACATGGCAGATTAACAAACTGGATGATCTGATTCCTGCTACAAGGCAGCTGAAGATCAACTGCTGTCATCTTCCTCTGCAGTAAACAAAAGTGCAAAAAGCTCAGAGAGATCCAGCACAATGTCTGTCACAATTAACAGCACATTGTTCATATCATTATCAAAAATAAGTAAAAAGGTCTCCCCATTATATGCCAGGAAGGGACATAGGGGGAGTAGAGGTACAGCTCTACTCTTTCTTAACCTCAGCATTTGATGAGGTTGGGTGGTCAAAGCTATGCCCCTGCCGCTTTACCCCAAGAAAAAGACCCGGTTCCCATTTTACAGGAGGAATGGTGGTCCTTGGGACTGGTCTGGACAGACGTGGACAATCTCGCACCCACCGGGGTTCAAACCCCAAACCACCCATCTTGTAGTGATTCACTACACTGACTACACTATTAATCTTTCAAGCACCTTACTGAATTATAAAATCTACTATTATCCAAAATCTGTTACTCATTTTATTAGTACTTCTGTACAGACATACGACTCTGAAGACTGCCTTACTAGCCTTCACTTTTTTTAAAAATAGTTTTACAGAGCTACAAATCATACTGCCATGCCACGTAAATTCACTCCATCCTGATGATATCAAGCCCACCAACTGCGGTGCTTTTGTGCATGATGATTCAGTACATCAAGTGCAGCATGCAGCAGTGGACATTATTAACTGAACTTCATAACTTTCTAGTGTGTTAGGTAGGCAGAGGGTTAACAGAAAAATTTTAGATCTACAGTTTCTGGTCAATGAGTTCCTTAATATTACTCCACCACTACAACACATCATGCAACAAATAAATGAACAAACAATATTTAATCACCACCATCTTTACACGTTACCTTGCGAGCCTTCTTTTGGTGTTTTCCAGCTACCTTGACCTGTCCACCAGCACATTCAACAGCATCCCTTGATGATTCTACATGGTGTTCAATTCTGTCAATCAACTCACCCTGGGAAATGCTCCAGGAGCAGTACCAGTACAGGGGTAAAGTTAACAGCATGAGATAATAAGAAGGGATTAAAAGGATAGAAAATGAGGTATCAGAATTGCCAGAAAATGGGAATTTTCACACATTTTGGTCAGAAGCAGTAAGGTGAGTAAATAGTGAGCATGTCAGAAAGCACGGCAATAAAATTAACATACATACAGTCACAAACATTGATACAAATAACCCAAACAACATCCACACACCAGTATTAAAACCCACAACCACATGAATCAATACACATACAAACACAAACAAGAATAATGGCAAATTCAGTGAGTGGCAGAGTGAAATAATGGAAGGTATTGGTGTAATGGCATGAGGGATAATTTTAATAAAGGTGGGAAGTGGGAAGAGAATAAATAAGATTAGCTGTGTATTCAAGTGCACATAAATCTAAGATTACAACAGTATGACTTACCCGTCTAGCTTTACTCTGATACTTGAGTGCCTTCTTGGTATCCTGCGTGGCGGTCTGGACATAGTCCACAGCGTGTTCTACGTGATACTCGATACGATCTATCATTTCCCCCTACAATGGACAGGCCCAGCAAAAAAGAGAGAGAACAAAATAGGACAAACCCTTACTGTTAGTCAGAAGAACAGCAATCAGAAGAGTTTTTGTGTCCCCATGCTAAGAAGGAAAGCCACATATCATGCAGTATAAGAACATGGTTGTGTTCAGATTGCCATGACAGACTTACACCTGTGTTCAAATCCTGTTAGCAGTACACAGAAATAAAATTCTACCCAATCAGTGACAAAGAATGTATGTAACACTTTAAAGCGTAAAAAATGTGATTACAGAATATACCTAGTATCCATGTACTAACACTCATGCTATATAATCTCAGCAATTGACAGCACAGTTAACATTTTGGCACTGGAGTTTTACATTTAAATTTTAGCACACCCTGTATGTAAAATGTGAATAATACAGGAAACAAAAAAGGTAGCATTACGAAATAAACGGCATTTTGAAGAGAAAAACGGAGAGTGTGCAGCATGTTTAAAATACTCAGTACTTATATTTGTTAAAAAAAATATATAAAATGCAACATCTGGAGGGTAGCGGTATGCCTGTCCTATACATAGGACGCATGGTTCTTAAAGGTTAAATAACATACAGAATAACTAATCAAGATTACATAATTAACAGAATGCATTCATGTTTGCTTCATTTATAATGCATGCCTACCATCACATTGCTTGCTTCCCACATTTTCTCCAACTTCAGGATGTGCGTGCATTCTCATCTACTTTATGCTTAAATCTCAGTTTCTTGATCATGTAATTGTGTTTGTGACCAGCAACATTGCAGTACACTGCCGTACAACAGTTACAGCATGGAATACCTAAGTATTCTAGAAAGTAACTACTGAGTGATTGTAAACAGGCTATGCTAAGTGGCCGTATCTCCTGAACGGAATGCTACATTACCACAATTCTGGTCCCATATTGAGACGCACACCATATCAGATTTCAACATAGGCACCAGCAATTTGAACACACTTCTGCAACCTGAGAGACACAGACTCAAGTTTTTTCCCTTAAGAAGTCAAGAGAAACAGTGACAATCATATCTCAAATTGGTTGTTATGTTTCATCCATTGATCTTGGTCTTGATAGGCAGAATTCCTCTTTGGCTCAGTGCCACAAACAGAATTCACATGGAGGCCAACTGTTGGTTCATGTAAATGTTGCTGCTGTGCAAAAGCCACAAATGTTAAGTATTCTGCATATGTCTCTGGCCTTAGTTACCCAGCATGCAAAGTGCATGCACCCTGTTATATTATTATCTGAGGCTTTTCTGGCTCTACCACATTTTTCCACATTATCTCATAACACGATTTTCTGCAAAATGTTACTAAACATAAAATGTGTGCTTTTATGTGCTTTTACTTTCTCTACAACCTTTGTCTGAAACATTTCTTATTTTAAGAAGATTTTGGTGAGATATTATCACCAATACACATATGTCTTCATGTACAGTACCCATTATTGTCAGATTTTAATAAAACATAGTCGCTTTTCACAATTTTGCAAACTTGCCTAGAAAGATAAAGAATACATGTTGACAGTAAATACATGCTATTATTAAGTTTTCTGAAGGGTTTCTTAAAGTGTAGAAGTACTTTACTCCTACACATCAAGACTGTGTAATGAAGAGTGATCATGTTGTTGGGAGTTATGTGTCTGTATGTATGTGCACGTAAATGTGCATGTGTGTTTGTGTGTGCGAGAGACAGCAGAAGACAGTAAGGGAGTTTAGTGAAAGGTATTGTGAAGTCTGGTATACAATGAAAGTGGTAGCACATTATTATACAGAGTGGGCCACAACCGACTTGACAAATTTAATGACATTGTGATAACACAAAAAGGCAGAGGGAAAGGAAACCATTCACACAATATGAAAATTGTTAATCAGTAGGTGTTTGACAATTTGTTGGTTACCTGCAGATACCCCACTGACAGTCTAATTATTCCCATACTTCCTGCACCATATCTCAGTCCACCCTGTTTACTGCCTCTGTGCTGTTATAAAATTACCTCTTTGTACAGCTACACCTTTACAACAATCATACCATGACTTGCATGTAAAATGCTGCAAAAGTGCACGTGCGCACACACACGCACGCACGCACGCACGCGCGCGCG
>Ga0268261_10004444_pt1 | contig 10506 bp, 14 predicted proteins | sample TergutNc150P1_FD_190353 | JGI IMG/M metagenome (GOLD analysis project Ga0268261, IMG submission 190353) | Nasutitermes corniger P1 segment gut microbial community from laboratory colony in Florida, USA - Nc150 P1 (SPAdes) (version 2) | ecosystem: Host-associated > Arthropoda: Insects >...
AACCCTTATCCTGCTAACGTGGAGAAAATGGTAAGCTCCTAATAATGCCAGCAAATAGCAGATGGGGTTTAATTTAGGGTTTTAAGGGTTAAAAAATGGGAAGATCTGTTAGATCCTTACGGATCAGTTATAGAATAAATTCGCCAGTTTTCTGTTACCCAGTAATATTAAGTAAATGGAAAAAGGAAGCTTAGAGAAATACAAAGACAAAATAACTGTACGAAAATAGAAATTTTGTATTGAATACACTTGAAAAGTAGATACAGGTATTTAAGCTACGCTTATTTTTTACCTCTGCGGTATTTGCCTTTTTAAAGCTTTTTATCCTTCCTTCCTCTCTGTTTACTCAATTGCTAGTGTTATATCCCACGGGGCCAAAGAGTGGCGCTGTCGGTTGAGGCACTGCACTACAAGCCGGAAGGTCGAGTGCTCGATTCCTGGTGGTGTCATTAGAATTCTTAGTGGACATAATTTTTTCCGCCACATTATGACTGGGCCTCCAACAGAAATGATTAATAGGAATATTTCGTGCGGAGTAAAGGCGACTGGTGCGTAAGGCGGACAACCTTATAATTTTCATGTGTAAATTATCTAAAAATCTGGGAGCTTCCTGTCTCCTGAAAACATATGGGCCTGTAGTAGACCTGTATAAGGATTGCTTTACCTTTCACAGGAGTACCACAACGGTATGAATGAGGGATGAATCCTGAAACCATGAACGGCATCGCCGACACAATCATAATACCGATTCAGCTATCGAAGCCGGTATGATGCGAATTTCTGCTGTCAACTGTTCCCTTTCGTCAGCTGTAGTGTTCAAGATGGCGGTGTCGCGACCTTTATCGATAGAAGCAATTCGTGATTTTATGTTGGAAAATGGTGGGAAAGTGACCAACCATGACTTAGTTAAGCATTTCAAGGGATTTCTTACTAATCCTGAAACAAGAGGTATTGATTCCATGCTTTGTGACTTTGTTGTCTTCAAATACGAGTGGTTCAAATACGTGTCTGGCAAGCCCATGTAGGATTAATGTATTTTAATACCACTTTCAGTTATGTTATGCTTGTGTGAGAAATGTCTTTCATCGACAATATTTCACGTTCACGTTATTTAATAATCCTCTTTTTGTTTTGTGCTGCTGTGTTACATTCATATAACTTGACTTAGTACCTGTATATGGTATAACAACAAACAGCCCACTAGTTTTGGTGTATACGATATTGACATGTTCGAGAATCAAATTTCGTATTATTCATTTGGGGTATATCTACTGAGTACGATAATCAGCTGCGTTAGTGACCCTGGAAGTGAAGTGACGGGGACAACAGGTAGATTGTAATGATTTGTGTTAGGCCTGTTAATTGTACACAGACTTCACCTTCAGCATGGCTGTTCTCATACAATCCCACCTTCTCATAAAGTCCCTCCGTTGTAAAGGTGTTTCAGGTTTCTGCCTAGGGTGATAAAGACTGATAGTTACTTTGACTTTGGTTGTTAGTGTAGCGTTTATTATGTACACACGAGGAGGATAGTTTGTGATGTGTCATCTTTATGTGTATCAAATATAGGTTTTTTTATTCGTACTTATAAATAACCTTAAATGTCTATGCCAAGCTTTTATATATTTTTTTCTTGCACACGTACACACACACACACACACATACATGTGCACAAAAAGGGCAGAGAGAAAATATGAACCAAATCTTGTGACTTTGAATGATTAAATGCTTTTAAGTTCATTTTACTCCCCCAAAAAATTATTCATACTTATGTTGTGCTACTGATTGTAATGTTATTTTCAGTTGAGGCCCGAAACCAGTTCAAAGAATTTGTAAATACAGTGGCTACAATTCGTAATGAAGGGGTAAATATATATTTTATTCATATACAGTGATATTTATAATTGATATTTGGGATCTTTGTGTAAGATAAGTAGCACAAAATGTTATGGACAGTATCATTTGACAGTAATTTTAATTTTCAGGGCGAGAAGTATTTGATACTAAAGAAAAAGTATCGTAATACAATGGGACAGCTGAGTCAAGGAGTGCTTGCATCCCCAGTATTACTAAGTCCATCCTCGGAGTCTGTATCGTCCATGACACCTACTTCTGTGAACCCATTCAGTTACTTTTCTGCATCAGAAGAATCTTTGGATGTCATGTCCCCTTCTCGCCATCCGCCCCCTTATCGATCTCCACCTCCACCTGCTTCTTCACCCATACATCCTGGCCCCCAGACCACATCATTGGAATCTGCAACTATGGGACAAGAAGGAGAACTGGAAAGAGAAAAAGACACATATGTGGAGGTGAGGTCACCAAGCACAGATGATTCTCTGAATAGCAGTGCAGGAGTCGTAGAGGAAACAGTGATCTATGCGCCACCACCAGTGCCACCTCGTCGTAAAAGTAATGATAGGATAAAGCTGGAAAATAAGGAAAATGCTGCTGACACTACATACAAGAGACCAAAAATTACAGGCAGTGACACAGGCAATAAAATGGTGAGTAAATACATTTTGCAATGTTGTGCAAGTTTTCTTAACATTAGTAACAAATGGAAAACCCTGTGGTGCATGGTTTTGTTGAAATGCTGATATTTATTCAACTTGTCAATAAAGCCCCAAAGTATTAGGACTAAAAAAAGTTTCACCACCACCACCACGATCAACAACAACAACAACAACAACAGTCAGCCAAGGCATTCATTGTTAGGAATGTAGGTGAAGTCCAGTGATAAGTTAGTACAGTTATGTGCATAAATTATTTTGACAGGTGTCAATTTCGTACTGTAATCAGATTCTTGGTAGAAAAATTTATTACACTTTGTACTCTTATATGTGCAGTGCATCTGCAAATATTTTTCAGTGCCTTAAGAATGGCCTCCTTACTTCTGGTTTCAAAATTTGTATGAGGAAAGAACTCATCTCTGTCTAGACTGGTGTGTCACTTGGTTTACTGACATTTACAGGTGCACTGGAGTTCAAACATTGAAGTAGGTAATGACCATTAGCTTCAAAATCCATGTGTACACAACTTTTCTGACAGGCATCCGCTACACTAAATGAGGGATGTGAAAATCTTGTGCAGTGGTGTATAATATTTTCAGCATAATTGTTGGATTTTTTTCCCTTTCATACACAAATGTGTATCACTTCACATATACGGAATTTAAAGTGCCAGGTAACAGTGAAGTCTGCACATCACTTCAGAACTGTGAGTCATCAGTATGGAAACTACTTTGTGTTACGCTACTGACAGCCAAAATCTTGGAAAATTTGTGTACCATTGCACTAAATACCTTCAACATTTGTAACAGTGTTATTAAACAACCATATTGCCTCATGTTTTACAAAGAGGCTATGATTGTCAGCCTTTTTTGTCTGTTCAACATGTGCTTTTCATTTGGCAATTATATAAAGCAAATTAGCTCAAGGGGTAACATTTCTAAAACGTATTTTATGTGTGCCAGGTTCAAACCTCAGCTGAGATCTCAACTAATGGTTTCTGGATTTCTTCATTTCCTCCAGAAAAATGCCATGTTAATGTTTTCAATGATTCCACTGAAAGTTCCTTCCACATTTTTTCACTTCCGTTATGCACTATGATCCAACTGTTCTCTACTGTGTAGTCTGAGATACTTTCATTGTCCTTAAATAGAATTGCAAACAAGTAAACAAATGAACATACATGCATACATACTTCTGACACTTCATTATTTGCTGTGTAACATGCCTGTGTGTTGGAGTTGACCGTAGGGGTTTGAGTTGGCTTATGAGGTTCTTAAGGAAATAACTGGAAGTAGAAGTTGTGCACTTGCAGTGTTTTGTCTGTATTTTTGTTTATGTTTATAAGGACATGATTGGGAGGACATGTAGTAGACATGTGAGTGATAACGCATTTGTAGAAGATTTTAGGCTGAAAAACCTAGTGAGAAGTGGGTGCTTGGGAGACCTAGGCGTAGATTGGAGGTTAATATCAAAATTACTGTCAAAGAATTAAATTTGTGAAAGTGGTAAAGAGTTTATCTGGCTCCGAGTACCTCCTGTGACAGGTTTGTGTAATGACCTGTTTATGACACAAAAAGAATCAGAGATTACCCCTGTTTACATTAGTCGAGTGCATCACCATACAGCATTTCTGAGGTATTTCATATATGTATATATACTTATGGGGTACACACATTATGTGTTTTTTTAATATAAAATATATAATGTGATTATCCTGTCTTTGTCTCTCAGTCTAAATCTTACATCTCTGAAACTACCATGTAGACTGTGATGAAGTGTGGTGATATTATGCTGATTCTCAATCAAGTGTAACCCAAATTTTGTTTGAAGTTTACATGAAACATAATTTCTTCAAAAAGGCATCTTATACAAATAATAATACATAAAATACAGACGGTATATATATATATATATATATATATCTTGTGCATTGCAAATCTTAGGTTGAAATATTTTTAATATGGTTGTTATTTAATTAAGTACAGTGGACAACAATATTTTCAAAGTCTGAATTCACAGTGTGATCTATAGGGAGATTAGCCTTGTAACACTAGCGTGAATCAATAGCAAATCAATATACGTACCATTGCAGCGTGTAAAATAATGAATGTATTTGAAAATTATGTGGTGGTGTTCTGGGGCATGGTTTTTAGGCGCATTCGCAAAAAAAAAAAAAAAAAAAAAAAAAAAAAAAAAAAAAAAAAAAAAAAAAAAAATTAGCATCGTTATGTCTGTCTGTCTGTATGTATGTATGGAACAACTCTGCTCCCACTGGATGGTTTTTTTTTTTGTGAAATTTGGTATTTGAGTATTTTTTGAAAATGTGTCAACAGAATGTACATTTTATTAAAATCTGACAAGAGTAACAGGAACTTTACATGGAGACGTATGTACGTATATGACAATATCTCTCTGACTTGTTCTTAGAATGGGAAATGTTTCAGATGCAAGTTGTACAGAAAATCAGAACACACACTTTATGTTCAATAACTTTTTTCTGAATATTATGCCGTTTATGAGATCATGGGTAAAAATTTGGTAGAACCAGACAGGCTACAGATGACATAATTTGGCACATGCGCTTGGCACGCAGGATAACTAATATTCCAACCACACACTCGGAATGTGTAGTACACTTATTTTTGGTCCATGGCAGCAGTGGTTAGGTGAACGTGCCCCGTTGTTACATTGATATCTACATTGCCTGTCTTGATGGATTTTACAGTCATTTTACTTCTGCTTCTTGGCTTATTGACATGGTTTTTGTTTGTCACACTCTACAGATTATGAAATAAAAGACAGTTTGTTTCATAAATTGTTTTCAGGAGGTCAGGTTATACTTTTTAACCCTTCACACAGAGTAAATCATGTTAGTTTTCATGTTTTTACAGTGGTGCAGCTGAGATTCCCTTCTTCTGGAATCAATGCTACATCACCAGGTCATTGGTTCTGATTATGCAAAGATGCAGCATCTTATCCCAGAAGAACTGGATCCTCAGAATGAATTATCTTCAGGAGATATGTCAAGGTTATAAACTATTTTGTCCGGAAGGTGGCATGCTTAATTCGTGAGGATATTCTTGGCAGAAGTCCAGACCGACCCTGGGGTTCACCCACCCCCCTGTAAAAATGGTACCTTGTCTCTTTCCTGGGGGTAAAGCTGCTGGGGAGTGGTGTTGACCACCCACCACCATCTAGCACCGAGGTTAAAGGAGTAGAACTGTGCCTCTACTCCCCTTCTGGGCCTTCTTGACCTGTTTGTGGGTGAAATTATTCTTGGCAAATTGTTTTCTATTATTATGAAGTGCAGGTTTTACTCATATTATGAGCTGGTATGTGGTTGGCACTATCAAATTCGGGCTTTCTTCAATGACTTCAGCGCCTATATTTCAAAGTAACAGGCGCAGCACTGTTTATCATATCAGGTGATGTGCTTTTCATAACTTCTCCAATAATTACTTACCTACTCCATGGAGCAGAGTCCTTCTTGAGAAGCTGACCGGTTCTCAGCTAGTCAAGAAATTTCCTGCATTTTATGGAACCTGAAAGTTCATAACCACATTTACAAGTGCCCACCACCTGTCCCTATCCTGAGTGAGATCTATCCAGTCCATGCCCCCCATCCCACTTGTTGAAGATCCATCTTAATATTATCTGTGCCTGGATCTTTCAAGTGGTCTCTTTCCCTCAGGTTTTCCCACCATAACCCTGTCTGCACCCTTCCTCTCCCCCATACATGCTATATGCCATGCCCATCTCATACTTCTTGATTTGATCACCCTAATAATATTGGGTGAGGAGTAGAGAACATAAGCTCATCATCATGTAGTTTTCTCCACTCTCTTTTTACCTCATCCCTGTTAGGCCAAAATATTCTCCTCAGCACACTCGTCTCAAGTACCCTCAGCCTACGTTTGTCCCTCAGTGTGAATGACCATGTATCACACCCATACAAAACAACAGGCAAACTTATAATTCTCTGTACCATAATTTTTTTTGGGGGGGTAGCAAACTCGAAGACAAAAGATTCTGCAACGAAGGATAGCTAGTATTCCCTCACTTCAATTTGCTCTTAATTTCTTCCTGAAAATAAGTTTGATTCGTTAAGTTTGTTCACAAATATCTGAGCTGTTCCACCCATTCGGAGGAATTGTTATCACTCTTTATATTTTGACTTCATCCTGCATTCTGACCTCGTGACATGACCATGTACTTAGTTTTATCAGCATTTACTTCTAGTTCAGTCCCCTTACTAGCAACTACTGAAGCTTCTGTATTTTTCTTTATAGTTTGTATGCTTCTGTCCAGTATATTAACATCATCAGCTTAACCCAAAAGCTGATGTGTACCATTTAATTTCAAGCCATCCTGGTTTACCTGAACCCTCCTGATGGCATACATTAAAGAAAAGTTGAAAAGCAATGGGGTTATAACATCCCCTTGTTTCAGACCATTCTTAATAGGAAACATGTCAGACAAATGTTTGCATTCCCAGACTGTGCTATTGGTTTCATTCAGACATAGTTTTATTAGCCTTACCAGTTTCATGGGGATACCAAACTCAATGAGAATATTATACAAAACCTCCCTTATAACTGATACGTAGGCTTCCTTGAAGCCTATAAAGAGTTGATGCACTGCTTCATTTTATCCCCATTTTTTTTCAGGTATTTGACTTATGCAGTATATATGATCAGTAGTTACCCTGTTTTTGGAAAGAGAATAGAGAATGTGGAATCTTTTAAATATTTGGGTAGCATTTTAACAAATGATGGAAGATGTACTTGTGAAATTAAATGTAGGATCACTATGGCTAAAGGTGCATTCAACAAGAAGAGGACTCTTTTTGCTAGCACATTGGACTTGGAATTGAGGAAGAAGCTAGTGAAGTGCTACATTTGGAGCATAGCTTTATATGGTGCTCAAACTTGGACGCTTCGGGCAGTAGATCAAAAACACCTGGAAAGTTTTGAATTGTGGTGTTGGAGGAGGATGGAAAAGATCAGTTGGACTGATCATGTGAGAAAAGAAGTATTGCTTAGAGTCAAGGAGCAGAGGAATATCCTACATGAAATATGTAAATGGAAGGTGAACTGGATTGGTCACATATTGTGTAGAAACTGCCTTCTACAACAGGTTATTGAAGGAAAGATACAAGGGGGGATAGAAGTGATAGGAAGACAAGGAAGAAGGCGTATGAAGCTATTGGATGACCTTAAGGAAAGGAGAGGATACTCTCATTTGAAGGAGGAAGCTCTGGATCGCACTATGTGGAGAGCTCGCTTTGGAAGAGGCTTTGGACCTGTCGTAAGACATACTACTAAATGAATGAGTTACCCTGTTGTGTGGAAATCCACCCTGATGATCCCCTATAATTGAACCTTGACAGCAGTGTGGTGCATATAATTCTGTATGTAGCTGGCAAAAGTGGTATGCCTCTATAGTTGCTATGATCTGTTTTATCACCCTTGTGATAGATAGGTACAATGATCGGCTGCTTCCACTCCTCAGGCAATTCCTCCTTATTCCAAATAGAATTAATAAGTTTATGGATCTCACAGAGAATTGTTCTACCTCCTGCTTTAATTAATTATGCTGGGATTTGATCAATACCTGGTGATTTGTGTCTTTTTAGCTTTTTGATAGCCACTTCAACCTCAAAAGGCACTTGGCTCAGACACTAGTGGCTCTGCTATATGTATTTCTGTCTGCCTAACATCATTAAGTCCTTGTACATTCGATAGCTGGGAGAAATGGTTCCTCCACCTAGCCAAAATACTGTGGGAGTTTGTAACTAAATCACCCTTTTCATCCTTTACTATATTTTAGGCTGGTAACCCTTCTAAAAGTCATTGATGCCTATATAAAATTCTCCAATATTTTTTATCTTACTGTTGATTTCAAGTTCATCAATTTTAGCTTTCTGATATTCCTTCTTTTTGCTGCTGATACGTATACTAGCTTCACATCTTACGTTGTTTAGATTACCTACAATGCTTTGGTTTGAATCCTGTAACCAGTGCGTTTTAGCCTGCCTCGTTTCAACTAAAAGTCGTAAACATTCTTCATCAAACCATGGTTTATGCTGCTTCAGTTAATACGGACCTAAACTGACTTTATCTGAGGTTTGGTATTCTCTTTCATGTTCTCCCAAGCCCTATCTATGTCTTCACTATAACTTAAGTTCTCCAAAGCTGCAAACCTATTTGAGACCTTAATCTGATTCTGTTTCATAACCCCCAGCTCATTTAGCTTCATGAGACTAAATCGTTCCACATCGGTCTTTAGTGCTTCGTGTTTACTTACTGCCAGTCTTTCCCTAACTTTTGCAACCATCAGATAGTGATCAGTACGAGTATGCTCGACTAACATCTCCTATCTATCAATTTGTGATCAATTTGGTTGTCTTTATATCAGGAGAAGGCCACATGTATTTATGAATGTTTCGGTGCCGGAACATCGTGTTTTTGATGTGGCAAAATTTACTATTCTAATACCATTATCATTTCTATCCTGTCGTAGACTGTCATTTCCGATTGTCGGTTTGAAAATATCTTCTCTCCCCAATTTTGCATCGAGATCTCCTAACAGAATTTTCTTACGGTACTTAGGAAAATGATCGAAAACGTCATAAAAATTGTCTTTTGAATAATCACTTTTCTCCTCACTTGGTGCATGCACATTCAAAACAATTATTTTTACACCAACGACCTCTCAGAACTATATATGATGTCCTATCACTAACAAACTTTACTCTCTTAACTGCTGATACTGTTCTGTGGTGTACAACAAAACCTGTTTCCAATTGATTGTTTTCGTTTCCTTTTCCATAAAAAAATAATATAATCCCCCGCTGTTACCTTGTCCCCTTTGTCCAACCTAACCTCCTGTACACCCACTAAATGTAATTTATACTTTGATAATTCCCTCGCTACTGTTGTAAGTGAACCTAACCTCTCCTTACATTCCATGAACCAAATCTCATGTCCCTTTTCCATTGCCTAGGTCGTACCAAGTGATCAGTCCAGGCCCGAGGCACATGTGTACGTTTCATATCAAGTCCAGTTTTTCGGTTAGGAGTTCTCAGCACCTCTCCCAACCCCCAAGCTGGAGGACCACCCCTTTTCGGCTGTCCGCGAGTGCTTTTTTTTTTTTTTTCAATATATTCGCAGCTACCGTCCAAATTGGAGGCCTTTCCTCCGTCCGCAACCTGAGGACGCGCTATGCCTCTGTGATAGGCACCCACTTATCATGGATAACTGCTTCAATGGCACTACTACAAATCATTTTCGTTCTGTGTGTCTTGTTCTAGGGAAAGAAGGAAAGAGTGGTCTTTACTGTACTGTATTTGTCCAAATGCTAACCTTACTATGCATACACAATTTTGGTCATGGGACGAGACCACGTAGGGTACATTCTCCTGCATGAGAGAATGAGATTGAAATAGTAGCGTTTCTGTAGTTATCGTAAATTCTGCCAAGATGATACTAGGATCATATCACAAAATATGTCACGACCGCTTCCTTCCTCATCTTTCCTAATTTTTCGAGCGGTTTGGCGTGGTCGTGCATTCAGAACTTGCACGAGGTCCGTATTTTAGGTGACAAATAACGTTTGTCACTTCCGGCCGCTAGTGTTGCCGGTACTGCAGTGATAGGATAAGCGAGCTTAGAGGAAATAATATAATGATATATTTCAGATTAACCCTCCGTATTCGAGAAGTACTCTGATCGAATACGGTCCTGGACACCAGCTATAACGAATAAAGTTTTTCGTGGTTTTACCCTGTTACTCAAGTTAAATATTATCGTGGTTAGGCGGCGACCTCTTCCTTCCATATTCTTTCCAGTCTAATTTCTCAATTATCCCTTAAAAGCCCGAATTAAATCCCATCTGCTATTTGCTGGCATTATTAGGAGCTCACCACTTTCTCCACGTTAGCAGGATAAGGGTTAAATTATTAACCTTTAGGCTACTAATGTCATATATACAC
>Ga0268261_10004445_pt1 | contig 10505 bp, 11 predicted proteins | sample TergutNc150P1_FD_190353 | JGI IMG/M metagenome (GOLD analysis project Ga0268261, IMG submission 190353) | Nasutitermes corniger P1 segment gut microbial community from laboratory colony in Florida, USA - Nc150 P1 (SPAdes) (version 2) | ecosystem: Host-associated > Arthropoda: Insects >...
TGCAGTGTTGCCATTATAAGCATAAAAAATTTCCCTATCGGCCTACACGTGATGTATCCTTACTTTCCGGACACGCCTCGTATTTTTCCCCTTTTATTATTTGTTGCTGAAAATAGCGATTTATATGAATCGAATTCAGAAATTCATAATATTAACACTAGATTTAGTTCTGACTTACATACTCCAACTGCAAACTTAACAACTTTCCAAAAAGATCCCTTTTATTTTGGAATTGAAGTTTGTAATCATCTTCCTACTACCATCAAAAAGACATCTCATGACATTAACCAATTCAGATCCGTTTTAAAAATTTTCCTTACTATAAATTCATTTTACTCGTTGGAGGAATATTTTGTTTGGAATTCCCATAGAGATCTTGGCTTAGTGTAATAATTTTAAAAGTAAACTTTTAAATATTTTTACATGTAACAACTGAATACTATTCCATATTACTTTTAATTTGAATTTTTAACTCTTAGGTATATTTATATAAATACACATAAATCTAGATGTAGTGACTAACTTCCAATAGGTCCTTAAATTTTGTATTGTTATTTACTATATTGTATTGTGTAGATGTCTATGTATTACAAGATGTGTTGTAAATTGTAATCTGTAATTGACTTGTCCAATGTTATATATGTGACTGAATGGATGAACAAATAAACCAAACCAAACCAAACCAATGCATTAGCAAATGTCTGAACCTCTGTTTGATTGTAGCATGGATGTCTCAATGGTCATCTTTTATTTTTCTTTCATATAGCTGAAGAGTGTGCAGAAGGGGTTATCCTGTGTATGTCGAAGCTGTATTCAGCTTTGGAGTGTGCAGGAGGAACTGGTAAAAATATTCAAAACGTGAAACTGAGAGCACTTGTATTAAAGACAGTTTACAAAATTGTCGACTCATCAAGTGACACATTTTTGCTGCAGATTGCCCTATTATCCTTGTTGTAAGTAAGAGCTGTGTATTGATAAGGTGCTGGTTAGTACCTGGTGTATGGCTGCATGGTAACAAAGTGTGGGATACTGTAGGAATGTTGCAGTGAAAGCCACAGTACAACATATATACAATATTTATTTTTGTCTTAAGGTAGTCGTACAGTCAAATTGACAGTTATTTGATAGTCGTGAGTGCGGTGTGTTGGCCTGGCTTCGCTGCGTATGGTTCGTTGCTGGCGACGACTGGAGTGCGTCTGCGCGGTGTACAACCCAGTTGATGGTAGCACGTTCCAGTTGGCTGCGACAGTTGGCAGCGAGGGATGTGTGGCCGACCGGGTCTTGGCAGCGCGACAAGCTCTAGCTCGCACGTAGGTGTCGTGTCGATTAAGACATTAAGCGACGCTATTCCCCTCTCGGTGTATCGGAGCGGCCAGTCTTTCTTAAAATGTCTCAGACAGGTTACTCCTTTCGACTGATGATTTGGGGTCAAGTCAAGCCAAAGTGTTAACTGGGACGGGGACTTGTGCTTCGCGCAATTCGACGTCCCCCTGTCTGTTAGCCATTCCTGCGTTTGACCGCATCGCTGAGCTCTATAACAGACACCTTAACTCTAAGAGAGGAATTGGCTAACGCTAACTATTTTGAAGTCAGGCTGAGGGTTCTGACTGGTTTTGCCAAAGACTAGTGCCTAGTTGCAAAAACTAATTATGGGAGGGGTAAAATTTAGTTGGTTGGCTGTCTGGGTTCTGAGCCCAGCCGGGCTCCGTCGCAAAAGCGACTTTTTGTCAGGCGCTTAGGTGAAGCAGCCGCGCCTGGGGAGGGGAGTGCGGGCCGTGCCCCGACTTTGCATCGCATACCCTGGCATTTCACTTACAACTGAGGAAAATCACGGAAAACCTCAGTCAGGGTAGCCGAAAAGCACTCGGCTGATCAGCGCCGACCGCGATTCGTTTGGTTGACTTGGCCAACGTGGGCGATGGCTTCGAGTGGCCTGTTGGCTCCTGCCGTCCTTGGCTCACGCGTCAGGGGACGGGGTCAACCCTCGGTCAGCGTAAGTCTGTCGAGTTGCCGTACAAGGGTGTTCTTCACTTCAACTACCTTTGAGTCGAAGCTCGCAGTCAGGGCTCTGATGTGGTCGGCAAACAGCGGGACAACCAGGTCCTCGTGTGTCTACCTGTTACTTACGTACAAGTGGGCACCAGTAACAAGGAGAAGACACTTGGATTGCAACACCTGTAGCCTCCGGACATGGGAGCCGGCAGCGGATCTCCAAGCGAGGCACGCATAATTCATCATGGGACGGATAAGCTGCTTATATAGCAGGACTCCATTCCTGACGGAGAGATCACTCTTTCTATTCAGGAGGGGACCCAGCATACCCTGATGGTTTGGGATTCGGAACTGTCCTCTTATTCCGATTTATGACGTTCAGTCTGTTGGATTTGGTGGGCATGGCTACTCGAACGATTACTCCTGGTTGAGGTGCCGTGGTGGGAAACGGTGCCTTGTTTGGAGGCAGGAAAAGGGACTGGAGTTACAGAGGGACAGAGATAGGGGAGAGAGAGTGTGTTGCTGTGCTGCGTAGGAAAGAAATAGCTACGATCTGGTTAGGTGCGCGGATTGGAGACTAGACGGAGGAGAGCTGTGGTGAAGGGTGGCAAATTGAACAGAAGAGGGAGCAGTGTTGCTATGTGGGTGTCCCCACGTCTACCCCATGCGGATAATATGGTTTAGGTGATGAAACGAGCCGGGAAGCGTACAGTGCGCCCGGAGCGTGTAGCCTTTGGAGGCTCAGTCCGTGTTTTATCTGGTTTCGCTGGAACGCTGCTGGACTGGCGGACTGCAAAGCTGGGCCGGCGGGCTACAGGGCTGGGCTGGTGGGCTGCCGGTGTCGTGTTGAGTCCCTTCCAGCAAGTAGGCGGCCTTAACCTGTGACCTGCCTGCCCCGCACGACAATTTAAGTGTTCTGTCAGTGCGGTCTATTACTTTGTGTGGGCCACTGTATGGCGGTTCCAAGGCGCGGCGTGTGGCGTCCTTTCGCAGGAAGACGTGGGTCGAATCTCGGAGGTCCTTGTGGACGAATGTGGCTGGGGACAATTGGCGTGCTGCCGGTGTTGGTCGCAGCTGGTCCATGTGGCGGCGGAGCTCCTTGATGAAGCCGGATGCGTCGACCTTCGGTGCACCTGGTACCAGGAGCTCACCAGGGACAGGCAGGGGCTCGCCAAACACAAGCTATACTGCGGATTATTTTAAGTTCTCCTTGTAGGTGGTGCGTATGCCGAGGAGGTCTAGTGGCAGGGCCTTGGTCTACTTCTCGTGTGCGTAGCACATGATGGCGGCCTTCAGTGTGCGATGCAGCCTTACCACGAGGCCATTGGCTGCGGGGTGGTGGGGGTTAGTCCTGGTGAGGTGTATATCACACAGCTTCGCCAGATTGTGGAAAAGCTGTAACTCGAACTGACGTCCCTGTTCGGTGGTGATTGTCTGTGGGCAGCCGAAACGTGATATCCAGCCCGAGAGCAGGGCATGTGACACCGTCTCTACTGTAATGTCGGGAATGGGGAAGGCTTCTGGCCAGCGCGAGAAACGGTACACCGCCGCGAGGCAGTATTGAAATCATGCCATGGACGGTAGCGGACTGACAAGGTCGATTAGAACGTCAATGAAGCGGGTAGGATAAAGGGTGAAGTTGCCAACTGGAGTGACTGTGTGACGGGGAACTTTAGAGCGCTGGCAGGGTTGGCAAGCTCGGACCCAAGTGCTGCAGTCTTTCTGAATGGCTGGCCACACGAAGCGTTGGGAGACAAGCTTGGCCGTTGCCTCAATACCGGGATGGCTAAGGGAATGTAGAGAGTTGAATATCTGACGGCAGAGACGGGACGAGGCGTATGGGCGTGCTTTGCGAGAAGAGGAGTCGCAGTACAGCTCGACTGAGGTCCCAGGGATAGGATTTTTTCGAGCTGTAGTGCTGTGGTACTCACCAGATGGTCCGTAGTTCGTCGTCAATCTTTTGGGCTGCGGCAAGCGCGTCATGTGTTCCCGGAGCGATGATTGCCTCAACTCGGGAAAGCGTGTCGGCGACGATGTTGTCCTGGCCGGCTATATGTCGGATGTACGTCGTGAATTGTGAGATAAAATCCAGGTGGTTTAACTGCCGTGGTGAGCACTTCTCCCTCCTCTGGTGGAAGGCGAAGGTGAGCGGTTTGTGGTCCATCAGAACGGTGAAATGCCGGGCCTCCAGCATGTGCCGAAAGTACCTCACAGACTCACTTATCGGCAGGATTTCCCTGTCGTATGCACTGTATTGTGTTGGGCCCAGCTTAGCTGCCTGGAAAAGAATGCGAGGGGCTGCCAGACGTCTTGCATCCGCTATTGGAGGACGGCACCCATGGTGGTGGTTAAAGCGTCCGTGACCAGAACGAGTGCAGCGGTTGAATACGGGTGTGCCCTGAGAGCAGCTCGGGATAGGCTCGCTTTGCACTCGCTGAAGATTGCGAGTGCGTCGGTCCAGGCAACTGGATGGGAGTCCTTGACTTTGGGGTAGGAGAGAACGTCATGAAGAGGGGCTTGAATGGAGGCGGCGTGCTCGAAAAAACGCCTATAAAAATTTACCATTCCCAAGAAACGCCTGAGTTGGCTGAGTCTTGGGAGAGGGACAGGCTTGAAGGTCTGCAATGCGTTCGGGGAGCGGCTGGGAACACATGGACGAGATTCTCTATTTGAGGAAGGAGATTTTGGGGCCAGGGAAAACGCACTTCTCGTCCATGAAACGTTGGAAGGCTGGGGCGGAGTTTCGCAGGCCAAAGGACATAAGGGTAATTTGAAAAGGCCAGAAGGGGTGGTGATGGTTTTCTTTTGTATGTCGTCGGGGTGGACGGGAATTTGGTGGTACGCCCTTACAAGGTGAATTTTGGAGAAGGTGGTGCAGCCGGAAAAGCAGTGGGAGTAGTCTTGTATGTGTGGGACTGGGTACCTGTCAGGGATGGTGAGAGCGTTGAGAGCTCGGTAATCTCCACAGGGTGTCCAAATGCTGTCCTTGTTTGGCAATAGATGGAGGGCAGACGACTATAAGCCCTCGGCGCGTCTGGCTGTACCGTCCTTCAGCATGGCGTCGAACTCGGCCTTGGCCACGGCTAAGAGGTCTGGGGCCAGGCGGGGTGGGCGGCAGGCTACAGGCGGGCCGGGTGTTGTCCGGATGTGATGTGTAGTGTTCTGCCGGACCTCGCGATGGTTCCCTGTTGGTTTCGCCAGCCCCGTGAATCCCTTCAGGAGTTTGTCTGGGGCGTGCCTCGTGTGATGACTTCTGCTTTGGGGACTGCTGGTGGTTCGATGAGGCCCTGTGTGGACAGCGATGTGACCCCGTCGAACAGACGGTTTTTCCTGCGGTCGATGGGGAGTCCATAATGCGATAGCACATCCACACCGATTATGGCCAGCTTCACGTCCGCTATCACAAAACGCCATGCAATGTCGCGGCGCAGCCCCAGGTTCAGGCACCTTGAGGCCCATCCATATGCGGGGATGGTGGTCCCATTGGTAGCGTACAGAGTGTAATCTGTGCGTTCCTGCGTCCCGGCAGAAGCTTACTTGGGAAGACGCACAGGTCGGACCACGTGTCCACTAAGTACCGTAGCTTTTAGATGCGGCCCGAAATGAAGAGGCGGTGGTGCAGACGTTAGCCGCCGTTAGCGTCGGCTGGTGAATTTATCTTGTTAGCGGGAGTCTCTCTCTTGGTGGGAGTCCCTCTGCTGGCGGGAGCTAGGTGGGGTGCACTTTCCGGCTTCGTCCCCGAATTTCGAGTGGTACCAGCGTCGTGGGGCGTCGGAGAGTAGTTGGGTGTGCTGCGGCGGCGGTCTTTGGAGTGCGAGCGGTGGCGGCCTCTGTAATGCGAGCGGCTGCCGTGTTGCGATGCCGGCAGTGAGGCAACTTGGTGTGTGAGCTCCACGGTACGCTCTAATAAGCCGGCTGTTGTATCGGGCGTCGAAGGGGAGACGTTCACTGTGGTAGTTAGCGGAGTGACCTCGCAAATTCTTTCCGAGAGGTGGGAGGCTGAATCCAGACTGTCCTCAGTCTGGTCGGCAACTGTGGCTTGCACGTACGGTGGAAGTCGGATGGCCCAGATGGTACGCAGAAAATCGTCTGCGAAGTCTGGTGCTAGGCCCTTGACATGCCGAAAGAACTGCGCTTCTTTTCGGTCACCCATTTCCTCATGCGAGGGGAGCTGTCTCACGCGCTGTTCGCGTGAAGCGGACTTGTGCACCAGCTCTGCGTTAAGTCAGTCGAAGGGTTCTTGTTCCGGTGGTGAAGTAATGATGCCTTCCACCTCGGCCGCTTACTGCTGGTTAAGTTGCGACACCACGTAACTGAATTCGGTTCGTTGGCGCGTGAGGGCTAACTCGAACACCGCCTCTGCTTGCGCGAAACACACTGCTGATAGGTCGGGCCAGAAGGGTGGCAAGCGCACAGAGACTCTGTACACCGCTGTGCATGTAATTTCGTCAGATGTATGTCATGTTGCAAAGTTAGTCGTGTCGCTCGTCGGGGGTCACCAATATATGTGGGATACTGTAGGACTGTTGCAGTGAAAAACAGTACCATATATATACAACATTTATTTTTCTCGTAAGGCAGTCTTACAGTCAGATTGACAGTTGTTTGATAGTCGTGAGTGCGGTTTGCCTTGCTTCGCTGCGTGTGGCACGTTGCTGGCGACGACTCGAGTGCGCAGTGAATCTGCGCGGTGTAGAGCCCAGGCAATGGTAACACGTTCCAGTTGGCTGCGATAGTCTGCAGTGACAGAAGTGTGGCTGACCGGGTCCTCGCAGAGCGACAAGCTCTAGCTCGCTCGTAGGTGTCATGTCGATTAAGATATCATGCGACGTTATTCCCTTCTCGGTGTATCGGAGCGGCCAGTCTTTCGTAAAGTGTATCAGACAGGTTACTCCTTTCGAATGATGATTTGGGGTCAAGCCAAGCCAAAGTGTTCACGCCCCCTGTCTTTTAGCCATTCCTGCGTTTGACCGCAACGCAGGGCTCTATAACAGACACATTAATTCCAATAGGGAAAATGCTTACGCTAACGATTTTGAAATCAGACTGAGGGCCTTGACTTGTTTGCAGGGACTAGTGCCTAAGTTGCAGAAACTAATTACCAGAGGGATAAACATTAGCTGGTTGACTGTCTGGGTTCCGAGCCCAGACTCTCTCCCTCGTAAAAGCGACTTATGTAAGGCGCTTAAGTGAAGCAGCCGCGCCTGGGGAAGGGAGTGCGGGCCGTACCCCGAATTTGCATCATATACCCTGGCATTTCCCTTACAACTGAGGAAAATCACGGAAAACCTGTCAGGGTAGCACAAAGGCGCTCGATGGATCAGCACGAAACGTGATTCGTTTGGTCGACTTGGCCATCGTAGGCGATGGCCTCGACTGGCTTGCAGGATCCTGCCGCACTTGGCTCACGCCTCAGGCGACGGGGTCAACCCTCGGTCAGCGTGAGTATTTGCCGAGTTGCCGTAGAAGGGGGTTCTCCACGTCAGCTAGCTTTGATCGAAGCTTGCAGTCATGGCTCAGATGTGGTCGGCACACAGCGGAACACCCATGTACTCGTGTATCTGCCTGTAAATTACGTACCAGGTGCCACCAGTAGCAAGGCGAGGACATTCGGATTGCAACACCTGTAGCCCCCGGACATGGGAGCGTGCAGCGGACCTCCAAGCGGGGCACGCATAATCAAGCATGGGGCGGATGAGGTGCTTATATAGCAGGACTCCGTTCCTGATGGAGAGATCACAATTCCTATTCAGGAGGGGCCCTGAATGCCTATCTTTTGAGAAGGCCTCTTCCTCACCTGATCGGTGTGAGGCGACAAGTTGAGTCGTGTATCTAGTCTTATCCCCAGATAACGAGGTCTGTCGACCCATTCGACTGGTTCCCCGAAGTGTGTTACTGGTCGGGGTTGAATGAAGCGCCATCCGGCGAGTGCGAATATGATCGCGGTGCTCTTGGAAACATTAATGACGATTCTCTATTCACTCAACCACCGTTGAAAGTCGAGGTATGACTCCAGGTAGCTGACGAGCAGCGTCGGCTAGCGGGACGTGGATATGATGGATGTTTCGTCCGCGTAGAGAGCTAACTCGACGTGGTGCAAGGGTGAGAGCATGTCGTTGACATACAGACTGAAAAGTACAGGGGAGATCAATCCACACTGAGCCACCCCAACATGCATGCCACGACGAGATGACGTGGCCGTTTTATAGGACGCTTCGAACGTCCGACCCCGGAGGTATGATAAGATAGTGTGGACTATGTAGGACGGGAAGTTGAGTGTTAGTTTATAAAGGACGCCATCGATCCAGACGGTATCGAAGGCTTTGGCCACGTCAAGGAAAACTGCGCCTGTTAGCCTCTTTTCGCCGAAGTTCCTTATTATTCTTTGAACGAGGCGGGCCAGCTGCAAGGACGTGCTATGCCTGGGTCTAAATCCAAACTGCTCATCTCACATTACTCCGCGCTCGCTTCCTTCATGAAAGATCCTAGGTAGTAGGATCTTTTCAAATAGTTTACTAATCGTGTCCAAGTGTGTAATAGGTCGATAGGATAAGGGTAGTGCCGGACCCTTCCACTGTTTAAGGATAGACGTCACCCGCGCGTGCTTCCACAAGGGAAGTGATGAGTGAGGAGAATTACAATGAAGACATGGAACAGGAGGGATACTGCTCACGGGGGAAGATGCTTTAAGGCTCTGTTCAATATAACGTTTGGGCCAGGAGCCTTGCCAACATTGAGATCTCGATGGTTTCGTTACCCTCTTCACGGTTGGTTAATTAGGTTCGCTGGCAAGCGTCTGAAAGTAAGACCTCAGCGCCACGTTAAACATCTCAATACCTGCCGGTACCTAACGGCCGGCCACCGGATGAAACCAAGTCACCAGTGTCAGCAACGGCTTCGACTTTCTCAGAATCTGAGAGAGCGATTCCCTTCGGAGTGAGTAGGGGAGACGGAGTAGGAACTCTCATCACCTTCTTGGTCATCCTCCACAGCGAATGGTCTTCGCGGTCGAGGGATTCGGGTGTGGCACTCCACTGGTCTTTCCTTCACTCCTGGATTCGGCGGGTCACTGACATCTGCAAGCGGTTGACCTCAGCTGTCAGAGTGGAGTCACTGGTAAATTGACATTGTCTCCGCAGCCGGTTTTTCAGGCGTATTTCATCCTGAATGCCAGCCGTTATCGGAGGCCGTGGGTCGGCGCGCGGGCGACGTTTCGGTGTAGATGCTGGCAGAGCCTTCAAGGCGGCGACGCAGAAGTCCTCAACGCACGTTTCGATTGAAATTCCGTCGTGTAATTCGGGATCGAACGGAATTAGATCTTCCAAGTGAGTTTGTAATTTGGCCCAGTCAGTGCGCCTTAAATCAGGGCGCTCCGGTGGGTGCTAAAAGAATGAGCGACACGTAGTGTCAATGAGTACCGGGATGTGGTCTGAGCTTAGCGCATAGCACGAAGTCAGGTACATCGGGGATGTGAGGGTCTTAGTTATCACCATTACCAAGACATCGGGAGTAGCCAAGGGGTTGTATGGGTTAGTGGTGGGGGTGCCTTGTCCAAAGATCAGACAGGAGTTCCCGTCGGCATAATCACGCTGGAGTTTACCCCGTCTTATTCTCAGCCTCGAGTTCCAGTCAACGTATTTGGCGTCGAGTTCGCCGGCCATCAAGACCGGCATTCCCCCGCCGAAATAGGCAGACAGGTCCGCTTCGATCAATGGGCGGGTAGGCGAGAGGTAAGCCGCAAGGATTTCCACCGGTTTTCCGGCCATTGTGACTTGAATGGCGGTGGCCTCCGAGTGGGTCAGTCCCGGAATGGGCACTGAGTGGTGGACTATAACACGGCGGACCAGGATGGCTGTTCCGCCACCAGCTGTCAGTTTGTCTGTACGGTGGCAGACATAATTAGCAGGCCGGAAGGCTTCACCATGGTTAGGAAACGTCTCACTTAAGAGACAAATATCGACATCGTGCTGGTTGAGGAAATGCTCCAGTTAAAGCTTCCTGCCGCGCACTTCGTCCGCGTTCCGGCAGGCAAACGCAGGGGTTTAGCTCGCTCCCTCCTCCTACGGCGTGCTGCCATATTCGGCCAAGAAGAGGATTACAGTCTTCAGGACAGATCGCGGGCGGGCTGCCCCTGTGGGGAGGGAGGAGATAGACGTGAGAAGCCAAAGAGTAAGCGCAACACGTGCATGGAGAGGAAGGTGATCAAGATCACAAATTTCATCGAGTGGGAAGGTGGAACTTTGGTTTGGGACCACCAGGTTGAGGGTTGTGGTTTTAGTGGCCGCGGTTTTGACACACGCGTCTGCTTTCCGCTTAGACTTCCCAGTAGCCGGCTTAGGGGGTACTGTGGTTTTGGGCTCAGGTGTCTCAGGTCTGGCAGTCTTTCTTGTGGCGGTCACTTTAGGCTGCTCGAAAGTGTAGTGCCCACAGGTTAGAAATATGACTGCTGATAGCTCCAACCTAAGGGACACTAAGTAGTTATCACCGTCGTGATTGGTCTAGTAGTTTCGCTG
>Ga0268261_10004446_pt1 | contig 10503 bp, 6 predicted proteins | sample TergutNc150P1_FD_190353 | JGI IMG/M metagenome (GOLD analysis project Ga0268261, IMG submission 190353) | Nasutitermes corniger P1 segment gut microbial community from laboratory colony in Florida, USA - Nc150 P1 (SPAdes) (version 2) | ecosystem: Host-associated > Arthropoda: Insects > Digestive...
GGGGGTTGCAGTTTGCCAGAAATGATCTGTGAAATGTGAAGAATGGTTACTAGCCAGATTTTTATCAGTAAACGTCAGGGGAGAAAGTTTATGTGGATCTAATTGCTTATAAATTGAATGATCCTATTCACCAAAGCTGTCGTCCATGGACACATTGTCACATATGCCCCCGTTCTTGATAAGTGTCCCTTGGTCTGATGACTGGAGGCAAGTAAAGCAAAAATGTTTTTTCCATTCAGTGAAAGCTGTAACCTTATAACATATGCATTGTGTTATTACAAGCCACAGCATTTCTGATCTTTCTGTGTCCCAGTCTAGCGGAATGCGTAAATCATCATTTGAGTAGAGGTCCCAGAGGTATGCTTTCCCATGTGAATAGCAGCTGTCTTTTGTTCAGTTGCATTTGTGCATGAGCTGACTTTTATGGGATTTGTCACTGCTGTGCTGAAGTTGTCATGGGTTTTTATTTATATGGTAGAAGTCACATGTTACTCCTAGAGTTTGTACAAATGAACGTTGCGATCATTCAACACATTGTATTCAAGAATTCAGCCAAAAATGATTAGCTATCACCAGGCCTAATTACAAGAATACAAAAGTGAGTGTGTTTTACAACTGTATTTCAGGTTTGATATCTCAGCGTTTACAAAGCTGCATCACACATGTAGTGTAAAAGATATTGAATGCCTGAAATACATAATTTTAAGTTTATAAAACATTAAAAAGTAGTAATAGAATGATGTGCTGTAGACAATCAGACATAAAATTCTTGGAAGTGACATGTACATGTTGCAGTTGGATCATCAAACTGTAGAAAATGTGCATGTAAAGTAGGACTACCGTCAATCCCGTAATCTTGTTTTGTGATGTTTTGTTTCTGTTACTTATTTTGAGCGTGTCATTCAGGTTGTTTAAAACTTGTTTAATATTATTTAGATCTTGGTATAATATAGTTTTACGGATCCCAGTATGTGTCTTAATTGCTCTATGCTTAAATGTCTAGAGCAGTCATTTAAACATGAAGTGCTTGTTGTATGTGTCAATGATCTGATTGCAGTATATATATATATATATATATATATATATATATATATATATATATAGTTTCCAAGAATTTTATGTCTAATTGCCTACATCATATTATTCTATTTGCTATTTTATTTTTATATTTTAGATACTTAAAATTATATATTTCGGGCATTCTCTTTTTTTTCCACTATATGTTTATTTTAGCTTTGTAAAGGTTGAGATCTCAAACTTGGAAACCTATTGTAAAATAAACCCCCTCCTTATTCTAGTAATTAGGCCTGATAATGGCTGATCATTTTTAGCTGAAACATACAGGTTTATTCCTCTTGAATATACTGTTGTGGTGACTGATTGCAACATTCGTGTGAATTTAATAATGCAGTGGGGATATGCCACCTTAAAGTACCTAGAGTTTGATCTTTAAATCTTATTTGAGTATTAAAATTTTATAATATGTAGCTAGTTACTGCGTGAATGTATCGGGATATGATGCCATGGTAGAAATTCACTGATGCTGTGGAGGAGCATTGATAAATTTCAACTTGAATACGTAATGTCACATCCCTAGTGACAGTATCCTTCGTAGTCACCTCTAAACTCCATATCTGATGTGGCTGCAGTGGCATAACTTTGGGTGTGACGGTGCAGTCACACCAGATGGCAGAGAATAGGGGCAGCAAAATGTGCATTGAAAATGAAAAAATTTGTTTCTCTATGCCTGACAGATTTTAGATTATTCAACCAAAGAGAAGGATGTTCAATAAAGTGTGATTTTTTAAATTAATCATTTTTCTTGGGTGCAGCCATTCTAATTACTCTCTCCAGGCACCAAAATCCTAACTATGCCACTTAATTTTTGAACAACTTTTGATTAAGTTCAAGATGTTTATCTGTACCATTGCTTAATTCTTCTACACCACCATACTAGATTATTGGGCTAATGATGGAGAGAAGACACAAATAATTGAGAATACGAATAAGCCAACATATTTTGTTGCGTGCATTCACAACTTCAAAATTTATGTTACATTTTTGGCAGAACTGTCATTCATTTTGAGATAATAATTGTAATGGTCACTTTTTCATTTGAAATGTTGGACTCCTCCTCATGGCATCACCATTTTTCCTGGCAGTTGTAGTCACTGTATTTGAACCTTGACTAACACCTGTACTCTATAGTAATTCCAGGTTAGATTCCACACTTTTTAGGAAATGTGTGTATGTTTTATTATATTAAGAGTTGAAAGAAATGGGACTGTGGTCAGGTAAAAATCTGGTTTACCTGGAATGTAGGTACAGGAGAAACTCAGGAGAAGAAACAAACACTCAAAATTTGAATTATAAGAGGTCTGTTTGTGGCATCTGTCTCCTAGGAGTTGGGGATATTCACCGTATCTGTAGAGAGAAATGACACCTATATGTAACTGAAGGCATATGTTGTATTTTAAGCCTAAAGAATTGATGTAGGTGGGAAAGCACTAGTGAAATAAAGGTAAATTGTTTTATATTTGTAAGATTAATAACATCATCATCATGTTCAGGAAGGAGTAGGTGTGATTCCTGTTCCTTGTATCCTCAAAATGAAATTGGTCCCTCCATCTCTTCCTCAGTCATCCTATGTGTCTTTGTCCCTTTGGTTTATATTGTGCTTGTTTAGGTATCCTGTTTGTGTCCATCCTCTGTATGTGTTATAGCATATTTCATTTTTAAACAGACAAGTAGAAAATAGACAGTGAAGAATTATTGACTAAGTAAAACAGTTTAATATCTGTACTTGAAGGCAGTAATAAAGGATTTTTTTTCCTTCCCATTTTACATAACTAAAAATTCTCAGATGGAACATTATAAATCTATTTTTAAGTGGACAAAAATAATAAATCTTGTAGCATATAGTAGTGGAAGGGGCAAGTTTTTCTTTACTTGTTACTTGTGACATTGCTATGACTTGGGCTGCTGTTCTAGTGCTCTCATACTGAGGTTCTTAAGAGTAAATTATTTATTTTCTGATTCTTTAACTGAAGAGTTTCTCCATAGCTGAAAAACTACCAATATCCAAAACAAAACAAAAATGTTCCATTTCACTGATGCTGTTCACCATACATTTGCCAGTTCATGTCATTCACAGAAGTTGCCATATTTTACAGCATTTGAAATCTGTTGTTATTTTAACTGAACAGCAATCAAAAAACATCTGGAGGGATTCCCCCCTCCCCCTCCCCCACATTTGAGGTTTTTAGGGACTTTTGTATGCATTATTTAACTATGAAAGCAGGGCATCGTTGACACCCTAAAATAATAACATATTCACAGCTGACAAGCATGAGCCCTCTTTTTTTTTTAAATTACATTTGAAACTCTAACCGTGGGTGATGCTCTGGTTACCAGTTATTTTAATACATGTCCTGTAACTATAAAGTAAGTTGTACTTTATTTGTCTGTGTCACTTAGATTTTCCATGTTTAATGCAGCATAATGCTAACAATATTATGCTGTTTTTATGGTGCAAGAATGGAACTAGTGTGTGTTCATGCTCGGATACATTCCTGTTTTAGAAAGAAGGCTATTGTGATTTCATTGTTATGTCATTGAATAAACATTGTTTATATTAATCAGTTGTTAGTTTTTATTTGTAGGCCATTGACTTCGTGTTCTCCCTCCAGCAATCCTGCACCAATTGATCCCAATGCTTTCTTGAAGATTCATGTCTTCTGGGCAGTGGCCGTGTTGCTGGGCGAGTATTTCCCAGCATTTTTAAGGATCATAGTGCCTTTATCTTGAGGGTCAAGTAGTCCAAAAAGAATTGGTATGTGCCATTCAATCAACAAAATAGCTAACTAATGGCAGAAGCTGGCACTGAAGTTAACAGATTTCCCATCTTAGCTGAGGGCCTTTGATGTCATACTTGAAGACTTCTCTTACCTAAGACAGCTTGTTTTTTTGTCATGAAAGATGTACGCTTGCATGAGTGTCTGGGGTTTGGCCCCAGTGTAATTTTTTCATGTTGATGCCTTTGCAATGGTTGGGGTTCATGTTTGCTGAAATCAACCATGATTGGTGAGGCGGGACACAGTCCATGCTCCACTGTTAGTCAGGGTAGCTGAAAAGTGCTAAGCATAGTTTTCTTGACTTGGCTTCACTTTTCTCAGCAGCCTCAATTGGCCTGCTGATTTTGAGTTACTTTCTGTTAAGGCCTCAAACAACTGGTCATCCTTCATTTGGCACTAGTTCTTCCAAGTTGGCACAGCAGGGGGTTCCCTGCATCAGCTAACTTGGAGTCAAAACAGTTACTACTTGGATGTGTTTTATAAAAAATAAAACCTTTATATCCTCTTGAATTTGCTTGTTGCCTGCATACCAAGGCACATTTGTTGCAATGCAAAGACACTTGGATTGTACCACCTACAGCTTCCTGACATGGGTTCAGGCAGCACACATCCAGATAGGACATGCATAGTCCATGAAGGACAAATGAGCTGGATATAGAGCAGAACATCATCTCTGATGGGCAGGCCACTTTTCCTACTAAGGAAAGGACTTCGCATGCACAGTCTCTGGGGGTCTCTCCTCCTAATCTGATTTATATGAATCAACCAGGCCATCTGTATATGACGTGTCACCCCCAGATAGTGAAATGCATTGACAATAAATTTGGAGGAAGATAGGGTATATTATGTAGGTGTCAGTGATAAGGGTGGCAATCCAACAATAGTGGTAGTGACATGCACTAGATGGGGTCTTCATGTACCTATGTAATAAACCCCGTCTTCCTGCACATCTGTTCTTCGACTGCTAGACCTGCTAAGCACTGTAATCCTTTGACTTGTCAGGAAATACATGCCTAGTAACATAGTGTGATGGTTTTTTTTTCCTTTTAATTTTTATTTTTTTAATACTTTTGGAAAGATAGTCTGTAAAATTTGTGGTGGACAAAGTGACATTAGGACAGGCTTTTCTCCTAGCACTTTGATTTTTCATATGTACTGCTCCGCCCTACTCAGTGACTGTTTTTCCACTAGTACACACAATATATATATACATTGGGGAACTTACAGAAATTGTTGGTGAGGAAAAGCACACAAACAATGAAAGATGAGAGTCAAATTAACAATAATTAACATTAAAAAGTATGTAGTGAGACAGAAGGTACTTACCTACAGTCATAAATCGTACCATGAAAAATCTCCCCACTCTTGATGAATACAATGAAAGCTTATTAACTAATGAAAAAGAAAACAAAAACAATAGTACTTGCATGGTGTTGTAGTAAGCAGTCATAGAATAAATGATGACTTCCACATGGCACCAGGCACAGGCAAGACTCTGGTAAAATGCCCCATTCTAAGCCCAGCTTTTATTTATATTTATGAATCCATACAGAATGTCAAAAATGTGTTACCATTTAATCCAAAGAAAGAAAGAGTGAGGATCTCGGTGACTGATAACAGGAAGTTGGGATGGAGGAGGGAGGAAGTGAAGGGAAGGGTGTTGGTGCATACATATACAGTGATTTAATGGATTGCAAAAATGGCACCAGAGAACACCATCATCAGGACTGGTACATATAATAGGCTGCAGTGCCAATGGACTCCCACTCCACTGCTACAGCTGGTATGTACAACAGACTGAGGTACCAGGGGCTAGGTTTCACCCCTAACAGACTACATTCCCATTCTCACCCCACAGCTACAGCTGGCAAACAGAATGCAGTACCAAGGGACTCAGTGTCACCCCACTGTTACAGCTGATACAGTAGGCTGCAGTACTCAGGTACTCAGTGTTGCCCCACTATTACAGCTGGTGCAGTGGGCTGCAGTACCAAGAGTATGAGTCTCATCTTGCTGTTTCATTGGGTACAGTGGGCTGCAGCACCAAGGGACTCAGTGCCATCCAATTGTTACAGCTGGTACAGTAGGCTGCAGTATGAAGGGACTCTGTGTCACCACACTGTTGTACAGCTGGTACAAGAGGCTGGAATACCATGGGGACTCAGTCTTGCCACAGTTACAGTTGGTACAGCAGGCTGCAGTACCAGGGGACTGTATGAGTTGGGGTATTACTGAATAAGTCATTTCTGTTGGAAAAATGTTAATTAATGAACATGAATGTATTACTATTTAAGTGCAGTTCCTGGACAGTATACACACACACATACAGTTACTCATATTTGTAGACATTATGTAAACCGAAATACAAATACGCAAATGAAAAGCTTCAAACATGTTGGATGTTGCGAGATGGCGGACAAACAGGTACAGACAGAGTATTCTGTCGAAACTTTATTAAACATTGCAAATTCTAGTAAACTTTTGAAATGTGGAAAATGTGCTGATCTCAAATTACAGCTTTCACAGGCTCTGAGTGAATTAAGCTTGGTTCAATTGATTGTTGACTTACTAAATAAGGAGTATAAACATAAACAAGACGAGCAGACTTTTGATATGGTCAGAAATTACTGTTGGATTCAAGCAACATCGAATCATCAAAAAAAGCCTAAAATTATAGGCGAAAATTCCACTCACTACATTCCAACAACAACAAACCGTTTTGAACTACTGTCTAACCTTACTAAGGATGCTGACGAATATAGGCCAGAAAAGGATACAGGTAAAGAACCATGTAGCTACTCAGGATGCCTACAAAGGCAGTTTGATCACAAGGAAAGCATTTCCATGGGTAATTATAAAGCAAATACTAAAATCGCAAAACACACCTGCAAGAAGCATGATAGTGCTAAAAATGGTAATTGTAGAAAACAGCAACCCCATGCTGAGGATTCAACACACAGGATTCCAGTTTTGGTTAATGGCCTGACCACAGTGGATGTGAGCAAGAAGAATATTTGCCAGAAACCTAAAAGTAGTTCTCGGCAAAATAAAGGACATAAAATTGTAATCATCAGCGACAGTCATGCTCGAGGCTCTGCAAGTAATGTGAAACATAACCTCAATGATAACTATAGATGTAGTGGTTTTGTGAGACCAGGAGCAAACATAGATACACTAACTTCTTCAACGACAGAGGACATTAAATACTTAACAAATAATGACATAACTGTTTTTTGGGGAGGTACTAATGATGTGAGTAAAAATAATTCCCAGGATGGACTGAAACACATAACTAATTTTGTGAAAGTGAACAGTCATACAAAAACCCGAATCATACTTCTTTTAACGAGAATTACGTCGTTCCATGTATATGTCTTAGAGCGATATGACATATGCATGGTTCGATGTGACGCGCAACGCGAATGACACGTGACCGGAAGCGCATTATCGTGGCACATTGTGTTATCGCGTTGTGACGTCATTACTCTCGAGGTCGTGTTGAAGGTCATTTCAGTGAGTACCCCAGCCATAAGACAAATACATGTCAATATCATTTTAATGAGTGTCCCCCATTGACACGATTTACCTGAGTGGTCATGTGTTAAGAGTGAAGTGAAAACTTTCAATAGAAAGTTAGTGAAACTTATGAAGCCTCATAAACATGTTCTAGTGGTAAGGGCAGAGCTTGATAGAAAGTCTTTTACCAGACAAGGTATGCATATGAATAATTCAGGTAAAGACAAAATAGCATTAAAGATAGCCAATGTAGTTACTAAAATTTTCCTGAAACAAGAAGAAATAATCAGCTTGCATTGGAAGAATGAATATGAAGACAGTGTAAGTGATAGTTCTAATGAAGGTAATACCTTACAAGAAGACTCTAAGGCAGCCGCATGAGTAACAGCCAATGTGGAGGCTTTGACTAATGATGCAGCTAAAGATGAACTGATATATAAGGAGCCTAGAACATCCAAAAGACAAAAGAAGCCCCTAACAATAAGAAGTGATGATTTTTTATAGTAAATGATAAACAAATGTTAGGTAGTAACTCAATAATATTTCATCAGAATATCTGTGGTTTGAGGGGAAAAATGGATGAGTTAATAAGTTCTCTGTCCCCAAATTCTCCTCATATTTTGTGTTTTTCTGAACACCACCTCAGAAAATTTGAACTTGATCAGATTAATGTTGATGGTTACAGACTCGGTGCTGCATACTGTAGACAAGTTGTAAAAAGAGGCGGTGTTTGTATATTTGTTCAAAAAACCTGGAGTATACAAATATTGATTTGGATAAATATTGCAACGATCAAGACATTGACGTTTGTGTGCTAAAACTAAAATCAGCCTTCTTCAATGCTTGTATTATGACAGTCTATAGAGCACCCACTGGCAATTTTAACTTGTTTCTTAATAGATTAGATGACATAATCAAGACACTTTATAAAGTTGACTTAAAGCTTATTATATGTGGTGACATAAACATAGACTATTTTACAGACAATGATAAGAAAAGACAACTTGATGCACTACTTCTGACTTATAATTTATCAGCTATAGTACATTTCCCCACTAGATCTCAGGGTTATTCCAGTACTGCAATAGACAATATATTTGACACCTATAAATTTATAAGTTACACTGTTTCTCCTTTACATAATGGATTATTGGATCATGATGCTCTATTGTTAATAATAAACGATGTAAATCTGCAATTACAAAACCATCGTATTTATACCATAAGAAATATAAATAATTATTACATTACATTACATTACATTACATTGCATATTCATTCCATCAATCCATTTTCCGCGTAAATCGTGTCTGGATATAAAACATGTCAACAAAACATCTATACACACTTCACAACTCAAAAACATTCATAGAAGTAGTCCCAAGTAATGCTCCATGTCATCAACCACAATAGTAAAATTACATTCATGTTTACAGTATTAATATTTCAATAATCCAGTATAAAATTTAAACATATTAGTTATTTAACATTTACAACTGAAGTGGTCTGTCTTTGTACACAATAAAACATAAAAGTCACTATCATGCCATAGGCAGCAGGTTGTACCCTTATCCAGTCTTAATAAAAATGTCTTACATCAATATTTCTTAGGCTTGTATAAACTCTTCTACAGAATAAAAAGGGTTGTCAATTAAATATTTTTTTAGTTGTATTAAAAAGTGTTTCCTACTTGATACCAATCGGGCAAGGTCATCAGGAAGATTATTATAAATATGTATACTATTGCAGTAAACACTCTTCTGATATATTGTGAGTCTTACTGCTGGCATATGCAGTTTAAGTTAATGCCTGGTGTTTAAATTATGTATTGAAGTGTTAAATTTATAAATTTTCAAGTTTGATGAGAGGAATCTCGTCAGGGAGAATATGTATTGAGAAGCTAAAGTTAATATCTGTAATTCTTGAAATAGCGGTCTGCATGAAGTCCTTGCGGTAGTTCCTGTCATGATTCTGACTATTCTTTTTGGTTTTTGGAAAATTATTTTACTTCCTACTGAATTTCCCCAAAATATAATCCCATATTCCATAATTGCATGGAAATAGGCAAAATAAGTCATTTTAATGGTATTTAAATTACAGCGGGCATACATTCTTCTGGCCAGGTAACAAGTGCTACTCAATTTTGATAAGAGTTTTTGAATATGGTTTTTCCAACGTACATGTTTATCAAGTTCCAATCCTAAAAATTTTATATTATTTACTCCCATTACTATCTTATTTTGATGTATAATTTGGAAAACTTCACTCTGGCGATAGTTTGTAGTGAATTTCATTATGTTTGTCTTTTCCATGTTCAAAGCTAGGCTATTTGCTGAAAACCATTCTATCATGTATGCTAGCGTACTGTGAAATTTAGATTTTAGCTGGTCATTAGTATTAGCAGTTAACAGGATGCTTGTGTCATCAGCATATATTACGGGGTTAGCTCCTTGGTTTAAACCACCTGGTAAATCATTTAAATATATTATAAAAAGCAGAGGTCCCAGGATCGAACCCTGGGGAACCCCACTAGTTATGGTTTCTCAATTAGAAGAGTTTTCGTGCTCCAGAGTATGTGGTGATGTGCTAACCTTTTGTTTTCTATTTTCAAGATAAGATTTAAGCCAACAATGTCCTTTCCCACTGATTCCATAATAATATAACTTGTTTAATAGAATATTGTGGTTAACACAATTGAATGCCTTGGTCAGATCACAAAAGATACCCCCTACTTGATGTCGTTGATTCAGCGCAGTGAGTACATTATTGGTGAGGGTAAAAATTGCATTTTCGATGCTTATGCCTTTCCTAAAACCAAACTGTTCGGCAGCCAAAATGTGGTGTGATTCTAGGTGTTGTTCCAATCTTTTGAACATTATTATTTCTAAAATTTTTGATGTAGTTGTTAAAAGGGATATTGGTCTATAGTTGCTTATTTCTTTTTTATTTCCTTTTTTGTAAATGGGTCGCACTATTGCATATTTGCATCTTTCTGGAAATATTCCGGTAAACAATGAGTTATTGAATATGTGAGTTAGGGGTTTACTTATAGATTTTACACAATGTTTTAGAATTCTATTAGATATTCCATCATATCCTGTTGAATTTTTAGATTTGAGGGACATTATTGTTA
>Ga0268261_10004447_pt1 | contig 10502 bp, 9 predicted proteins | sample TergutNc150P1_FD_190353 | JGI IMG/M metagenome (GOLD analysis project Ga0268261, IMG submission 190353) | Nasutitermes corniger P1 segment gut microbial community from laboratory colony in Florida, USA - Nc150 P1 (SPAdes) (version 2) | ecosystem: Host-associated > Arthropoda: Insects > Digestive...
GTGTGTGATCTAGAAACATCAAGAATGGGTTCTCCATATATATATGACATTAGTAGCCTAAAGGTTAATAATTTAACCCTTATCCTGCTAACGTGGAGAAAATGGTGAGCTCCTAATAATGCCAGCAAATAGCAGATGGGATTTAATTCGGGGTTTAAAGGGTTAATGATTACCTTCTTACTTCTTCTGACGCTATTTAAATACTGCCACACTAAAGACAACAATAACAAAGAAGCAACTGCATAATTGTGATTGGCTACTGGCCATTTCTTTTACATCTTGATACAACTGCATCACATTCTTCTGTTTCCCATTTGTTAACCATAAATAAAACTGAACTGAGAGAAATGTTAGGTGGTTACAATAGTGTTTGTTAAGCCCAGTGGCCACAAATGAAACCTGACTTTAGCGGTGGCCTCAATACGAGATCTGACAATTAAAATTTGGACTGTTGAGATGGCTGATGTTGGATTTTGTTACCGCATAGTTCAGAAATTCTGTGTCAAACAACAGTTCAGATTCAGTTTGGCTTTTTGCCACAATGACTGTTTTACTGGTGCAGTGTACTATTTGTCACAAGTGACATACATATTTATGTTTCATAACTGATTCTGCACATCAAACATGACGACACAAATAAATTCAATCACACCAGAACCTGTTCAACTCTTTAAAATTGCTAAGCTCTCTGACTGTCCCTGAGAAGTGTAATTTTAATTCGGAAACTACTGTATTATTTTTATATCATCATCCTATCCTGGGTTGTTACAGTGTTAATGTCTTGAAATAATTGCAGGTTAAGCAAAATCAGTTATGTGTAGTAAAGTCTGCTAAACAGCAAAACAAAAAAAGTAATGCATAACACTTACTAAATTATGATCTATAAACTATTATGACATTTCATACTGCAGAATAATAAACAGTACTTCCTTCTCCTTCATAAGTGTCCGCAGCAGCTCTCTGTCCTCATCCTGCTGGCTTGGTAGAAGGGCAGAAACAGACTCTGCCACTGTCAATAGATCATGTTGCTGCAGCTGCCACAGTTTCCAGCGCACCCACCATTTCTTCAAGAAAAAATTCCAGCCTGCAATAAAGATGTAATAATACATTAAAAAACGCTAATAAACATTGTAACCCACGCATGTTAGAGAAGGCATGTATCTGAAACCACTTCATTTCATATAACACACATGTCAACACGTAACATATTGTATTCTTTCTTTTGGGTGATTCGCCTGTACACAATAGAAACATACGACTAGCACAAACAGATAAATCAGGAGTAGTGGAACACAACATTAACCAGGACCACATTTTTAAACTATAAGATACAATACTTCTGCAAAACCTGGATACATGGGCTGACTCATCAGGAAAGCCATTGAATTGGAAATTAACCTACACAACACGAATAGGGAAGATGGCCTGACCTTAAGCAAATCCTGGAAACCCATCTGCACATGCTTAAAGAAAGGAGACAGCCTCCTGAAACACAATAGTTGACCACCACCATCAAATGGCTCCCCTTCCTCGCTGCGACATGTGAGCCATTTTTTCCTCACATACTTAGTACAGGCCTCCACTTGGGGTCTTTGCCCTCCACAGCCTGTTCCTCTACTCGGACACACCACTTTCCCATTCCCCCTCTTTCTGATTGGCTCAAGCAATTTGGAGCCAAAATTTTACCTGTACAAATATCCAGGCAATCTGGTCCCAGTTATTGACGTGCAGCGGATGATCATTTTCAGATGATTGGGAGCTGCAGAAGGGATTTTACAGATTAGAAGCTCTTTGCAGGGAGTTAGAACTAGGCACCTGAAAGAGCAGTGTGCAAGGAGGGGGAGTAGTTTCAACCTGCGTACCCCTGACTCGCTTACCACCAAAGCGTGTTGCCGCCCTAGAAAGGGAGCACCTGTCCAAGCACCATGCTGAGGAAGGATGAACTAGCCTTTATCAAGACTAACTCGCAGTTGGACTTCACCACAGCCCTCCTAATGGAGCTGAGGAAGGCAATGGTATCGAGGCAGAAGAGGAAGTCTGTGGTGCCAGTGGGGAAATGTAGCACCACGCCTGGAGGCGGGACCCACGCCTCCCTACGATTGTCTGCACAACTCGTGGGCAAGCACAAGGCCAACGAGCTAGCCAGCTTGGGCGATTCTTCAGAGCCCGCCACTAGGCGCCCAAGGCCCAGCGGTGGGACCGTGCCCCTATCCGCGCTTGTAGCTGATATCATGGCCGAACAGGCTGCTGACCGCAGCCGGCAACTCGAGTCCCCCGAGAATGGGGCGATGTAAGGGTCTATACTGGCCGGGCCCTTCGCCCCAAAGAAGCCAAGTGGGTCTATCATGCCCACAGCCAAGGGTTCGGACCCGTCTGAACCCACTATCTCCTCTGAGGCAGACTCAAGTTGCATGTCCCTTAGTGATATGTCCGGGCTTCTGAAAGACAAAGACAGCCATGTCGACACATTGAATCATGCCCACCTGGCACTTTTGGACTACCCGGACAGGTTTTTCTCTGTGCTTTTTCCATCAACTGTAAGACAAATGCCAGGTTATAACAGGCAAAGATGGGGCATGGCCCGCACTCTTCCCACGTAAGGCAGCTTAATTTTTACGTGATTAGTCTATCATTAACTTTAAACATGACCATTCTGGGTTCCAATTCCATAAAGCCATCCATCCAAAGTTATGCCCCCGCATAAGGCATACTGCCTCCTGAGCAATGGTCCTCAGCTTGCCCACGTCGGGGCCTTCAACCGCAATGGTAAATCGTTAGCGCAAGCGCAATCCACGTTTTAGTTTAAGGTGTCTGTTATCAAGCACAGCAATGTGATTAACACAGGAATAGCTAAAGAGATAGAGGGACGCCGACTTGCGCGAAAGCGCAAGCCTCCGCCCTCAATTAGCCCGTTGGTGAATGGGTTGGTTGGCTCTGAACGGCACGCCAGTTGGTACCACTAGTCCAGACGCCTAAGTGATCAACACTACCATTCCCGATAGAGAAAGCCCCAATAAAAACCCCCCATCTTTATTCCAGGAGTATCAGACACTCGTGCCTTCCTGGTCTGGTTGTGAGCATCTTGCCCCAGTAGACTATTGGCCCAATTAAACGGGAAAAGTCGATGGTAGTCCCAGAGACTGCCAACGGTTTCACAGCCAGGGTCAGTGTTCTGCAGTCCCTTGAGGAGAGCAAGGATGTGAGTTCCATACCTTCTCGCTCCCAGAGGACCGTTGCGTACGCTACCGATCAAGAATAAATACAGATAAATGCCTGAGAATTTCGTCCGTGAGGAGCTGGAAACCCTGAACATTCGTGTCCAGGGTGTCATGCAGCTCTGCTCTGGTCGCCGCAACCAGGACCCCACCAAGGACCTCCATCCTACCTCTCAATTCATAGTATCCATGGCATGGGACCATAAAGTGTCGAGTGTGCGATCTCGCACCGAGATCTACAGTCTGCGAGCGATGACGGAGTCGTACGTTGCGCCAAAGGACCCTCTGCAGGGCAAGCGCTGCCAGAGTTTTGGCAAGACGCAGAGAAACTAAGGACACGAGGCCCGGTACGTCGCGTGTGGCGGATCTCATCTGTCTGGTGAATGCCCGAACCTGAGGGAACACCCTAAGAGTTGTAGCTGCGGGGGTGACCAAACAGCGAACTTCTGGGGCTGTGTAAAATGGAGAGAGGCAAATGCAGCTCTTGCAAAGCAGGCACCCGAACGAGGCCAAAAGAACTCCGCTACAGGCCGCCCTGCCGCCCTGAAAGCTGAGCGGGTTGGCCCCCTGCAGAGCAGAGGAACCTGGGCGCGGGGTAGAACCACATTGTTCGAGTGGGGCGTGTGGTCAAGGCCACCTCCATTCTAAGCCCTAATCCCAATCCTAAGCCGGTCACGGAGGCGCCTAAGCAGGCAGAGGTGACCACCACCAGAAAGACGGCTAAGTCAAAGAAGCTTGAGTCTAAACCCACAGCAGCCCCTAAGCCGGCTATTGAAAGACAAAAAAACAAGCAGCTACGATTGTCAAAACCATGACTGACAAACCTAATCCGGCTAAACTGGTGGTACCTCCACATCCTACCCATTCCTCATTCGAGAGTATCTCTAAACTCCTCTACAACCTTCCACTTGAAGCATTTGTGGAGTTGACTCGTTGGCTACTCACGTCTATCTCTTCCATTCGTACTGGGGAGGCCCGCCCGCAGGCAGTCCTAAAAACCGTTATCGTATTTGTGGATGAATATGGGAGCGCCCTTCGGAAGGACGCGGGAAAAAGTCCTGCGCCTCGCCTGCTGGAATGCAGTCTACGCAGCAGTAAGCTTGAATTGAAGCACTTTCTCAAACAACATGATTTCAATATATGCCTCTTAAGTGAGACTTTCCTTAATCCAGGACAAGCCTTTCGGCTTGCCAACTATGTCTGCCATTGCAAAGACAGACTAATAGATGAGGGTGGTACAGCCATAATGTCCGCCGTGGTATAGTCCACCACTCAATACCCGTTCCGGGCCTGACTCACCTGCAGGCAACTGTCATTTAAGTTATTTTGCCTGGCAGACCGACGAAAATTCTTGCGGCTTACCCATCAGCCTCCAGCCCGTTGATCGGATTGGACCTGTCCGCTTGTTTTTGAGGTGGGTTGCCGGTCCTCTTGGCAGGTGACTTGAACACTAACACGTGGACTGAAACTCTCGTCTGTAAACGAGACGGAGAAAACTCTTGTGATAATACCGACGTTTCATCTATGGTCCGGACAACCCAACCACCAATGCATACAATCTCTCCACTACTCCCGATGTCATGGACAATGTAATAACCAATGATATTTCTTTCCCGGTGTTCTGAACTGAGTTCCAAACACCTACAGGTAACTATTCAAACAATGTGTCGTTCATCCTTTCTACACCCACCTGCTCGCCCTAATTGCAGGCGCACTGACTGGGTCAACTTCTAGGTCCGCCTTGAAGACGAAATTCTGATGAACCTGGAATTACACAACGGGGTGGGAATCGACAAGTGCGTTTAGAACTTGTCCAACGCCATTCTGAAAGCTCTGCCAGCTCCCTCTCCCGAAAGCAACCCGGGTGACAATCTGCGGTCTGCGATACAAGCTAGTATTCGGAAAGAGATACGCCAGAAGAAGCGTTTGCGGGGGCAGTGACAAGTCACTAGGGACCACGATCTGAGTGCTGAGTTCAACCGCATGCAGAGGCTGGTAATCCGCAGGCTGCATGATTACAGCAACGACCAGTGGAGTGCGATAATTGAATCCCTTGATCCTGAAGACCAATCGCTGTGGAGGATGCCCACATGGGTGATGAAACTTCCTACTACGTCTATCCTTGTTCAGCCGAGGGTATCGCTCTCGGAATCAGAGAAAGCCGAAAGCCTGGCAGAAAGTCTGGAGTTCCCGCCAGGTATTGAGATCGTTGACAGGGCACTGTGGTCCTCTTTCGTGACCCTTGCCAGCGAACCCAAATTAACCAACCCTGACGAGATTCATGAAACCATCTCAGTTCTCAAGGCCGGGAAGGCTACGGGACCAAACGGTATTACAAACAGGGCCTTGAAGCACCTTCCCCAGCAAGCGGTATCCCTGGTCGTCAGGATGATAAATGCTGTCCTCCGCAACCATCACTTCCCCACAGCGTGAAAAAGCCCGAGTGATCTCCATCCTTAAACCGAGGAAGGATCTGGCACTGCCCTCATCCTATTGGTCCATTAGTCTACCTCATCTGAGGCGGCCACTAAGCGCATGTCTATCGGATACATGTCTGGGCCACTGTGTGGCATGCCTGATGGCATCACTTCTAACACCCAAATGGCCACAGAGTCGCTCCCGCAGCTGAACGGCAAAACAAACCCCATCTATGTCTCAGCGTTCATGGGCACACATGGCTTTCTGATGTGGATACGGGCCCGTTTCACAGTGGGCTCTCAGCCCAGGGGTTAGGCTTATGCTAGTCCCATGAACAGCTGACGGCTCCAGAGCCAGGGTCAGCACACTGCGGTTCCTTTGGTGGGAGCAAGGGTGTGAGTTTCACACCTTTTCTCTCCTTGAGGATCATTGTGTACGTCTGCTGAGTAAGAATCTTGACAGACAAATCCTTGAGGACGTGGTTCTGAAGGAGCTGGAAACTCTGGGTATCCGTCGAGGGATTCCTTCAGCTCCACTCTAGTCGGCGTGACAAGGAAGCCTCCAAGGTCTGCCCCCTAACACCACACTCTATCGTGTGGGTAGCGCAAGGACCAGAAGTGGCGAAATTGAGATCTCTGACCGAAATCTGTGGCCTGCGAATCTCGGTGGAGACATACATCACCGCGAAAGTCCCTCTGCCATGCAATCACTGCCAATGCTTAAATATTTACCAATAAAAACATCTGAGGGAAGCAATTTCTGAAAAACAATCCCTTCGATTTATAACAAAATAACTTATATCCAGATTATAAATGCCACAACATGTACTCTGATGACTGCAGTATAATATAACAGTTTTATGTAATGATGTGGATAGTAAATGGAATAATTCCACTGCAATTAAAAGAATCACAACAGCATCCTAAAACTCATATTTAAATTTGCATTCTTTATGAGACAAATTCCCTATCTTGGACTCATATACATAGTGACTCATGATTGTGGACATTACTGCAGAATATGATTGCCAAGGTCTTAATGATCAAAAGAGTTAATATAGATAAGGATCCCATTCCCAATGGTTATGAAGTTACAGGAGTTTTTCAAATGTCATAAAAGCCCTCCTGTGAACCAGTCACATTACACAACCTTGAACCAGCTGAAACAGGAACAGTCAATGGCAGGTACAACTTGCAATTCACAGTGTTCACAATCAAGTGGCAAGGTGAGTTGCATCCACCTTTGGTATTTTTGAAAATCTGCTTAAAACACAGGTCTTTGTAAACCAAAGACAATTTCATTAAGTTAAGTTAAATTAATATTTTAAATTTATTAAGTATTATAGCTGTCTAATTGTTCCATTTATTTTAATGTTCTTTATTCTCCATTCTAAGTTCCAAGCAGCCATAACTCCATAACCGTCCAAACCGTACAAATGTTTATATGAACTATTGTGATCACAAAACCTAAGAAATCTTCTCCTGCAGTAATGGCCATAAGTCATGAACCATCCTGCATGTTAAAACTGCAGTACAGTCGTACACCACTTGATGACAGGTATACATTATGAGAAATGCGTCGTTAGGGGATTTTGTCGTCGTGTGAACGTCACAGAGTGTACTTACACAAACCTAGATAGTATAGCCTGTTGCTCCTAGGCTACAAACCTGCACAGTGTGTTACTGTACTGAATACTGTAGGCAATTGTAACACAGTGGTATTATAATATAATATTACAATAATCTTATGGGACCACCATCATATATGCGGTCCATCGTTCACCGAAAAGTTGTTATGCAGCACATGACTGTATCACTCCATCCAAAATAATGAAGCATATTCCTAGATTGAAGTATGCTAATACATGTAATTATGTATGTAATATCTGAACACTGAAAGCAAAGATGGGTGAATCGACATTTAGGTCACACACATACTGTACCTGGTGTGCTGTAGTATCCTTCCTGACTTCTAGACCGTTGTTTGCTTTTGAATAACAAGACATATGCTACTAGTGGGCAAGCAAACAGGACCACACTCTGAAGCATGTCCAATAACCACTGTGAGCACTCTTCCATTTATCTATACTCAGAATCTGTAATGAATGTAAAGTTGCTCACTGAAAAAAGATGATACAAATACTGTTTCTTTCTCTTACATGTGTTTGTATTGTTACATTCCTTATATCAAGAAAAGCTGACCCCCTGCTAGCCACAAAGATATATAGGAAAGTGGAGGTACAGCTCCACTTGTTAACCTCAGCACTAGATGGAAAAGTGGTTAGCTTTTAACCCTGTCACTTTATCCTGAAGAAAAGGGTCCCAAGTACCCAGTAACAATTCGGTCGGTAGGCCCCAGAGCTGGTTTCAATATACTGAAGAACAGAGGCATCTGTTGCCCCTGTCACAATTCGAAAGCTTCCTTAGTTATCCAGTCAGTATCTAGTCTGTGCAGAAACTACACTACCACACTCATGACAAATAGTTTTAATACCATGAATAAGTATCACAAAATTGGAAGTATATGGTACAAACACCAATTAAAGCTCCACATATTATAGACCAAAGAATTAGATGGGGATAGTGGTCAGCTCTAAGCTCTGACTGCTTTACCCTTGGAAAACACAAGTTTCAACTACCAATTTGAAGACAGGCTTCATTGACTTCAGAGCTAGTGTGGATATGGTAGTACTGGCACAAGATTGAATGAGTATCCTGCTACAGACCCTAGCTCCTTTACCTCAAAAACAAGAGCCCACAGAACCCCCCAGATAGGAGGCTGGGTGGGTACCAGAGCCTGCCCAGGTGTTTTAAAGATAAAAATCTCTTGCCCCTGCCAGGTATTGAACCAAAATCCCTTGGTTGCCCAGCCCACAGCCTAGTCACTATACTGACTACCTAAGTCAGAAGTTATTTTTATATTTATTTTCCTCTGTCTCCATTATACACCATAAAGAGACTTTCAATGAAAGTTTTAGTCCTATCAGATGTACAGGGTGAGCATAAAGTCTTTCCCTGATTACAAACATTTGTTACAAGAAAACTACATGGAATACAAACATGCAATTGTAACATAACAATAAACACATAACATAAAATTTCAGTAGCTAACTTAAGTAATGGTAAAAAAATATGTTTGTATTCCACATAGTTTTCTTGTAATAAATATTTGTAATCAGGGAAAGACTTTATGCTCACCCTGTATAATTCGCACTACAGTGCACGCATGAAGAGTTCTGAGAAAATCGGTAAGGTATGAGCTGAGTTTAATGTAAAGTATGAAACTGTTCAAGGACTAACATACAAAAAAAAAAAAGAAGTTCAAGCAACTTCCAATGAATACCCGCAACCATTTCACTGCAGTACACTTTGTGCAAACACATGTACAGATTACCTTGTGACTGCACAATCCTTTGAACTGCTGACATCAGACAACTCTGATGTTCTCACTGGGTCTCCAACATTGGGGCTAAAAGTGAAGCACTTATTACCGAATTACAGGCAGCTGGCAGCATTATCTCCCTACAGTGGATAAGACAGACATACACGATGCTGTCTTATCAACCTGTAAAGTTATACAATGATGTTCTTATCAACTGCAATGTCAAAGCAAAAGTGAACACCTGGTAAACAGACACCAACTGTAGTCAGTTTGTAATATAACTGCAACAAAGTTTAGTTTAATTGATGTGATAATATATTTAAATAAAGAGGAGACATGTTTACCAAGCAGAGATAACAGAGCAGTCAGTCCAAAGGTTCCAATATCAATCAGTTAGCAACATAATGCACGTACTTTGATCTCAATCTTCAGATAAGAACTCCTCAAAACAGAATAGTGTAGTTCAATTTACATCACAATTCCTGTCATTCATGATTTAATACTAGCCTCCGCAAAATAAAACACAGAACAACTTGGTAAAATGATTGTCTGCTACTGTACTGTGAACGTTCAGAGCATATTCTGAGTCGCACTCCAATACCTACCCCTTTCAGTCTAATACAATGCTGCACAAAGGTCGCACAATTAAACGTTCCTACAGCATCAGGATACAATATGTTTAAATGGCGCTGTAAAAGTTACATCATTAACCCTTATCCTACTAATGTGGAGAATATGGTGAGCTCCTAATAATGCCAGCAAATGACAGATGGGATTTAACTCTGCGTTTAAAGGGTTAATTGAAAATATGCACATGCATGAACATTTGAGGGTGCACGTGTGTGCGCATACGCGCGCACACACACACACACACACACACACACACACACACACACACACACACACACACACACACACACCAGCTTCACCATGTCCATGTAATGTCTCCATATAAAGAAAACTTGTAATTTATACTATTGCCAAGCCCTTACTGAAAGTTCACAATAACATTGACTCTTTCTGCATAGTCAAATTCCACTAAAAAATGTGTAAACAAGCCTCCAATAAGTCTTGAAGCTTTCACAGTGACAGAATTCAAAGAAATCTTCTCAGGCAGAGAGCCACATTAAAATGTGAAGGTTTTATGATGTTTCAGGAAAAAAACTCCGTCCCCATCTTCATCCTGCAGATGGGGAACGGACTTATTTCCCAAAACATTGAAAAACCTTCACATCTTGACGCAGGTGTCTGTCCAAGAAAATTTCATTAAATACTCCAAAAATATCAATTAGATTTCAGTATTTTAATATGGAAATATCAAGTCCAGTACAAGGGTTCTGAACCTTTTGCCATTCTTGGGCTGATTAACCCTTAGGCGACTAATGTCATATATATATGGAGCACCCATTCTTGATGTTTCTAGATCACACACAACGACGCAGCACAGTCGGTAGGACTCCTCTGGACGAGTGATCAGCTCGTCGCAGA
>Ga0268261_10004448_pt1 | contig 10502 bp, 10 predicted proteins | sample TergutNc150P1_FD_190353 | JGI IMG/M metagenome (GOLD analysis project Ga0268261, IMG submission 190353) | Nasutitermes corniger P1 segment gut microbial community from laboratory colony in Florida, USA - Nc150 P1 (SPAdes) (version 2) | ecosystem: Host-associated > Arthropoda: Insects >...
CTCGTAGCACCTAGGTTCTGTTCTAGCCCGAACATCCCTCGTGCTACCCGAAGTGCCTGACCTATCTGCGCCACGCTCGTACCTCCTTGACCTCGGGGGTTAGCTGCTCGCTTAGGGCTATACCTCTCGGCGGGTTCCCTCTCGTCCTCCCGGTCTGAAAGCCTAACTGACTTGTCAAATTTTGTGTAAAATGTTTCCGCGAATTTTTCTTGCTTGAGCCCTTCTCTGACCGCGAGTGCTGTAGTTAGCGCTTGTCGTAGACCCTGAGGGTTTTGAAATTTTACCTGACGTCCGACTTCCCAGACAGGCCAGGCACAAATCTGGCTATGAGCATCCTCTGCGTTTTCCCTATGTATCCTCTGTGCTACAGGGTCGCTATCCTTGCACATAACCTTTTGTGCCAGTGCCCTGCATCGATCCGCGAACTCCTGAGGACCTTCGTGTTTGGCCTGTCTGGCCGTTTGTAACCTCATGAAATGGTATTGGTCCGTATGGACGTTCCTAAACCGTTCCCTATACACTTTCTTAAATTCGTCCCATGTCGCTTCTTCTGTATGGAGTTCTAAACACGTATTATAAAACGTTCTAGCTGAGTCGGTGATTTTCAAGGCTGCAATTTGCATACAGTCAGCGGAATGCCATCTGCCTATCTTCGCTGCACTCTCTATGCTCTCGAAGAATTCCTCTAACGAGACGGCTGACTCTGACCCTGACCACTTTGGTAGTAAAGAAATAAGAGATAAATCTTTATGTACCGTGGGGGTTCCTATGGATAAACGCTCTCTCAGCCTAGTTATCTCCGCCTTGGTCCCTAAGAGTTACGCTTGGAGGCTTGCTTCCTGCATCGAGCCTTACAATTTTGACCAATATAATTTCGAATTTTGAATTTTGAGCGACGTATTTCTTGTGCTCTTCTAACGTGTATATGATTCGTTCGTATGTGCCTACTTGTCTTCGACCGATATCACTCCTCCCACTTGCAAACCAAGCTGTAATGTAACGGGAAAGCTACTTGGTAAGAGAACACCCTGCCTACAATTCTGTACCAACGTCGTACAACCTAAGGGTTGCTAGGGGAAAGACGACCGCTGCCTACCAATTCTGTATTGCCCACGGGAGTAACAGCTGATACCAATCTGTATTACCCGGGTTCGAGTACCGTTGACAGTACTGGAGTTTCTGTCTTACGGGCACCGTCGTTAAACCGCGTGTCCGTAAGTCAGGGTCGCTGCCACCACGTACCTAAGTACGACTAATTGAGGGATGCAGAGGGAGGGTATGTCCAATCGAACGATCCGTATGTCCTATTACTTAGTGACATATATTTACACACACAATATACACTTATATACAATTTGGAGTCGTACAATATTAATGGTATAATTAATAATTTAGATATAACTGAATAATCGTCTTGCCTTTAGGGGGGAGTTTCGAATATTCGCCGCTCGAATGAATTTAGCAAATGTAGTCAGAAAGACTCGTCTTGGATTATCAGCAGCGTGTAAGGTACAGAACCAATCTGTACTCTTGTGCCAGTATTATTAGCTTGTATTTTGTACTTCTGACAAGCACTACGACGGTATCGTCAATAAAGTATTTTCGCACGTCAACTGACGTTGATTCGTTGTAGCGAAGATTCGAATAATCCATGTCGCTGCGGCGTGAGTTTAAATAATCGGACTTCTGCCGATCGCAGCGTCTTCCGGGGTTTCAGCAAGCCGCGCGCCACAGTTAACTAGAATTTCCTAGTGTGGCGTACATATAACGCAACTAGATCGCGCTGACACCATGGAATTGATTGGCAAGACGATTGTGTCTTCCTACATTCTATAATTTTTTAACTGGGGCAAGCGTTGTGAAACATTTTTCAAAGTTAATCTAACCAACGTACCATCCAGTAATTTTGGATATTACAGTCACACTGCAGAGTTCAGTATTCCTAATAGTAACAGTCACATTGAATTATTCAGCTCGTTATGGTCACTGTCGCACTGCAGTTTTCAGTGTTCCTTATGGTCACAGTCACTTTGAACTACTCAGCTACTTATGGTCATTGTAACACTGCAGTGTTGTGTTTTTCATGGTCACTGTCACTTTGAAGTGTTCAGCTCGTTATGGTCACTGTCACACTGCAGTGGTCAGTGTTACTCATGGTCACTGTCAATTTGAAGTGTGCAGCTACTAATGGTCACTGTCACTTTGAATTTTTCAGCTCCTTATGGTCACTGTCACACTGCAGTGTTCAGTGTTCCTAATAGTCAATGTCACTTTGAATTTTTCAGATCGTTATGGTCATTGTAACACTGCAGTGTTGCGTTCTTCATGGCCACTGTCACTTTGAAGTGTTGAGCTCATTATGGTCACTGTCACACTGCAGTGTTATGTGTTCCTCATGGTCACTATCACTTTGAAGTGTTCAGCCCCTTATGGTCACTGTCACACTGCAGTGGTCAGTGTTACTCATGGTCACTGTCACTTTGAAGTGTGCAGCTCCTAATGGTCACCGTCACTTTGAATTGTTCAGCTCCATATGGTCACTGTCACACTGCAGTGTACAGTGTTCCTAATAGTCAATGTCACTTTGAACTTTTCAGATCGTTATGGTGTGACACACTGCAGTGTTTAGTGTTCCTAATAATCAATGTCACTTTCAATTGTTCAGCTCGTTATGGCAACTGTCACACTGCAGTGTTCAGTGTTCCTAATAGTCACTGACACTTTGAAATTTCAGTTGGATATGGTCACTGTAACAGTGCAGTGTTCAGTGTTCCTCATGGTCACTGTAATTTTGAATTGTTTAGTTCCTTATGGTCACTGTCACACTGCAGTGTTCTGTGTTCCTAATAGTCACTGTCACTTTGAAATGTTCAGTTCCTTGTGGTCACTGTCACACTGCAGTGTTCAGTGTTCCTAATAGTCATTGTCACGTTGAATAGTTCAGCTCCTTCTGTTCACTGTCACAATGCAGTATTCAGTGTTCCTAAGAGTCACTGTCAATTTGAATTATTCAGCTCGTTATGGTCACTATCACACTGCAGTTTTCAGTGTTCCTAATAGTCACTGACACTTTGTATTGTTCAGCACCTTATGGTCACTGCCACACTGCAGTGTTAAGTGTTCCTGATAGTCACTGTCACTTTGAATTGTTCAGCTCTTTATGGTCACTGTCACACTGCAGGTTTCACTGTACATAATAGTCAATGCCACATTGAATTTCTCAGCACGTTATAGTCACTGTCACACTGCAGATTTCAGTGTTCCTAATAGTCATTGCCACTCTGAATTGTTCAGCTCCTTATGGTCACTGTCACACTGCAGATTTCAGTTTTTCCAATAGTTACTGTCACTTTGAATTTTTCCCCTCGTTATGTTCACTGTCACACTGCAGAGTTCAGTGTTTCTCATGGTCACTGTCACATTGAAATTTTCAGTTTGTTATGTTCACTATCACACTGCAGTGTTCAGTGTTCTTCATGGTAACTGTCACTTTTAATTGTTCAGCTCGTTATTGTCACTGTCACACTGCAGTGTTGAGTGTTTCAAATAATTACTGTAACTTTCAAATTTTCAGCTCCTCATGGTAACTGTCTCAATGCAGTTATCAGTGTTCGTAATAGTCACTGTCACTTTGAAATTATCACCTCGTTATGTCCATTGTCAGACTGCAGTGTTCAGTGCTCTAAATAGTCAATGAAACTTTGAATTTTTCATCTACTTATGGTTACTGTCACACTGCAATATTCAGGGTTCCTAATAGTGACTGCCACTTGAAATGTTCAACACATTATGGTCACTGTCACACTGCAGTTTTCAGTGTTTCTAATAGTCACTGTCACTTTGAATTGTTCAGCTCGTTATGGTCACTTTAGCAGTGCAGTGTTCAGTGTTCCTAAGAGTTACTGTCAATTTGAATTGTTCAGTTCGATATGGTCACTGTCACACTGCAGTGTTCACTTTTCCTGTTAGTCACTGTAAATTTGAATTGTTGAGCTCTTTATGGTTACAGTAGCACTGCAATATTCAATGTCCTAATAGTGACTGTCACTTTGAATTTTTAGCTCATTGTAGTCACAGTCACACTGCAGTGATCAGTGTTCCTCAAGGTCACTGTCACTTTGATTTGTTCATCTCTTTATGGTCAAAGCCACACTCCAGTGTACAATGTTGCTATTAGTCACTGTCACTTTGATTTGTTCAGCTAGTTATGGTCACTGTCATACTGCAGTGTTTAGTGTTTCTCATGGTCATTGCACATTGAATTGTTCAGCTCGTTATGGTCAATGTCACACTGCTGTGGTCAGTGTTCCTAATAGTCTCTGTCACTTTGAAATATTCAGCTCGTTATGGTCACTGTATCACTGCAGAATTCAGTGTTCCTCATGGACAATATCACTTTGAATTGTTCAGCTCATTATGGTCACTGTCACACTGCAGTGGTCAGTGTTCCTAATATTCATTGTCACTTTGAAATATTCAGCTCGTTATGGTCACTGTCTCACTGCAAATTTTAGTGTTCCTCATGTTCACTGTCACTTTGAATGGTTTAGCTCCTTATGGTCACTGTCACACTGCAGTGTTCATTGTTCCTAAAATTCACTCTCACTTTGAAATGTTCGGCTCGTTATGTTGGCTGTCACACTGCAGTGGTCAGTGTTTCTCATGGTCACTGTCACTTTGAATTGATCAACCCCTTATAGTCACTGTCACACTGCAGTGTTCAGTGTTCTTAAAATTCAATGTCACTTTGAAATGATCGGCTCGTTATTTTCGCTGTCACACTGCAGTGTTCAGTGTTCCTCATGGTCACTGTCACTTTGAATTGTTTATCTACATATGGTCACTGTCAAACTGCAGTGTTCATTCTTCCTAAAAGTCACTGTTACTTTGAAATGTTGGGCTCGTTATGGTCACTGTCACACTGCAGTGTTCAGTGTTCCACATGGTTACTGTCACTTTGAATGGTTTAGCTCCTTATGGTCACTGTTACAATGCAGTGTTCAGTGTTCTTAATGTCACTGTCAATTGGAAATGTTCGGCTCGATATTGTTACTGTCACACAGCAGTGTTCATTGTTCCTTATGGTCACTGTCACTTTGAATGATTTAGCTCCTTATGGTCACTGTCACACTGCAGTGCACAGCAGTGTTCAGTGTTCCTCATGGTCACTGTCACTTTGAATCGTTTAGCTCCTTATGGTCACTGTCACACTGCAGTGTTCAGTGTTCCTCATGGTCGCTATCATTTTGAATGCTTTAGCTCCTTATGGTCACTGTCACACTGCAGGTTTCAATGTTCCTAAAAGAGACTGTCACTTTGAAATTTTCGGCTCGTTATGGTCACTATCACACTGCAGGGTTCAGTGTTCCTCATGGTCACTGTCACTTTCAATGGTTAGCTCCTTATGGTCACTGTCACACTGCATTGTTCAGTGTTCCTAAAAGTCACTGTCACTTTGAAATATTCAGCTTGTTATGGTCACTGTCAAACTGCAATGTTCAGTGTTCCTCATGTTCACTGTCATTTTGAATGGTTTAGCTCCTTAAGGTCACTGTCACTGCAGTGTTCTGTGTTCCTAAAAGTCACTGTCACTTTGAATTTTTCGGCTCCTTATTGTAACTGTAAAACTGCAGTGTTTAGTGTTCCTCATGGTCACAGTCACTATGAATTTCTCATTTCGTTATGGTCACTATCACACTGCAGTGTTCAGTGTTCCTCATGGTCACCGTCACTTTGAATTTTTCAGCTCCTTATGCTCACAGTCACACTGCAGTGTTTAATGTTCCTCATGGTTACTGTCACTTCAAATTTTTCAGCTCCTTATGTTCACTGTCAGACTGCAGTGTTCAGTGTTCCTCATGGTCAATTTCACTTTGAGTTTTTCAGCTCCTTATGGTCATTGTCACACTACAGTGTTCAGTGTTCTTCATGATCACTGTCACTTTGAAATTTTCAGCTCGTTATGTTCACTGTCACACTGCAGTTGTCAGTGTTCCTCATGGTCACTCTCACTTTGAAGTGTTCAGCTCCTCATCGTCAAATTCACTTTGAAATGTTCAGCTTTTTATTTTCACTGTCACACTGCAGTGTTCAGTGTTCCTCATGGTCATTGTCACTTTGAAATGTTCAGCTTGTTATGGTCACGGTCACACCGCAGTAATCAGTGTTCCTCATGGTCATTGTCACTTTGAAGTATTTAGCTCCTCATGGTAACTGTCACTACATAGTGTTCAGCTCCTTATTGTCACAGTCACACTGCAGTGTTCAGTGTTCATTACGTTCATTGTTACTTTGATGATTTCAACTCCTCATTTTCACGGTCATTTTGAAGTGTTCAGCTGGTTATTGTCACTGTCACACTGCAGTGTTCAGTGTTCCTCATGTTCACTGTCACTTTGAGGTGTTCATCTCGTTATGGTCACTGTCACTTTGCAGTGTTCTGTGTTCCTAATTGTCACTGTTACTTTGAAGTGTTCAGCTCCTCTTGGTCACTGTCATTTTGAAGTGATTGGCTCCTTATCATCACTGTCAAACTGCAGTGTTCAGTATTCATCATGATCACTGTCACTTTGAAGAATTCAGCTCCTCATGGTCACTGCCACTTTGAAGTTTTGAGCTCCTTATGTTCACTGACACACTGCAGTGTTCAGTGTTAGTCATGGTCACTGTGAATTTGAAGTTCTCAGCTCTTTAAGGTCACTGTCAAACTGCAGTGTTCAGTGTTAGTCATGGTCACTGTCACTTTGAAGTGTTCAGCTCCTCATGGTCTCTGTCACTTTAAAGTGTTCAGCTCGTTATGGTCACTGTCACACTGCAGTGTTCAGTGTTCCTCATGGTCATTCTCACTTTGAAGTTTTCAGCTCCTCATGGTACTGTCACTCTAAGTGTTCATTTCCTTTTTGTCACTGTCACACTGCATTGTTCAGTGTTCCTCATGGTCACTGTCATTTTGAATTGTTGAGCTCCTTGTGATCAAAATCACACTGCAGTGTTGAGTGTTCCTCAAGGTCACTGTCACTTTGAAGTGTTCAGCTCCTCATGGTACTGTCACTTTGAAGTGTTCATTTAACTTTGATCACTGTCACTGCAGTGTTCAGTGTTTCTTATGATCACTGTCACTTTGAATGTTTCAGCTCATTATGGTCATTGTCACAGTGCAGTGTTCATTGAACCTCATCGTCATTGTCACTTTGAATTATTCAACTACTTATGGTCACTGTCACAATGCAGTGTTCATTGTTCCTCATGGTGACTGTCTCTTTGAAATATTCAGCTCGTTATGGTCACTATCACACTGCATTTTTCAGTGTTCCTAATATTCACTGTCACTTTGAAGTGTTCTGCTCCTTATGGTCCCTGTCAGACTGCAATTATCAGTGTCCCCCATGGTCACTGTCACTTTGAATTCTTCAACTCCTTATGGTCACGGTCACACTACAGTTTACAGTGTTCCTAATAGTCATTTTCTCTTTGAATTGTTATCTCGATTTGTTCATTGTCACACTGAATTGCGCAGTTTTCCTCATGTTCACTGTCACTTTCAATTGTTCAGCTCTTTATGGTCACTGTCACACTGCAGTTTTCAGTGTTCCTCGTGGTCATTGTCACTTTGAAGTGTTCATCTCGTTATGGTCACGGTTACACTGCGGTGTTCAGTGTTTCTTATGGTCACTGTCACTTTGAAGTTTTCAGCTCCTCATGGTCACTGTCACCTAGTAGTGTTCAACTCATTATGGTTACTGTCAAACTGCAATATTTAGTGTTCCTCATGTTCACTGTCACTTTAAAGTGTTCAGCACCTCATGGTCATGGTCAATTTGAAGTTTTCATCTAGTTATGGTCACTGTCACACTGCAGTGTTATGTGTTCCTCATAGTCACTTTCACTTTGTAGTGTTCAGCTCGTTATGGTCACTGTCACTGTGCAGTGTTCAGTGCTACTCATTGTCACAGTCACTTTGTAGTGTTCAGCTACTCATGGTCACTGTCACATTGAAGTGTTCAGCTTCTTCTCTTCATACTCACACTGCAGTGTTCAGTGTTCCTCATATTCACTGTCATTTTGTATTTACAGCTCCTCATGGTCCCTATCAGTTTGAAGTGTTCAGCTCCTTATGTTCACTGTCCTAATGCAGTTTTCAGTGTTCCTCATGGTCACTGTAACTTTGAAGTTTTCAGCACATTGTGGTCACTGTCAAACTGCAGTGTTCAGTGTTCCTCATGGTTAATGTCACTGTGAAGTGCGTAGCTCCTCATGGTCACTGTCACTTTGAAGTGTTCAGCTCCTAAATGTAACTGTCACTTTGAAGTGTTAAACTCCTTATGGTCACTGTCACACTGCAGTGTTCAGTGTTACTCTTGGTCACGGTCACTTTGAAGTGTTCAGCTCCTCATGGTCATTGTCACTTTGTAGTTTTCAGCCCCTTTTGATCATTGTCACACTGCAGCGTTCGGTGTTCTTGGTGGTAACCGTCTCTTTGAAGTGTTCTGCTCCTTATGGTCACTGTCACACTGCAGTGTTCCGTGTTCCTTACGGTCACTGTCACTTTGAATTGTTCATCTCGTTATGGTCACTGTCTGACCGCAGTGTTCATTGCTCCTCATGGTCACTGTCACTTTGAATTTTTGAGCTCCTCATATTCTCTGTTACTTTGAAGTGTTCAGCTCGTTATGATCACTGTCACACTGCAGTATTCAGTGCTCCTAATAGTCATTGTCACTTTGAAGTGTTCAGCTCGTTATGATCACTGTCACAATGCAGTGTTCAGTGTTCCTCATCGTCACTGTAACTTTGAAGTTTCCTGTTCCTTATGGTCACTGCAATACTGCAGTGTTCAGTGTTCCTCATATTCACTGTCACTTTGCAATATTCAGTTCTTTATGGTCATTGTCTGACTGCAGTGTTCATTGTTCCTCATGGTCACTGTCACTTTGAAGTTTTCAGCACGTTATGGTCACTGTCACACTGCAGTGTTCATTGTTCCTCATGTTCGCTGTCATTTTGAAGTGTTCAGCTCATTATGATCACTGTCTGACTGCAGTGTTCAGTGTTCCTCATGGTCACTGTCACTTTGAATTGTTCAGCTCCTTATGGTCACCGTCATACTGCAATATTCATTGTTCCTCATTTTCACTGTCACTTTTAAGTATTTAGCACGTTATGGTCACTGTCTGACTGCAGTGTTCAGTGTTTCTCATGGTCACTGCTACTTTGAAGTGTTCAGCTCCTTATGGTCACTGTCACACTGCAGTGTTCAGTGTTCCTCACGGTCACTGTCACTTTGAATTTTTCAGCTCCTTATGGTCACTGTCACACTGCAGTGTTCAGTGTTCCTCATGGTCACAGTCACTTTGAAGTGTCCAGCTACTTATGGTCACTGTCACACTGCATTGTTCCGTGTTCCTCATGGTCAGTGTCACTTTGAAGTGTCCAGCTCGTTAAGGTCACTGTCGCAATGCAGTGTTCAATATTCCTAATGGTCACTGTCACTTTGAATTTTTCAGCTCCTTATGTTCACTGTCACACTGCAGTGTTCAGTGTTCCTCATGGTCACTGTCACTTTGAAGTGTCCAGCTACTTATGGTCACTGTCACACTGCATTGTTCCGTGTTCCTCATGGTTAGTGTCACTTTGAAGTGTCCAGCTCGTTATGGTCACTGTCGCACTGCAGTGTTCAGTGTTCCTCATGGTCACTGTCATTTTGAAGTGTCCAGTTCCTTATGGTCACTGTCACACTGCATTGTTCCGTGTTCCTCATGGTCAGTGTCACTTTGAATTGTCCAGCTCGTTATGGTCACTGTCGCACTGCAGTGTTTAGTGTTCCTCATGGTCACTGTCACTTTGAATTGTTCAGCTCCTTATGGTCACCGTCATACTGCAATATTCATTGTTCCTCATTTTCACTGTCACTTTTAAGTATTTAGCACGTTATGGTCACTTTCTGACTGCAGTGTTCAGTGTTTCTCATGGTCACTGCTACTTTGAAGTGTTCAGCTCCTTATGGTCACTGTCACACTGCAGTGTTCAGTGTTCCTCATGGTCACTGTCACTTTGAATATTTCAGCTCCTTATGGTCACTGTCACACTGCAGTGTTCAGTGTTCCTCATGGTCACTGTCACTTTGAAGTGTCCAGCTACTTATGTTCACTGTCACACTGCATTGTTCCGTGTTCCTCATGGTCAGTGTCACTTTGAAGTGTCCAGCTCGTTATGGTCACTGTCACACTGCATTGTTCCGTGTTCCTCATGGTCAGTGTCACTTTGAAGTTTCCAGCTGGTTATGGTCACTGTCGCACTACAGTGTTCAGTTTTCCTCATGGTCACTGTCACTTTGAAGTGTCCAGCTACTTATGGTCACTGTCACACTACATTGTTCCGTGTTCCTCATGGTCAGTGTCACTTTGAAGTGTCCAGCTCGTTATGGTCACTGTCGCACTGCAGTGTTCAGTGTTCCTCATGGTCACTGTCACTTTGAACTGTCCAGCTACTTATGGTCACTGTCA
>Ga0268261_10004449_pt1 | contig 10501 bp, 8 predicted proteins | sample TergutNc150P1_FD_190353 | JGI IMG/M metagenome (GOLD analysis project Ga0268261, IMG submission 190353) | Nasutitermes corniger P1 segment gut microbial community from laboratory colony in Florida, USA - Nc150 P1 (SPAdes) (version 2) | ecosystem: Host-associated > Arthropoda: Insects > Digestive...
TTTTTGAATTGAATTTTATTATTAATCAAGCCCCTTAATTTAGATGGCAAGCAATTGTATATCTTAATGCCTGTATAATAGACCCCTTTCTGGTATTTGGTTAACCTCAATAGTGGAGGGTATAGATTAGCTTTGTATCTTGTATTAATAGAATGGTTATCTGAGTTAATCATCACAGTAAGTACTGTAACTCTGTTTTGTTGTGTGTGCAGAGCACCTTGTTACATCAACTGTACTGCAGCAGCAGTGATAGCAGCCTGTTGATTCAAAAGTGGCTGCTGGAGAATACAGTGAACCTTCCACTGGTGAAGAAGTTTCCTCTGAAGTTGTCCTACCAACTTACATTCCTCAAAGACATCATCACTAAAGTATTTATTTTTGTACTTTCATTGCCTTAAAACATTCTCATCCAGTCTGTTGTTGCAGCCAGTTTAAAATGAATGTTTTGCTTTTTATTTGACATTGGTAAATTTACCCATAAATGACTTCACACATGCTAACTGTAAATATCTGTGTAAGTGTGTGTAAACTAGACTGGATTTTTGGGGGGAGTTGGGGGGCAACTTTGTATTCCAGATATGGTGTGGTAGGAACTGGCTAGATAGTTTTAGCCAATGAGAAGAAACATGTTTAGGTAATCTTCAAATACCTGAAAAAAGAAATAGGATAGCATCAGTTTATCACACTGTAGACTGTGATCTCCCAGGCTGTGCTGCTATGTTGTTGTGAATGTAGTTGAACAAATCTGCTACATCTTAGTTCATGTCTATATGTCAAGAAGTTTCTTTGAAATGTTGACAACCATGCACAAGACAACAGTGCTAGAAGACCATAACTGGTCATTTAATTGACAGGTCTGCAGGTTCCATTACTGGGGTGAAACTCTGGTAATTGAAATGTGATGTTTAATAATTGCACAAGATATATAGTTTTAAACATAAGTATCGCCTTGACGATTAATACAATACCATCTCTGTACACTAGACATTTGTACCAACTTTCCTGTGCTTCACCTTAATTTTGTACATACTGTACAGTATGTTCATAATTTTATTTCATCTTCACTAGACCAAACCAGATAGTGCATTAAGTGTTGATGTAATGAAGAAAAATTAAAATTTACTGTACTTGTTTATGGTGTTGTGTCCAACATGTTTGGCATGTGCTTGGCCATCATCAGGGGAATTATTCATATGTAACTCAGTAATTACTGGTGGCTCTTACATGTATCATACATGTATTAACAGTGTGATGCACTGGTACTAAATGCCTATAGTGATCTGCAGAGTACCGAAATTTAAATGGGTGCTGATATTTGTATGATGTTTGGTGTTTTGAGCATCATACTTCATATTACCTATATATAACATTTAGCACCAAAGTGTTAATACAGTTGTTTAGTGTACAGAGATGTTGTGCATTGTCACTGCAAGGTTTTGCATGGTGAATATGCAGTTCATAATTGTCACTTATTTATCAGGTATAGTATTCAGGTATTGGGACAGTGTTTTGAAATGTAACAGTAGCTATAAAGCATAATTGCATGCTTGAATGAAGCTGCTATAGGTCATGACTAGTGTTGCTGTTTGGAGTACATCTGTACACATGCAATCCATGTGTTGTGTCACTTTAGATAAAGCGTGGGGTTATTGATCATGCTTGTGCATAATACTGAGATTGTTACAAGGAGAATAGTAAAGGTAAGTTACTTTCACGTGATGTGATGGGTTACAACAGTGTTAATTAGGACACACATGTAAGTTTCTATGTTTCATATAAATAAATCTTACTTTCAGTGAAAATACAGTTTGGTAATTCACAGTAAAGTATAATAAGTTTGCTTTCTTTATTGATGTCTTCCCAAATTAATTCTGAGATTATACCTCCAATTGAAAAAAATTGCTTCATTCCATATCCCTTCCATGTAACAACCATCCTGTTAGTGAACTTTCTGTAAGTTTAATTATGTACATCATAATTCTAATATTATTGCTATGTACAGAGTTCACTGTTTATTTCCTTTGAATTTAGGTTCCATCCCATTCATCCTTGCAGTATCAAATATCCAAGATTAACACATATTTTCACCATGTTCACTAAACTCACAATTATGAAGAATTAATTTACTTTTCATGTTTATAAAGAATGTTTGTGTTGTAATGAGGTGTCACACAGAAGCACATGTCTGAGCATGTGCAAGACTGCATGACTGCTTTCTATGCAATGTGTTGACAGGCATGCCATATTAATTATGCTGCATTTTTTTACAATTCACATGGCCAGAAATTATCCAATTAATGTGGCATATCTAACTGCAGTGACTTGTTCCAGCTAGAAAATCATGGACAAGAAATTCTGGATGAACTGTATACCGTGTACTGTTGTCTTCTGAGTGGACCTAAAGCTGCTTCTAGCACTCACTACAGGCATTTTGTGATGGACCACAGTAGTACCATTACAATTAAAGAAAGCAACAGTTTGATATCACAGGGAACTACAGGGCTTTGCAGCTGGCAGGTACTGACCAATATCTTGAAGCAGTATATGTTTGTAAGTTTTCTCTTCCTAGTACTTGTAGTACTGTGAAGTGCTGGAACAGAGATCAGGTCTGTTGCATACCTCAGATGGTGGTAGGGGAAAACTGTGGATCAGAGTTACAGAAATTAAGTCTGGTTACTGGATCATGTAGTTGCAAAGAGCACACAGCTCCAGAGCTATTTTGTCATGGGATTACACTTAATGTAAGATCCATATAGGACATTGAATGCTCAGATATAAACTTACCCATATCCTAAATAAAGGAAAGGCACAGGACAGAGTCATGTGTGAATACATACTTCCAATCACTGCTGATTCACGAGAGGAGGCAGGAAACTCAGTGCTCAGGCATAGTGACAAAGCTGTGCTTTGGCTCAGCTCACAATGTGACTGATCTTGCTGTGTATACCTTCTAAGTATTTTATGACCCAACAGTGTTTCTTGAATCAGTAATGCATAAATTTGTTACAATTCAATGGAACCTTTCTCACAAGAATATGAGTTTAAACATACTGTCAGTTAAATTACTTGGAAAGTTTCAGGAACTTTATGCACCATCCTAGTGTTACAGATATAGTTTGGTTACAATATATATAGATATGGGATGTGTTACAGATATAGCATGGTTAAAATTATATATAGATATGGGACTTCAACATACAGACAGTTGGAACAGTGCACAATTTATAATTCAGTTTCTTAGGTATAGCACGATTAATTGCACCGTCTCTAGCTTCAGGTGCAGGTAACATTAGTGAGCCTTGGATTATGTCACAAATGAGGACAGTATGTGAAATCATGTGCATGTAGATCAGTGTGTTTCTGTGGAGTGGTGGAGGTGCCAATATTTGTCTGCTTACAGTAGCTGCAACCATGTGACAGGAGTAGGACCATAAGATCTGTGCTGAAGTGTGGATGTAATCCCACTATATTAAAAATATTGTTCCTTAACATAAATGCTTGTAGGAATCTATTTTCTACTCATGATATGTACAGTCCTATTGTGTTTGGAAGCTGGTGGCTTTTGTAACTTAGTTATAATGGAGTGATGTATGATGGATGAAGGTCTAGTAACAACACTAGATTTATGTTTAGCAGTTACTCATTTTGAATCTTGTCTGGTTAACCTACTATTTGATAGAAGTTCTGCAAATTTTCCTGGGTCTCTCCAGACACTATGATAGTATCCATACCTTACCTTAAAACATATCATGACCAGTTCCTTCCACATTCATACTCATCCACCATTCATGAGCATATTCCCTATTCATTCAATGTTAACTGCAAGATCTGTCATAAAATAATGGAAATGTGTGCTTAGTGTAACAGTTCTGACAAGTTTGCTGTATTTGGTTGTCTTGATAATTGTAGCAACACATTCAAATACGTTTTCATTAAGTGCATATTTATTTACATTAAACCTACCAACTGAAGAAGGAAGAAACTTTATTTAATTATTATTGCCACCAAGAGATTTTGATAATTTTTGTATACAATAAAAATGACAATTGCTGATTGTTGAACCTACAAGTTCAGAAATGTATACATAACATCTCTTTTAATTATCTAAAAAACTGCGTAATTTAACAAAGATATATACTAAACACAATATGTATTTCATTCCTCTCTACTTCACTTATTAAATACTGAGTATTACTTGAAATATGTGCAGAAACATTTGTAGGTCTTACAAAGTGGCCATTAAATTTGTGCATTATCCACGGCTCAAGACGTTACAGCAGAGGTTTCTAGTATAAAATGTCATGAAAATCTGTTCAGCATTCTTTCTTGTTATATGTATGTGACTAGAGAGTGATTTTAACAAGTTTCACAGCCTTACTGTGTGCTGAGCTGAGATCATGGATTTGTTGTGCCAGTCTGTGTTAGTGTATGTCCTGCCAGCTATGTAGCTACTTGATTTCTGTAATGTTACAGGCTGCACTGGCTCTGGCAGAGTGGTGCCTGTGTAACTACAAATTCCTGCATAACAAGCATGTACTTGAGCTGGGGTCAGGGGTTGGTCTCACAGGACTGTGTGTCAGTTTGCACTGCAAACCATCCAGCTACTGGTTTTCTGACTGCCACCCAGCAGTACTGTCCATGCTGCAATCCAACATTTTGCTGAATGTGACAGGGCTCAATGACCAAGTTCCTGGGGAAAGTGATGAACAGAATGCAGTCATGGAACACGCATATAACAAAACAAATGTTATGTCATTGTCTAGTGATGACCATGAACAGAGTGAAATATGCAGCAGGTGTCATATACTGCTGAGGACAAGATGTAATAATGCTGAAATTGGTGTGATTAACCTGCCATGGGAGGCTGTTCCAGTGAGCGACGTAGTGGATCGGTTGTCTCCGGAGGTTGTCCTAGCTGCAGGTGCGTCTACTGTATGATCCACTGGATTTGAAGAGCACATAGCTGTGTTGGTGTTACAAGTAGACCTGCCAACTGCACATTTGTGTTGGTGCCACTGGTACGGTTTTGTCATCTGAAAATTTGTACGTTCCGGCTGAATTTAATACATTATTTTGTCAAATCTTGTTGAAAGAATAAACTGAATCTCCATGTTTGCAATTTTAGCAAGAAGTCTATAGATTCTTGGGTGATGGGTTTCAGATGTGGTGTATGACTTGAATCTGTTCCCAGTGCTGTGTCAAGCATTCAGCCATTTGCTATACAGGAGGTCCTGTGTGTTACTCTTGGCTTGTACAGTTCGTAACCAGGAAACACTTGATGCATTTATGCAACTTTTGAGTAAGTACCATGGCCTTATAACATGCTCCTCATGCAGTGTTCGGTACAGTACAGTTTCTACACTCTCACTTGTTTCAGAAACAACGGATTTGGAAGCAACTGAAGAGGACATGCCAGCACCCACAGCCTTGCCTTATTTAACAGATGTGCCAGTGAAGATATATAGAATATCTGCCAGAATGCGAGAGTAAGACAGTTGTAGGGGCATGCAGCTATGCTGAAACAGCGTCACACAGTGGTTCCACTCAACATGGTTGTGGCCTTAAGAACTGCCTAACATATAAGATCAACTCGTGATCCGTAACAATATTATGGATCCTAATAATTGTGCGACACTTTTTAGCTGACCAGCAGTATTCAAGTGACTGAAATCCAAATTTCACTTATCTCTTCTGCACTGCTGTCCATACAGATGGCTATGCAAATACCAGCTACTGCAGTAAGGGAAACATACACATGAAACAGTCCTTTCTTCTTACCTGGCCATTGAGATAGAACCAAACTCTGAAATATATATCACTTTTATCCAGTTGGGACACGCGCTGGCACAGTTGGTTAAGGCACTGTGTGACAAGCTGGAAGGTCATGGGTTTGATTCCCGATGGTATCATTGGAATTTTTCATTGACATAATCCTTCCGGTCACACCATGGTCCCAGGGTTGACTCAGCCTCTAACAGAAATGAGTACCAGGAATATTTTCTGGGGGGGGGGTCAAGGCAGCTGGTGTGTAGGGCTGACAACCTCACCACCTCCGTGTGCTGATTGTCATGAAATCTGGGAGCGAAGATGATGAAATTCCTTGAAATTTAACAGGTCATCATTCTCTTCACAAGAGCCCATTTGTGGAACACATCTTTAGCCAGCTGCATTTAGTTGACATTCTCACACCCTATTTTAAAACCAGCTTTAATATTATCCTTCCGGTTCTACTTCTGCAGTGTGAATGTTAAGATCTTTATACTTTTAAAAATTTGTTATAGCAAAACTAAGCTATGAACAGTAATGAAATTTGCATTTGTGGTCATTCCAGTCACTTCTTGTCATATGGTGAAATATTTTGTCACATTCTTGATCTGCCTTGCAGTACTTACCTCAGCACTTGCATTGCAGTTTGTATTAACTTTTATGCTGCCTCTCTTCATCTAAGGCCTTTTTGGCTGTCACCTTTTCCATATGTTGTGCAGATCAAAGTTATGATAAATAATATTCTGTCACACTTACAGACTTTGTCACTAGTACTGCTTATCCCTTTCCTTACATTTCTCTCTCCATAAAAGTAACCACTGTGTCAACAGTTTCTATAAAGTCATTATCTCGATAGAAACTTAATAAAGCTTGGAAAAACTTGTCACATGGTAATTCCTTTTAAAACCAAACAATTATCACCATTCGTCTGTCATGTACTTGAGAAACGCACTAACTTGCTGTGATATCAGTAGTCCTCCAGACTTACCAAAATGAAAAAAGTGTTCCAACTTGGAAAAAAAAATTCACTGTTTAAGGAAAACAATAACAAATATGATCCAGCCAAAACAGAAATGGACTTAGCTTAATCATGCATATTATATTCTGTGCTATGTAAATAACTCTCTTCTTCAGTTTGCTGTAAGTGATTATGGTCTATTTTTGAGGTACTATAGCACTTTGGATTGCCTGAGGGAAACCATAAGCATATCAGAACAAAGACCTAGGGAGGACTGAATAGTGGGTGTCACTGAAGTAATAATTACTGAAATTATTTCTTCATATGCAATAACAATTACACACAACTGGAGCACCTGAATGACTCCAATATATGACGAATTAGTGCACTTTTATCAGTGTCTACAGGAGTATATAAAGTAAGTCTGCACACTTTGTATAAAACATGTTTGTTTTCCATTTAAAAATACACTTGTGCATCATTAGGCGTCTGCCTTTGTACAATGCATATCCAGCAGAAGCCCACAACTTGTTTATGGTGCTTTTCAAAACACCCCACATTTCAGCAAATCAATGTGCAAATTTACAGAAGTCTATGGCAGTTAGTCCTTACATACATTAAGAGTGGAAAGATGTACCTCCATTTGGTACACACTGACATGTACAGTTTTTGTTATTTGGCATTTATCATTGGCATTCATGTTCATATACTCCTCATATGCAGCCACTGTTGCTAAGCCAATCACACTACACTCCGCAGAACATCAAATTATTTTTCCTCCTGTTCTGTTAATATTTACCATTACGGGTTTCAAATAAAAGTTTAGTATCTTAACAAGATGTATCTTCTACATCATACACAATTTTTGATCACTATAAACAGTTCTGACAACTGTATTATCTATGAATTGAGTTCGTCATGTCAGTATGAACCAAAACTGAATGTTTCACAAATGTTCCGTGTAGAATAACCCCCAGTACCAAATTTCACTGAAATCCTTGTGGTGGTTAACAGAGATTAAACTATGAAAAAGGAGAAACTCTCAGCATTATGATGCATATTATGCCCTTCTTGAAAGAATGCATGAAAGTGAGGTAACAGGATGTTGCATCAGGTTGTCAGATGCACCAAATTAATATACAAGAATATATTAGTTTTATTTCCAACAAGGGACAATACTAGATGGCTAAGATGGCCTGCCTTTCTTAGATACAGCTGAAAGTGTTTGGCTGTTCTCTGTAACAACCACTTTCAGTCGTACTTGTTGTCTGAATGTACTCTGCAATTCTTGCTCTGACTCAAGAGCTATTGCCTGGATCCTTCGTCCACGAGACCCCACTACCAGCTTCTGAATTCGCAGTGATGGGCATATCACAAGGACCACTGCTGACATGGTTCCTGTAATTCATCAGATAAGAGAAACTTGAAGAAATTTTACAACTAAGAAGCAAAGATGCAGTCACTGTACTATCTACACTTTTTATCACAGTACTATCAAAATCATCTCAATAAAATGAGTTCCTCCATTTGTATGTTTTTACAATACCACATTTATCTTCTCAAGAAAAAGATGGACACAGAGGTGGGTACAAAAAAGTGTGAGATACTTTTATTAAGTAGAGTACAAAATTAAATCCACATCCAACTCATGAGATTTGTTCAACTTAACCTTCAGTACTACTCTGCCTACATATGAAGTGGAGTGTCTTTACAGGACATCTGAGGTGTAAGTATGCAGGTTTCAGACATAATAGATGAAAGGTTTTCTTTGCTTCTAATCTAGTTGCTTGACTCTAAAGATGAAGGCACCATGCTCCTTCATGACTGTTTACCATTCAACAAGCTATAACATTCCAGAAGGCTTGAACCTTCATCACGTAGCGTAAGTTGAAGTTCAACTAATGTCTCTGTATCCTTCTGTTTTGGTAAATCTTTCATTTATCCTTCACTACCATATACTGTATTTGTGGATTCTAGCTTCAAGAATGCATAATACAGGTCACAACAAATCATAATCTACTAGTACAAAACTAGAAACCAGGTTTTCTAGATTATGTTGTTCTCTCAGGTACTTCATACATTAAGCTGTTCCAACAGTTTAACAAACAAAGCTGCTAGGGTTCTTTCTCTTGTTTATAGTCTGTTGTTTTTGTTACTTAAAATATTTATAATCAAAAGTTGAATGCATTATTCCATTTAGTATTATGAAGGAGTTGGTAATGACACAAACAGTTTCGGAATGGGAATTACGAATTGTGACAGAATGGGAAGTGGAACTTTTCTCACTATTATGCAGCCACCGTTTTCCTAACCTCAATCTAACCTGTAAAATTAGGCTCTGAAAAGCAGCATTCACATACTGTACACAACCCCTACAATCAGGACACAGATTTTTGGATAAAATACGAATACATCCTGAAACTACTGTATATAGGGAAGCGTCTGTTATGAGTCATAAATTGAAATAACAAGGTTCTCATATTGAATAGGGCCAGATTCATAAACATTTTAAGATTCAAAGCAAAGTGCATATTTCAAAATGGAATTAACTGATACAGTGCTCACTTATAAAATCCAACAAGCTTATAAAATTTAATTGTAATCCAAGGTGTTCGTGCAACTGTTGTGCTGATATAACATAAACATAACAGGCTTATACATACCATCTGCCCCAATATCAAAATATTCAATAGCTGTGTCAAGATTGTAGGGAATCTCCTGTGGTAAATGGTCCAGTAGCTTGGAGCGTACAGTGTTTACTATTACAGTCTCTGAAGGCTGATCTGTGAATTTGGACACTGGGTACAGCCACGGTGAGGGTTCAGATATATGCAGCAAATAGTCCTACAATCACACCATACCATACCTTGATCATAGCTGAAAACTTACGATATTGTAATTACGTACCTTCACTCTAATTGAAAATGGTAACATGCATGAGATAAGAACCGAATACATTGAAACCTCTAATTATAGTCTGTGAAGGGACTGAGGAGGGTGGGGAGATGAATGCTGGAAAATGACAGTTGTGGTAAAGTTTGAAAGGTGTCAGGTTTATAGAGATCATAATAAATGAATGATACTTGTGAAAAATGGACATATAGGTGAAGGATGGATATATATTTCACTGCAAGGTGTCAACTTTATAAGAACCACAATACATGAATGATACTTGTGCAAAACCAGATGCCAGGGGGAAGAGTGGGAACAGATTTTACTGAAATCTAAGGTCATATGTGACTGCAAAAATATTGAAGTTTTTATTAATTGCTTTTGCTTTTTTTTTTTCATTTAAAGTGGTAAAGTAGTGATAAAGTAGTAAATACAAAGTGGTTGTCTTTCTTTCAGTGGTTATGAAATCTGCCCTTCTTTAGCTCCAGTACAGTATATAAATCATTAAAATGGTGCATAAATACGGAACTGAAACAATAACAGAAATATTACCCCTATACTCACAATACATTTTCTCTCTATCAATATTTGTGATAAAAAACAGACATCTATATAATACAAATAATCAGATCCACAGTGTCCACACAAGATTTAAAACTAATTTACATCCACCTATAGCTAATTTAACAAAGTTCCAAAAGGGAGTGTACTACTCAGGAATCAAAATTTTTAACAACCTTCCTCATGGTATCAAAGATTTAGCTAATGAGATAACATTATTTTGGGATGCCTTAAAGAGGTTTTTACTTATAAATTCCTTTTATAATAGTGAAGAATATTTTAATTATCAGAGATAATCTAGAAAACTGATAGCAAATTGAAAGC
>Ga0268261_10004450_pt1 | contig 10501 bp, 3 predicted proteins | sample TergutNc150P1_FD_190353 | JGI IMG/M metagenome (GOLD analysis project Ga0268261, IMG submission 190353) | Nasutitermes corniger P1 segment gut microbial community from laboratory colony in Florida, USA - Nc150 P1 (SPAdes) (version 2) | ecosystem: Host-associated > Arthropoda: Insects > Digestive...
GAATGGGTGCTCCATATATATATGACATTAGTCACCTAAGGGTTAATAATTTAACCCTTATCCTACTAACGTGGAGAAAATGGTGAGCTCCTAATAATGCCAGCAAATAGCAGATGGAATTTAATTTGGGTTTTAAAGGGTTAAATGTTGTTCTTTTATCAGTAATATGGAATTTCCACCACAGGTTTTGTAGCTGAATTTTTGGATTACATCTAAAGTCTGCATATATGTTTGTATTCAGGTTGTTTGTGACAAAATTGTACTCTTGTGAACATGGTAATGAAATTTAAGGTTTCTTAAAAAAGAGGGAGCTATTTGTTATCTTCTCAAGTAGTTTCCTGAATGCTGATGTTAGCATTCCCCACTGTTCATTACCATCCACAGTCATTATAGAGTCAGACAGTTGGTACCCAGTTACATAATGGCATGGTCCATTCCATAGCTTAGGTAGTCAGTCACCAGTTTCTCACCTAGGGAGACCCAGGTACATTGGAGTACCACAGGGGCAACTCTTTCTCCAAACACTGCAGTCTTCTGCCAGTTGTCATTCCACCATTGCCCCATATTCGTCTATCATAACAGTAGGCCATAACACAATGGGATTCACTCTCTTCCACTCATATCCCTTAGATAATAATGTAAAGAGAATCAACAGTGACCATTCATTTGCTCATACAATTAAAAGTACTTGAAACAAAAAGTAATGATAGCAATATATGCGTGTCATTACTATCTACATTAGCCTTAAATACAATTAGGAAATGTAAGCAAGTTTAACCATTATGCCTCATCCACCCTATTATTGTTCCTGGATTTTAACTTTTTTGTAACTGTTTTCAAGAGAAATACTGAAGATGGGTGTGTTTCACATGCACGTTTTACACACCAGTTTTCCCATTATCTTAGCTACACATTTACAGTTACTTGTAATTAATGTATCTCAAATGACAGGATGTTGATGACACACAGTATGTCTCTGTTGCTGTGTGTAGGTCATTGACTCTTCCTTTGCCCTCAGCTCATACCTCAGAGAACACAGTCCCAATTATAAAGATAACAGAAGGATAATATGGTAGGTATGTAAGTCTATATGTAAAGTGTCTATTATTTTAGTCTAATTTTAACCAAAATTGGAATGTTTTGATAAATTTTAGTCAAAATTCCAATTTTGTCTCACACATTTCAGTCATGTAGTTACAGTAATAATATAGTCATACATATATTCCTTTGGCTATAGTAGTATAGAACTGTATGCTGCAGTTGAAAGGTGTAATAATTTATGTGTTTTGTACAGGGGAGAGAGAAGTGTTTTATTTAACGATGCTGTCAACTGCTAATATGATGTAGCATAGATGGTAGATTAAATATGAGTATGGAGAACAGGTGGAATGATACTGATAGGGGGTATTCCAAAGTACCTGGAGAAAAATCTGTCCCAGTGCCACTTTCTTCACCACAAATTTTATGTGGATGGGCCTAGGATGGAATGTGAGCCTCTGCAGTGAGGGGCCAGTGTCTAGAAACCTGAACCATAGTGCAGCTTGTTTTGTAAAGTTTGTATTGGCATTATAAACTTAAATCTGTACTGGCATATAGTATTATATCCAACCTTAGCAATGACCATCTGGATCTCCAGATCTGCAAAACGACGTCCTAGACACATTCTTCGACCATAACCAAAAGGCAGGGAAGCGAATGGATGGTAGTTTTGACCATATCTGCTTACAGAGCAGATTTTAAGCCATCTCTCTGGTATAAACTGATCAGGCTGTGGGAAGTACTGGTCCAAGTTGCTGATCACATAATGTTGGAACACAACCTGTGTCTGAAAATCCACATTCCAGAAATCAGCTGGCTATGGTTTTTAAAATATAATTTTTAATTATGGAAAGATGTAAAATTAATTTCTGTTCTAAGAACATGATCTTACTCCTTTTGGTATCTGGTATCCTGCTATAACTGTGTCTCTTGTCATGCACCTTCCATTGCCAATTACAACTGGATACATTCTGAAACAGAAAATACTATTTCCATTTCAAGCAGCAAGTTAGACTGGAACTAAGAAATTGGATTCGTTTGTTTATGTTGTTCTGCTCTGGAACAAATACATTTGTTGATATATTGGCTGAGGATTGATGTTTAAGTGAGACTTTAACATCATTTCTCAGTTATGTTTTAAACTGTACCATGTCTGTCGTTTGAAGTGGCTGGAGAGATGTAGGATAAGTTATGTTTTTTTAATTATAAACTACAATTCTTAAGAAAGCATTGCTTGTGAAGAATTTTAAACAAAGATGGCCACCAGTGTAATGCATGAGGTTAAGATGGCAGTGTATGTCAATCCCATAGAAATGTACTAGTAGACCAGAAAATCTACCAAACTGTGTATTGTCACTACCCGGATGATAATGATCCAACAGGGCCGGTTGTGATATCCAGCTGGGAGCTTCAGAGCAGAACTGGACTTGCGGAAGGGAGGGGAGTGGTAGGAACCCATGTCATCTGGTCCAATCTGTATTCTTCATAATTCAGCAGACTGTAACTGCAGTAAAACCTTGACTGCGTATACAGTCTTTCATTCATTGTGTTGGTTTAAACTGTAGGCAGCATCAAGATGATACAGCTAGAAAATTTCCTTACAAACACACGTAAGCCATGTAAGAATAATTTGTGGATCACTCTAGAGTTGTGGGTTTCTGTGTTGAAACGTAGGTTTTTTTTTTTAAAGCTTAGGTTTAATGATTTAACAATATTAGTAGGTCAATATTGGTAGGTGTGTGCATACTCTTCCTTTCCCCACCAGGCCAGTTTCTGCCTCCTGCTAACTACACTCATGTTTGTGGTAGTGCATGGAGCTATGCTGTGTATAGTGGAATCATAACTTCCAGCTACGTTTTTAAAATATTTCATTCATGAGTGTAGTAGTGCATAGAGCAGTACTTCAGATAGTATTTGGCAGTGTAGTAATTAGGCATCCATGATTTTCTAAGTCCTAGGTAAAGGCACAAATTTTAAACTTAGAGTGTGCCACACCTGATGTTTGTTGCCAGCTACTCACCAAGGAGGCCTGGGTTGAATTTCAGGTATTCCATGTGTCCATTTGTGGTGGATAAATTACCACTGAGAGGTTTCTGTACAAGCACTTATGTTTCTCCATCACTGTTATTATTCCACTATTGCTTCATACTTATCAATCTTTAGGGGCTGTAAGAATAGGCCACAGTGCCAAGGGATCCAGTCTGACCACACAGCTACAACTGTAATATGGCTTGTTAAACATATTTTTTGCAGTCAGATAAATACGATGAAGAAATATTTGGAATAGCTGAGAAAAGAAGAAAGACGTACTGGCACAAGTACCCACACTAAGAGAGTGACAGTAAGTACAGTGTTTGAAGTACCTCAGGGTCTCCTTAATGCATGCTTTAAGATAACTGAGTTTCTCCAAACGTTGAGCTGTTAATGATGAGTCATGTGATGGCAGAATTTCCCGGATTTCATCGTACAGGATTTCCTGCTTTTCAGGGTGCTGTGACAGTTGATACAAGATTGATGCTACTGCTGTGGATGTCTGTGTGCATTACAGAATGAAAAATTTATAAACCAACATAATACTTGTGATGGGCATTACAGTCTTTAGCCTGCCACAATATTAAATTACATACAAATGTAAAAGGTAAAGCAATCCCATTACAGGCCTGGACAAACCCTGAGGGTTCCAGTAGGTTGAGGCTCCCATATTTCAAGACAATCAGCACATGAAGGTGGTAAGGTTGTCAGCCCTATGCACTGGCCGCCTTTACCCCCAAGAAATACTCCTGGTACTCATTTCTGTTAGAGGCTCAGTCGACGCCGGGGGCCATAGTGCGGCCAGAAGGATTATGTCAATGAAAAATTCCAGTGACACCATCGGGAATCGAACCCGCGACCTTCTGGCTTGTAGCACAGTGCCTCAACCAACTGCGCCACCGCGTACCTCTTACATACAAATGTAGCCTTCAGAAACTAATGTGTGGTGAGGTCCACTTTAGAGCATTGTTAGCTGGAGTGCACCACACATACACACACGTCAAAATGCACTGTAGTGTCAGGATATCCTACAGTGCATTTGTTGTTTATTTTAGAATAAAAGATTTAATAATTACCATTCAAACCATTAACAGGGACTTTCACAAAAGATTGTATAAGTCGTATAGTATTATTGTGTCAAATGTGCATGCATATTTCTGGTTTACAAGCTGTTACACGTGTTTATTTGCAGTTTTTACCGTTTGTATGAAATCAGCCTATGTTCTTAACCTGAGCAGAAGTCGTGAATCAAAACCTTGAACATGAAAGTGGGGTTCCTGTATGCGGTGTGTGTCATTAGGTACATTTTATCTGTATTTTAAATTCTCATTGCCATGATGCCAGAATGTTAGGCCTGCAGCAGCCATCTTGATTCACTGTACTATAGTGCCAACTTTGTGTGTGATATCTTACTGTGTCGATGCCCACAAGGAACATGTCGAGTGCCAGGATGCAGGCTGTCTTGGGATCAGGATCCAGTGCCAGTATTCTCTGTACAAGGGACGATTCGTTGTCCACCTGAACAGTTCCACGTGAATGCAGATGTTGCATTGCTCTACTGATGTGCTTCATAGAGATGCTGTTAAGATAAACACACTCTTAGCACAATATTTCTGCTAGCTGATGTAAGAGCTACATTCAGATGGGAAATTCTGAAACATAGTAAAAATTATGAGTTCCTTGAACCATTTTTGAGATTCAAATACTCCACACTAAAAAGAAAATTACATAACACACGGATACTGGCAACATAAGTCAGAATATTGTGTAACTTCGGCTGTCAGAGTTTAGCAGCATTGTACATTGAGGCTCTTCCAGCACATTGGCATCCTTAATACGACAACAATACCTGTAAGGTATGCCGAGATAATGGAGTAACCTGAACAATAACACAGCTAAACCCAAGAAGTTACAGTTACTCAGGTAGGCCATGAAGGCTGAAGGAAAATATCTCGATCACTGAGGATAACAACCGTGTTTCTCAACTCTGCAGGGCTAACTCTCAAAATGTGTATTTTTTCTTCCTTCAAAACAGCCATGTGAAAGTACTTTACAAATTACATTTTGCTTCTGTAGGATTTGAAGGAATAAACTAGAAACATTTAAGTGTTTATATTGATTCTGCTCACTCAGTAATTGTGTCAAGTGCGTTTATGTATTTCTTCCATGTAGGTGTGCTGAAGATCCTCCAAAATGGAAACTTCAGTTCAAGGGCTCCAACATTTGAAAAGAATGTTATGACAGCATCTATTAATTGTTGTGTCTCTGAAGTGGAGCTGATAACTTCTTCATCCATGCAGCCCAGGCGTATATCTAAAGCCACTCGTGCAATTGCTGTTTAAAAAAAAATTAGTATATGAATCCCTACATCATGAAAATGTGATGCTGTGGGATTTCCAGAGAGATAAAATGTGTGAGTTTTTCATAAGTTAAATGTTTCTTTCTGAAGTAGATATTTTACATTTTGGCTGTTAAGTTATATTGAAATTGTACTTGTACTGATATGTTACTTAATTGCAAATTAGGTGGTGATAGGAATTAGTGATGGCATTGACTGCTAAGGCCAACAAAAATAGTTGCATGTGGCAGGTACCATACAGCCATGTTTTGTCATATTTTACTTTTATTGAGGTAACCACTGTAACAGGTGTATTAATATTTTATGAGATTTGGCCACAGTCTAGATTGCAAAACCTGCAATTCTTACTGCATCACTGATGATTATTCAGGTCTTCTTACCAGTTGACATGTCATCATATTCCAGCACAATCTAACTTATCATTTATTGTTTACTTAGATTTTGAAACTTGATGGAACTCAAAGTGTATGTATTTGCTCTATATACTTAAGCTGCAGAATGAATGGATGGCAGCCATACGAGTGCTCAAGGCTTCCTGCTGTGTGCTTATGACTGTATCACCCTCCAGTGCCATCTAGCTTCATCAACCACCCAGAATACTTGCTGCAAGAAAAGGTTACCACCACCAACATTGCTCTGAGCAGAATGACTGGGAAATTGGAGGGAAATACAGACAAGTGCATTGGAAAAGGGTATGTCAACTCATGGGAATTATTTCTGTTAGTTTAAAGCAGTAAAAAGAAGACTGCCACTTTCTTGGCAAGATAATATAGCTCGGTGTTGCCAAATAATTTATGTTGAAAATACTGGGAGGCTAGAAAAGGCTCCTTAATAAAGAACTTCTGTGTCTGTAATATGTACAAATATTATTTGGATGATGAAATGCATGCAATATTGTGATGGAAAAATCCCAAGGGAAGAGACCATGTGGGAGAGTTCAGTATATATGGAATGATTAAAAAGTATGACTTATGTTTTCTGACTCTTTTATAGGTTATGTTATTCGAATGCATTAGTAGTTTATGTTTACTTACATAGGTATGTTTTGTGACTCTTTTGTAGGTTATGTTATTTGAATGCATTAGTAGTTTCTGTGTGCTTGTATAGGTATGTTTTTTGACTCTTTTATAGGTTATGTTATTCGAATGCATTAGTAATTTCTGTTTGCTTACATAGGTATGTTTTGTGACTCTTTTATAGGTTATGTTATTAGAATGCCTTAGTAGTTTCTGTGTGCTTACATACGTGACATGCCCGTGTTTGAAACTGTATTAAATAAAGAATAAACATGTAACTTGATTAACTGTTTCAACCAGAAAGGAAGGCTGGAGATAAAGGTGTGAATGGGATGAATGAAAGGAAGAAAGAATGAAGAACAAATATGAAAGAGATGAACCCCTTGGAATTATGGTGGTTTTTGCAATATAATGAAACTGAAAAATGGGGGATAAGGGTAGAGACTGGATGCAACAGGATCAGGATAGGATTGAATAATTGCTCTTGTGAACACAGCAGTGAACCTGCAGGTTCTAAAAGAGATAGGCACTATATTGACAGATTTAGTGAGTATGAGCTTCTGAGGAAGAAGTCCTTCGTAGAGTTAGCTGGACAGTTAATTCTGTAAGTAAATTTTGCTATGTATGTACTTTGCCATATTAACATATTCTAACAACATATGCTAACATTTCAAATAGGGAACTAAACCTTTGTTTTCCTTGAAAGATGTAAGAAGCTCATACACAATCAATACTTACACTCCAAAGACCATTTATGAATCTCATTAAGAAAGTCATCTGGCACTTCCAGATTACTGTTCCTCACATTCTGTGCTCGTTCCACAAAAGCCATAGCTGTCTCCTCAATAGGCTTCACATAGAGCTTAGCAGTTCTTGGTTGCAGCATGATTTGCTGCACTCTGGTCCGAAATTTGTACCACTTCTCACCGTGTCTGTTGAATGTAGTGGAGATACTTAAGTATATCTGGTATCAAAATACACATGAATTCAATAATTTACAAAATTTTTTTCTTGCATGCAAGCTCTCAATAATAAAAATTGAGTTCCTACCTCATAGTAAACACACTATGTTTCCATTACAAAGACCTACAAAATGTCACAAGAACCAAACAGTTAATGTTATTTAGGGAAATGTCAGAGTTTATTGTGAGAATTGTATGAAACACAACTACATTGTGTTAGCAAAGTGCAGAATTTATTGCCTTTACAACAGGAGGCACATACACCACTGTGGGTTACCTCTGAAACAGAACGGTTGTTGTACGTACCATGTATTTTGACTTTAAAGGCTCTCTATTTTGCCCACATTCTCTTTATCTCCGTACTGAAGGTGCTATGTTTTCTGTGAGGTAGGAACTGAATTTGTAAATTATATCTGTGTTAATGTCAGGCTTTAAAGAGATAATACAAAACACCTTCTGCGTTCTCAGTCCTCAGATACCGAAATGTAATCACTTTCAGGATATTGATGTATACCAATGGCACAATGGTAGGTGGGAAGAGGAGTGGTTCAAAATCAAAAAGAAAAAAGTTTTTGATACTTTTGCACATCTCAGCTTCCAGTTACTTTTACGTGTGTATGGAGCTGCTGCAAACCATGGCTAATACATACTTTTGCAGATCCTGCTTTCCACATTGTGCCCCATTTGCTTGATGTTAATTGCTGCTGCCATACTTACAGCTATGCAGTTAAATTCTGTATTATCTTAATGTAATTAAATGTATAAACCTATCTGAATTAATTGTCAGGCTATAGGATATACCTCTGAAATAACCTGAATTTTATTTTTTCATCAGCATTCCCCACTAAATTTATTCAAAGTGTGGTATTGAATAATCGTGATGCATAACTGAAGAATCAAAATCTGTGTTGGTAACACATGTTGCAAATCTGCATTAAACAGGTTGCACATGTGCACGTCTTGTATTGTTGCAGCTGTTGGGGTAGGATTCTGTCTCAGCCCGCAAACGTTCCCCCCCAGACCCCCTTAACGGTGACCTTTTGCATGGACAAACTTGAGATTTACAAATGGAAGAAGAGGAAGTATCAGTTTTCGAACAGGTGGCGCACTGGACCCGTTAATGAAGCTTGTTCGACGTTCTCAAAATGAGAGTATTCCAGGTTCTTGGATGGGGTGAAGTATTTTATAGGTCCCTGGATTTAACGTCCTAGACTTTCGGTTCGGGATTGCAGAAGTGATGTACTGTGTGGGACCGTTTGACGTGTGGGTGTTGTTGAGACAGTAGAATGTTGGATTACACCAGCTGTAGAGACTGTAAACATCAGAAATGCTCGAATTTGTCGTCTTGATATTTACTGCATTACAAGAGGTGCGCATACGTGTTCCTTTGTTAAAGCACGATTGCGTGCGTGTATAGGAGTTTAAGTTCCTTCCTATGTTTCAGAGGAAATTCGGAACAGGCTTACTATCCAACACAGTTTGGGAACCGAGAAGACTTATCATTGGAGCAACAGCCACCATGAATATTTGAAAACTTATTTCGGTGATTCCAATAATTCAACCAACAAGATGCAACAGTTTCACAAGTTTATTACTTGACGTTTATGTGTGGCTCAACATGTTTCGGGCGTCTCCCCGCCCATCATCAGGAGCATATAACTGCACTAGGAGCCTCTGGTTTTACCGTTGGGGAGAAGCGGCTGGAGCGTTGTTGGTCATGGTCTGGCAGGTTATCAACCTGCCAGACCATGACCAAAAACTCTTCAGCTGCTTCTCTCCAACGGTAAAACCAGAGGCTCCTAGTGCAGTTGTGTGCTCCTGATGATGGGCGGGGAGACGCCCGAAACATGTTGAGCCACACATAAACGTCAAGTAATAATAAATGCGAGCGTAATTAAGTCTAACACATCATTTTATTATTGTTAAAATACACACACACCATCAAGGCAACATGTTTCAGCTACAAGGAGCCATCATCAGGCCTCTAATATAAGAACAGATCCTTATCAAACCAGATAAGGATCTGTTCTTATATTATATTATGTGGAAGTAGTTACATATTCCATTACGATACAGATTCAAAAGGATTGTTCAAAGCTGCTCCTATGTAAGTTACAGTTAAAGTTGCCCTGGTGCACGTCATAAAATAATATAGGAGATTGGAGGTGTAGTTCCACCCATTCTCAACATCAGGATTAGATGGAGATGAGTGGTCAGTTTTACGCGCCGGCTGTTTTACCTCCTGCTGGGACTTAGTCTTCGTATGTATTAGAATTTATTTGTGCTTCTGCTGCGTTAAATATTTCAGCGCATAGCAACAACATTTTCTGTGTTAGACCTTAGTGAATTCTATATTTGATATTGTGTGCATATTTTTGTACGATGAGACATTTCTGTGAAAAAAAAAAAAACAAGCAGTTTTGGTTTGAGCTTCGGGTGAAGTACGGAGTATATTTGACCATCACGAATCAAAATGTAGGTCGCTCAACAACAGTTAGGTTTAGACGCTGAAAAAATAAACATTCGCAGTCTGTTGAGGAGTTCGGAAAAGTCACCCGACTTGCCCATTTTGCAATCATTTTACGCATTTGGTTATAAACTCTTGTAATAGAAGTCATAATCGCTCTCCGCGTGATCACTGTCACGTTAATCCTTATGAATGTAAGTACTAACATTTGGAGGAACAATCGTCATATTTATAGCGACCAAAAAAATTAAGCAATAGCACATGACATAACACCGAAATGTCAGACTTCCTCTATGGATCTGTGTTTGACCTTCACCAACAACAACAACCTTTCACCCGCAGAAGCCAGCATTACGAAAGGGGTCATCTTCGCATGCAGAACGTACTAGAATCGAACACTGAATCTAAGTATTGACGTAACTAGGGGAGGGGACGGCCGCCCCTGGCGGCAGAGACCAACGGGCGGGAAAATTATTATTTTAACCCTTAGGCGACTAATGTCATATATATATATATATATATGGAGCACCCATTCTTGATGTTTCTAGATCACACACAACGACGCAGCACAGTCGGTAGGACTCCTCTGAACGAGTGATCAGCTCGTCGCAGAGACCTCTACCTGACA
>Ga0268261_10004451_pt1 | contig 10501 bp, 10 predicted proteins | sample TergutNc150P1_FD_190353 | JGI IMG/M metagenome (GOLD analysis project Ga0268261, IMG submission 190353) | Nasutitermes corniger P1 segment gut microbial community from laboratory colony in Florida, USA - Nc150 P1 (SPAdes) (version 2) | ecosystem: Host-associated > Arthropoda: Insects >...
CGTCGAGCGGCTGGTTCGCGAAACCGTCTTTCACTGCCGGGTCTGGTCCTGCGATGCCGGGGGCGACCCAAACCATTCCGGAGTCTTCGTAGCGGACCGCTGATTCGAGTAATGCGTCTAGGAAGTGGTGTTGGATGGGGGCTGGGGTTTCGATGGGGGCCGGGGTTTCGGCTGGAGCCGGGGTTTCGACAGGCTCAATCGACGGAGAGCTGGGATCCGACGGCGCTAGGGCGGCTAGGGCTTTTTGGAGTTCTTTGGTGCGGTATTCGGCGAGAGCTTGAGGGTTGCCTTCCCGCCAGGCTTCGTGTTCGGAGGCGGTGCCGGGCAGAGCTAACACTTCGCCGCGCTCCCCCCGCGTGCAGGTCACCACGATAACCCGAGCGCCCGCAGCAGCCGCCGTCGCAATCAGCGCCCCGGTCCACAGCGTCTCATCGTCAGGGTGGGCGTGCACAAAAATAAAAGTCGAATTCGACCAGTTATCCATTATGCCAACTTTATTCCCATTTTCCGCGCCACACTAGACATCTTTTGGTCACAAGTCATTAGCTCAACATCCGGAATTTCCGAACAAGTCGCCAAATGAATAGCGTCGAGGGATCTGATGTGAGACGGAATTGTCGCGGCAATTTGTAATATTTTATCTGTAATGGGAATGAAATCGACTTCATTCAATAAGTTAGTTATCTCGGGGTAAGACTTGCCTTCTAGGGACAAATTTATGAAGGATCGATTGCCTTCAAGCTGGAGCAGCTTCGAAGAGACAACCTCGGTACCCTTCTTTTTAGCCTTTAGCATTTTCGATTTGAGCGCAATACCTTCACGATCCCCAACTGCCATTCGGACTAAAGCGGAAGTGTCAATATATAATTTTAGTACCATTGATCAGGTCCGCGTCCGATGGATTCCATCACAGCATCATAATCGATCTCGGGATGAGCCGGCATCGACAAAATAAAATCTTCAAATTCCTCATCGGTCATTTTATTCGGAGATCGTTCAATTAGTCCCAGCCGGTTTAGCCGATCCCATTCGGACTCTTCGTCCTTTGCAGGCGAAATCAACACCGCGCGCCCGTCCCTACCTTGCACTTGAATTGGCTCCCCGGTCTCGATCACCTTGTCCAGCACGTGGGAAAGGTTTTGATTGAGCTGCCGACGGTTGATGGTCTCCACGGCCCCAGCTTAGCTGCGATGTCTTACAAGTGCAACATTATTGTTCGGCCTGTTTTGCTGCTTGTTTGGCTCGGGAGGAGGCGCGGGCGCGGTCGATTTGGGAGAGATCCACTTTGCGGATGCGGACGATTTCGGGGGTGACTTCGACGCACTCGTCGTTGGCCGCGAATTCCAAGGATTCTTCCAAAGTCAGGCGCCGGGGCGCGATCAGGTTTTCGAACGTTTCCGCAGTTGAGGAGCGGATATTGTTGAGCTTCTTTTCGCGCGTGATATTGACGTCCATATCCTCGACGCGCGAATTTTCGCCGACGACCATCCCCTCGTACACGTCCTCGGTCGGCCCCACGAAGAACGAGCCGCGTTCCTGCAGGTTGATCATCGCATACGGCGTGACGACGCCCGCCCGATCCGCGACCAGCGAACCCGTGTTGCGCGCCTCGATCGGCCCGGCCCACGGCTCGTGCCCCTCGCTGATGGACGCCGCGATCCCGGTGCCGCGCGTCTCGGTGAGGAATTGCGTGCGGAAGCCGATCAGGCCGCGCGCGGGCACCACGAATTCCATCCGCACCCAGCCGGTGCCGTGGTTCGCCATCGTGACCATCCGGCCCTTGCGCCCGGCGAGCAACTGCGTCACCGTGCCGAGATAGTCGGCGGGCACGTCGATGGTGAGGCGTTCCATCGGCTCGTGAATCACGCCGTCAATCGTTTTTGTGACCACTTGCGGTTTGCCCACGGTCAATTCGAAACCTTCGCGGCGCATTTGTTCGACGAGAATTGCGAGCGCTAATTCGCCACGGCCTTGTACTTCCCAAACGTCGGGCCTTTCGGTCGGCAAGACTCGCAGCGATACGTTACCGATCAATTCGCGGTCGAGCCGATCTTGTAATTGCCTGGCGGTGACTTTGTGGCCTTTAGCGATTTTGCCGCCTGGCAGTCTGCCCGCTAATGGTGAAGTATTGATTCCGATAGTCATCGAAATGGCCGGATCATCTACTGTAATATGCGGCAGCGGTCTGGGATCATTTATATCGGTTAAGGTATCACCGATCATAATATCCGGAATACCTGATATCGCGACGATATCACCAGCGGAGGCCGATTCGACTGGGACGCGATCTAGGCCTTTGGTTTCGAGGAGTTCGACAATCTTTGCGCTGGTGGTAGAGCCATTATGGCGCACCCAAGCGACTTGCTCGCCCTTTTTGATTTTGCCGGAATAAACTCTAAGTAACGCGAGCCTGCCCAAATATGGGGATGCGTCCAAGTTGGTAACGTGCGCCTGTAACGGCATATTCGGGTCATATGCGGGCGGTGGCACTTTCGATAATATGGTCGCAAAGAGCGGTTCCAAATTATCGTTATCCGGGAGGGTACCATCTTGCGGCTGATCTAAAGATGCGGCACCGACTTTTGCGGCCGCATATACGATAGGCACATCCAAAACAGATTCGAGGTCTAAATCGACACCGGATTCCACTAAATCGGAAGCAAGCGCTAACAATAGATCTGTGGTTTCTTCGACCACTTCGGAAATACGTGAATCCGGGCGATCCACTTTATTTATGACAACAATTACCGGCAATTTAGCCGCGAGCGCCTTTCTTAACACAAAGCGAGTTTGTGGCAGCGGCCCCTCGCTCGCATCCACGAGTAGCACCACACCGTCCACCATCGAGAGGCCGCGCTCCACCTCGCCGCCGAAATCCGCGTGGCCGGGGGTGTCGATGACGTTGATGGTGACGCCGGGCGGATCGTCGGTTGAGCCTGTCGAAACCAGATCCAAGTCGTTGATCGCCGGGCCGGTGTACCGAATCGCGGTGTTCTTTGCGAGAATAGTGATGCCCTTTTCGCGCTCCAGGTCACCCGAGTCCATCACGCGCTCCCCCACATTCGAGTGCGCCCGGATGGCGCCGGCCTGTCGGAGCATCGCGTCCACCAGCGTCGTCTTGCCGTGGTCCACGTGAGCGACAATCGCCACATTGCGCAGGTCGTAGCGGAACTCCGTATTTCCAGAAGCCGACGCCGGGCCAAATTCACTCATACGGCACAGTATACGGGAGCTGCGGACAAGTACCCATTTCAGCCAAAATTACCGACAATTGCGACCCCCTCTGTCATTCTGCGGCCCCCGCACCCACCCCGTCATTCTGCGGCCCGACCAAACACCCCGTCATTCAGCGGCCCGAAGGGATCGCAGAATCTAGGCCGTGAGGATCCGTTATGGCTAAGCTCCTGGATTCTGCGACTACGCGCAGAATGACGGGGGTGGTCGTAGGATGTGGGTATGACGTTCTCTCCTTTGGATATTACCACTTTGGTTTATGTCTGTTTTTATTGCGCGGCGGCGATGTTGCTGTTGCGGATTTTTGTGCGGCACAGTAATAGGTGGCTGCCCGCGATGGTGGCCGCGTTTATCTTCGCGATTATCGGCGACTACTTTTTAGGTATTCGCACGACGCAATTAGGGTTTATCCTCGGCATTTTGGGCTTCTTCTTGGCGCACGCCGGGTTCCTAACTTACGCCTGGCACAACATCACGGGGCGCGGACAATTCCGCTGGCCAGTTTTCTTAGTGGTTTTCGCCGGATTATTGGTATATTTCTTTACGATATTATGGCCAGGTTTGCGCGACACAATTCCGTTGGCGATTGCGGTTATCGTATATATGATGATTTCGTGCGCGACTTTGACCGCTTCGGTCGATCTTGGTGGAAATCGCCCGTGGACCTGGGTATTCGCAGTTGGTGTCGCATTCCTCGTCTTCTCGGATACTTTAGTTGCCGCCCGACACTTTGCAGGTCGCACCCAGTTGTACGGGCGCCTTATGTGGCCTACGTTCTATTCCGCGATGATATTTATGGCCCTCGGCGTTTTATTGCAACACCTATTACGCGGTCGCCGGTATCTTGATGATACGGATACCAACTATGCTACCGGCGTGACGCGCACCGAATATGTCGAGGAAATTCGGTAATTAGAGGCCCAGCGGATTTTCTTGGCGCTGACGCTCGAGGCGCTTGCGCTTGTAACCGCCCCAGCCGTACACAAGAGCAGCGAGCAGCGCCAGCGGAATGAGTATCCACATCAGGACGCGAGCCCAAGTGGGGATGCCACCGTTCTGGTTTGATTCAACGGTTTGCCCAGGCGTGGCGCCGGGGAATACGTTATCGGCGTTTCCGTCTTGGGCCGGAGGAGCCGGAGTGCCGGGAGTTGCGGCAGGTTCCGGAGTGCCTGCGGGCGCTGGCGGCGCCGCTTGGCCCGGGTTTTGGATCGCAACAATTTCACTGCCGAAAGCACCAACCACATTCGCGAGGCCCACTCCCCAGGTGGATTGATTGTTCGCAGTCGCGTCAAGAATATTCTGTATCTCGGCAACGACTGCGTCCTGTCGAGCTGGGGTGAATGCGTCATTGAGATCGGGGGGAAGCGAGACGCTATAATACCCACGCTCACCAGCATTTGGCGACGGGGCAAAAGCAAGTAGCACTTCCTGGTTCCCCATATTGGCCGCATTCGCGGTGGCGTTAGCCCACTCCTGCTCGGACTCACCCTCAAATGCAGGTACAGTCACGACGACCATTTTGTATCCAGTTTCTTGGTGGAACCTGTCTATAGCAGCCTGAAGCTCTTGGCGGTCTGCCGGGTCAACTAATAACCCCGCCTGGTCGTCAATCGGGCCGTTGATATTGGTCAACGGCGGGGTTTGCGAAAACCCGACCGCTGCGGCGGAGCCCAAAGGCACGAACAACATCGCCAGCAAAGCCAAAACCGTGATACCGATCCGACGGCGCGCAAAAGCAAAACCACTCACGCGAACAGCATACAAGAAAATGAAAAGCAGCGACGGCCCCACTCCGTATGAAGTGAGGCCGCCGCTGTGATGCTTAGCGGGTGCGGGTTCCTCCGGGACTAATACATTCCGTCCATTCCCATATCTCCACCTGCCGGGGCCGGGTTCTTTTCCGGCTTGTCCGCGACGACCGCCTCGGTGGTGAGGAACAGCGCGGCGATGGAGGCGGCGTTCTGCAAAGCGGAACGGGTCACCTTGACCGGGTCGGCCACGCCAGCGGCCAGCAAGTCCTCATAAACACCAGTGGCGGCGTTCAGGCCGTGGTTGCCCTTGAGGTTGGAAACCTTCTCGGCGACAACGCCACCCTCGAGGCCAGCGTTTTCGGCGATCTGCTTCAAAGGAGCCGAAAGCGCCTTCTTGACGATCTCGGCGCCAATCGCCTCATCGCCGGTGAGGTGCAGGTTCTTGAACGCCTCATCGCCAGCCTTGAGCAGCGCGACGCCACCACCAGCGATGATGCCCTCTTCAGCGGCAGCCTTCGCGTTACGGACAGCGTCCTCAATGCGGTGCTTGCGCTCCTTAAGCTCAACCTCGGTAGCCGCACCGACCTTGATGACTGCCACGCCACCGGCCAACTTGGCCAAGCGCTCCTGTAGCTTCTCGCGGTCATAATCCGAGTCGGACTTGTCGATCTCCGAACGGATCTGGTTCACGCGCCCGGCGATCATATCGGCATCGCCAGCGCCATCAACGATAGTGGTCTCATCCTTGGTGACAACGACCTTGCGGGCGCGACCGAGCAGGTCAAGGGTGGCGTTCTCGAGCTTCAGGCCTACGGTGTCGGTGATGACCTGAGCGCCGGTCAGGATCGCGATGTCCTGCAACATTGCCTTGCGGCGGTCGCCGAAGCCGGGAGCCTTGACGGCAACCGACTTGAAGGTGCCGCGAATCTTGTTGAGCACCAGGGTAGCCAGAGCTTCGCCCTCGACATCTTCGGCGATGATCAGCAGCGAACCGCCAGCCTTCATCACCTGGTCGAGAATCGGCACCAAATCCTTGACCGAGGAAATCTTGCCCTCGACGAGCAGGATATACGGATCCTCCAGCACGGCCTCTTGGCGTTCCGGATCGGTCTCAAAGTAGCGAGCCAGGAAGCCCTTATCGAAACGCATACCTTCGGTTAGCTCGAGATCCAACCCAAAGGTGTTGGACTCCTCAACCGTGATAACGCCTTCTTTACCTACCTTGTCAAGCGCCTCGGCGATCAGGTTACCGATAGCGGTATCCCCTGCCGAAATGGCAGCCGAAGCCGCGATTTCATCCTTGGTCTCAACCTCTTTAGCGTCTTTCAACAACTGGTCGGAGACGGCCTTGGTGGCCTCCTCAATACCGCGCTTGACGGCAATCGGGTTGGCGCCAGCCGCGACCACGCGCAGCCCCTCGCGCACCAACGCCTGCGCCAAAACGGTCGCAGTGGTGGTGCCGTCGCCCGCCACATCGTCGGTCTTCTTGGCGACCTCTTTTACCAACTCGGCGCCAATGCGCTCGTATGGGTCCTCTAGTTCAATTTCCTTGGCGATAGAAACGCCATCGTTGGTGATGGTGGGCGCGCCCCACTTCTTGTCGAGCACCACATTGCGGCCACGCGGGCCAAGAGTAACCTTAACGGTGTCGGCGAGCTGGTTAAGGCCGCGCTCCATACTCCGACGAGCCTCCTCGTCAAAAGCAATCATCTTTGCCACTGGATATGTCCTTTGGTCGTTCGTTCAATCATCCGCAGTACTATCGTACAACTGTGCGACAGCGAAACCGCGCTGTTAGGCATATTCCCACGTTTTCCCGGCGTGTCGCAACCGTTTGGCCAACAATCCGCCCCCAGTTGTCAGCGGTTCGCACACAGCTTACCGTTATCGTTATGCGGATACTTGTTTCTTTTGGCGCTGTATCACATACAACGTGCCTGCCACAATCACCCCGGCGACTACCGCATAAATCAGCGAAGACGCACCACCAGTGATCGGGAATGGGAAACCGGCGTTGGCGGGATAGTTGGGTACCAGATAATCATCGTCGAGCGGCTTTCCCGTAATACCACTTAGGGCGCCATTATTCACGAAATAACGTCCGTCGAGCGGCTTGTTAATTTCAACAATTATCGGTTCTCCAAGTGGCCGGAACCCTTTGGGAGCCACTATTTCGTTAATGCAATATGTGCCATACGCCAATCCGCCTATATTTGCTAACCCGTTGAAAGCATACTCCCACTCTGTCGAGGTATGCGCCCCAGCACCAGTGCCGTAGTGAATTTCATCGTCTGGGTCAGCGGCAATATTATCCGTGCGATCATCCCAAACACCCCAGAATGGAATTGCGGGCGCTTCAAGATCGCAGCCAGTAATAGCGTGCCACGGATAAACACTAAATGCTACAATTTCAGCGTCTTCGGGATAGGTCGCATAACGCCCCAAGGCGGAACCTGCTGGCAACCCCGTACCCGGGTCATTGCGGTCGATCAAGCCGCCAGCCAAATTCACCGCATATTTCCACAAGGAAACTCCGCCATAAGCCACAGTGACATCGTTGGATAAGATAACGTTATCTTCATCTTGGAACAACATACCCACAAAATTGGTGTATTCACCTTGCGCGGTCACTTTCGCAGTATATGTGATTACGAATTGCAACGAACCTGCATCCTCGTCGGCACGTTGTTCCATAAAGACATACTGCGCGTCGGAGCCGACTAAGAACAGTTGAAATAGCTTGGTGCCGTAACCCGTAATAAATTCAGGATCGGTGAGAAACATATAATGGTAATCATCAGCACATCCTGGAGCTAATACTTCACAATTTTGGTAGTTGGCGGCATAATAAGCGCCATCCTCGCCCGCAAAGGTTAATTGCAATGAGCTTTCATCGATAACCATTTCACCATTATCACTATTGAATATATCGGCAATGCCGAAATCGATATCCCAATCTTTACGATCGGCAGGCAAAACAATCCGCGGGATATCCACTACAACTCGATAGGTAATCTCATCACCCACCTTGGAATTTGGCGGGGTTGAAAGCTGAGTGGCCTTGTCGTATATGACAGCGCAATTTAGTGGATCGGCGCCTGCTGCCAGAGTTGCAGGCGCCGAAGGATTAGAAAGGTCAGGACAATTTGTCGGATCGATGACATCTTTTTTAATCGGCTCGACATCATTCTTCGGATAAGCGTGGATGTAATAGTTCCAGCCACCTTCACCATCAGGCATTGGAATTGTCGCCAGGAATGGCAAGCCCAATCGAACCCCTGGCGGAGTAGCTATTTCTTCGATATATGCCAACCCGATTGGAAGGTCGATAACGGTGGAAGAGCCATTGCTTAAAATCCACGGATTTGTCGTACCACCAACTATGCCATTTTCGTCAGTAATTCCAGTGGCGTAAAACCCCTGACTAATCCAATATTCGACTGCGGCATTTTGTTGCAGCGGAGTTAGTTGATCGAGATAGAAATTCGCCAGGTCGATAAGCGCTTCCAGATTCGAAGTGTAGATAGACTCAAAACCAATGCCGCGATATAACGGCTCATAATTGTTACAATCGGAGACATAATCGGCAGGTGGGATTTCATCAAAACACAAACCACCCAAAAGGACGATCCGATATTGTACGCCTGCAATAGCTTTAGGTTCGGTAATCCCGGCGCTTTCCGCCAATGCTCCCCAATCAATCTCGGTGCCATTGCTGGTAACCACTTCTGGCATTGGATATACATCTGGGGTGTAATATTTGGTGATCTCCAAAGTTCCCATCGGTGGGGCCGGAGTCCAATGGCTCAGACTGTATTGATATGGAGAACTACCCTGAATCACCTGACACAGAGCCCAAGCGGGGTAATGGACACCTCCAGGGTTCGGGCCCCCACAATCGTTGCTGGCGCGCCGCCCGCTCCAAATGCCGAAACTATACGAAGCTCCGGCTCCGAGTGTTATCCGTTGATCATATTCTGTATAGTCGTTGAAATCGATGTACTGCACCCTCGGACTAACCCAATCTGTGGTCCGAATTCCCATATTTACGTTCACCGGCGACGCCGAATTATTTACCAGGTTTATCCGATATATGCCGCATTTGCCAAGTTGCAACGGAAAACTTCCCAACACGGGTTCCGGAGGGGACACCGCAATATCTGAAACATCGTATGTCGGGCCCATAGTGACCGGACAAATATCAAGGAAATCGTCACCGTAAATTCCGCCAAATTCGGTCGGGTCAAACCACTCCGGATACAAATCCGCCCCTGCGGCGCTTGCGGAAACAGCCCCAATTCCAATTGCCAGGGAGCTAGCAACCAGTGCACCTAGAGCGCGGCTTCCCACTGCGAATAACTTGGAATCACTTTTGCGCGACCCTCCCCCAGCAAATTTTCGGAACATTTTTAGGCCGCGCCAATCTTTGAGTTTCCCGTGGTGGTGTCGTTGGTTGGGGATTCGTGGTTTCGAGACGCGCGGTCGGCGGGAAAACTGCCGAATCGCGCCTCCTCAACCGACGGGTTCGCTCAACCGACGGGCAATCACCGACGGGGTATGAACAGGACAATGCCGACGATACGCCCGAACCACCCCAAACTGTGACCCGCCACACAAACGTTACCAAACTGCAACAAACTCGAAGAATTGTCACTCAGCGCTGCGCTGGGTGCTCACCACTAAGAACGCCTGGTGCAGCTCAACAACAACTGCTTCTATCATACATTTTTCTATCTCACCCATTCGGTCTGCAAGTGTCTCCATCAACAGAGCATTGCTACAATTTCCAAGCTTAATAGCAAGTAATTTGCCCGGCTTTCCTGTGGCTCGGACAGCATTTACAAAGTCAGAATCTTTTGAGACTACGATACAATCATTATTTTCGGCATAAATTATTATGTCTTCATCTATAGTGTCATAACCATTGGGCAGAGTTGAAACATGCACAGCTTCGTGTCCGTGTTGTTTGAAGAAACCAACCAGAGATCGCGGTAAGTGCGCATCCAGTAGAAACCTCATAGCGCGGCGCTAAAAACATATGTTCCGCTGGCTTGCAAAGCCGCGAATTCTAAAACAGCCTGGATGTCTTTCCTTTCCAATTCAGGATGGTCCGCTAAAATTTCATCTTGCGTCATCCCACTAGCCAACAACTCAAGCAGAGTCTGCACAGGCCACCGCATACCTCGAATAATCGGCTTTCCGTGGCACACCTGAGGATTTATCGTAATACGATCAAGCACACTCATAAACTAGATATTATCACTTCGGTTGTTATTCCTCGCGAGTACATTCCTTCGACACTATGATGCTGGTTATGGGGCAAGGAGAGCGGCCGGAACACGGCGTGGGCGGCAAGTATGTGGTCAAGGGCAAGGAATTTGTGCGCGATCAGCGGTATATCACGACTCGCATCACCAACGGAGGCGGGTCCGCCGAGGGTGGCCACGACCCCGAAACTGACACGTTCCCGGTGGAACCTAACCGCTACCGCCTCATCGCAGCGAAGGCGTGTCCGT
>Ga0268261_10004452_pt1 | contig 10500 bp, 5 predicted proteins | sample TergutNc150P1_FD_190353 | JGI IMG/M metagenome (GOLD analysis project Ga0268261, IMG submission 190353) | Nasutitermes corniger P1 segment gut microbial community from laboratory colony in Florida, USA - Nc150 P1 (SPAdes) (version 2) | ecosystem: Host-associated > Arthropoda: Insects > Digestive...
TCTGCGACGAGCTGATCACTCGTCCAGAGGAGTCCTACCGACTGTGCTGCGTCGTTGTATGTGATCTAGAAACATCAAGAATGGGTGCTCCATATATATATATATATATATGACATTAGTAGCCTAAAGGTTAATGATTTAACTCTTATCCTGCTAACGTGGAGAAAATGGTGAGCTAATAATGCCAGCAAATAGCAGATGGGAATTAATTCGGGCTTTAAAGGGTTAAATCATATAACTAAATAAAATGTAGAGAATATTATGTGTGGTGATATAAATATGAACTATCTGGCAGACAGTTGCAGTAAGTGACGACAACTGGATAATTTACTAGCAACTTATAATTAGTACAGTATGATTTCCAAATAGAAGCACAAATGGAACAATTTCAGCAATTGATAATATGTTTATAGATATATCCCACATCAGCAAGTATATGATATGTTCTTTTATGAATGGTCCATCAGATCATGATGCCCAGGTAATAAAGCTAGAAAGTATACTTACTCAGAACAAATTAAGTGAAACTAAAATCATGTGGAACTTTAACAAGTACTCCATTGATGACTTTGTAAGATCAAACTGAGCCATGAGACCTGGGATAATGGTTTTAATGAAAATGATGTTAATAAAATGTTTAATAACTTACATAACACATATTGAATGATCTTTTTTTTTTTTTGGTTTAGTTTTTTTAATTACTGTGTTGTGAATGTTGGTGCAGTGTGTAGAGTAAATGTGTCAGTGAATTAATTTGAGTATTATTTATTTTCAAAGCAGGTACATAACGTTATTAAAATTGGGACTGAAGAAAATAAATGGGCAAATTGAGATGGAAAGGTCCAAACATGTCTCATTGTTGGATTACAGATACATTTCCTATTTAGTTACAGATTTTCATTAATTGAAGCAGTGCGTACAGCAAAATGGTTTGATTGGTGAAGTGTTCTGTCTCTTAAATGTAGATATCTGAATTTTTGTATGTTTCTTGTGGAAAAGGTCGGCGCATGTAGCAGTGTTTTTGCTTCTGCCATGAAGTTTTGTTCCAGCGATGCATGCTCCTTTTCAGAATAGATTATAGTTATGTAAAAAAAAGGTTGAATTGAGAGTACATTAATTGTTCAGTTAGATCAAACTGAGTGGGAAAGAACACAAGGACTGTAAATATTAAATTTAACCACAAATGTTCTCAGAAGCTATTTACTTTAATACCAAATATCCTTTTTAATTGATATGAATCACACCTAAAACAAATATTTTAAAATCATAATTAAAGAGACTAATAGAGAGATATTATGTTTTATCAGTGACATAATACTCTTTCCCCAACATCAAATAGGCAGTATTTTACCATGATTTTTCAACGCTGCTGATATGGAAGTCTGTCGCTGGATGCGATACTAAGTTATTTTCATCCACCTCTTATCCTCACAATGTATTTCCATATTGTACCTTGATGTTTAAACCATACAGATACAAAGATCTGCCATTGGATGCAGTACTAAGCCATTTTTATCTGCGTTCTATCCTTACATTTCCCTATGATGACAATTTCCATTTCCTCCCCAGTAACAAATGGTCATTTTTGGAGAGGTTTCTTCCTGACATTTGTTTATATGAATGATGTCATAAAAGAAAAATAGTACTCTGGAAAGGTTGTTTGCGGAAACCCGGTTCATAATGGTCAGGTACCACCATTCATAGCTTCTTCAGCTAAGTTGCTGTCCCCCTCTCAGTACACTTTATAGATCAGTAAATGAATTAAAATTACAATGCACATAAATGGTAAGATACTTACAAATTCAGCCACAGAAGTTCAATTTTACCAGGATATGTTGCTTTGTAGATTTGCATACAGTTAACAGATGTTTTGAAGGAGATGGGTGTCTTCATTTTCAGAGTTAGAGAATTCCCTAATAGTTAACTGCATTTCAGAGGAGCTTCAGGGTCCAAGAGGTCCTGTGTATATCAACCTGCATGGCATATTCCAGAAGACTGAAATCTTCATTAACACCACCATGAGAATCAAATTTGCAGATGTAGTCACAATCCCCATGCTGTGGATTTCCATGTATAAATTACTTAGTAATCATAACAAAATGCCAAATACCTGTATGGTCTTCCAAATTAGTTTCAGTGAGGTGACTGTTAGGGGGCTGCCAGTTGAATTTCTCTAGAAGTTGCCTAAATATAATGAAATAACTCTTGAAGCCTCTGGCTGTTCATTTCTCTCATAATTCACTATTACACACAGAGGTCAAGTATGATATATATGTCATTGGTGAAATCAGGGTCACAGGACAGGTGCAGTTTGTTCCACATTGCAGTTGGGAGAGGCCAGACCATGTGATCTGGTTACCATTGGTGGGCTTTTGTGGTATTGAGGGTCATTGAACTCTCTCATGCTGTCCATCTTTTATTTTCTTTCCCATGATCCCAAATTATATTTCTCTTTTTCTGTATGCATTATCAGTATTTTCTTATATTTTTATCTTACTGTTTTTTCTTAGTTGAGTGTAACAACAAAGTAAAAAGTTAAAGTTTTATTTATATCTGTTTAACATGTACATAAACCATGTTTGAGCTTGAAAAAGAGATTCCAGATCAGAGGTAATGGACTGTACTTGGTAAAGTATCCTGGTCTATTGAATGCATAATGTGTAGGTTATGTCTATCTGGCCATGTGTTACAGGTCAGGTAACTTTGTTACTGTAGTTCTGTACTAGAAGTTGCCACACATACACATATTCTGACCCTTTCCCATATGGAATGGAATCTTCAGCTTGTGTTGTGCTCGAATCATTTGCCCATCTTTCATACATATAGCTGCAGGTGTATGATTGATGTGAAATTGCTGGTACTTGGCGTTCTGCTAGTATGCTGCATGACAGTTTATTTCTCTAATTCATTTTATTTTAAGAATGGCATTACAATTAACCATAGTTTTGGGAGCAGAGATTTTTGCCCTGGTTGTGGAAAATTGTAAAGACAAGAGATAAAGTCACATAGCCACAATTCAAAGAGGCAAATACCTTGTATCGAAGACTTCTCATCATGAGCAGAGAGATTTATGCACTTTTCACGGACTCGGGTAATAAATTCAAAGCTTTGATTTGTGTATTTGCACCAGTATTTGTCAGTCAGTATTTTATACAGTAACATTTTGATAGTAAGGGATAATAAGAACACTGCTGCTGCTGGCTCCAACACCCAACCCACAAAAACAAAATTGTGGTGGTGATGGTGGCGGTAGTAGGGTATGGAGCATTGTCTTTGAGAAGCTACTGCTTCCTCATCTAGTCAAGAAACTCCCCATATTTCATGGAGCCCAGACCTTTATTAATCAGCTGAGTATTTAGTCCTGAATACCGATCCCCTGTTGTGCAGTTTTCTCAGTTTTTTGTTACGTTCTCTGTTTCAGGCCTGTATTCTCAACCACCGTAATTCCATATTCTTCCTGTAACGTGAGAGACCAAATTTCATATCATTAACGAGCAATAGGCAGTAAATTTCTTTGTGTGTGTGTGTGTGTGTGTGTGTGGGTGGGTGTGCGTGCATGCGCGCGCGCGCGCGCGCGCGCTTGCGTGTGCAGTTTTGATTTGTTAGTGTTGTTTGAACTTTGCCACATTCTCAGAGAATTTATTGCCTGTAACGAAGGGATATAAGTAATAGCCATGAAATGAATTAGTTTCAAAACTGCTTTATGAAACATAATTAACATTAAAATTCAGTAGAGCCAAGCTGCTAGTGGACTGATGATTTGTATATGCTGTCATTACATGTATTTATTCTGGTATGTTTTCAGGTCTCACATGCGCTCCATGCACCAGATGAATGATATGATGAATTCTATGTTTTCAAACCCCTTTGGCATGCTAGGGATGGGACCACCAGCCATTGCATCACCACTTGGAACCACACATATGAATGACAGATCACGAACAGATCTCATGCCCTTTGGCTTCCCAAGCTTGAACAGAATGTTTGAAGGCATAGTAAGTGCACTGCCTTACAGCATTATGTAGTGATTAGGGTGGAATATTCTTGCTGCTTACTCGGCCTGCTATCCAGTTCTACCCATGGCCCTTTGTGAGTATGGCAGCTGTAATGTGCAGTGTGAAACTTCACAACCTATCATGCTGACATCAAGAATTCTTGGGTTTTGCGTCCATTATCCACACTGGTTCAGTAGGACTAACTTTTTTTTATGTTGACTGCAGGATCAGATTATGGAGTTTTCATTGAGGTTAGGCTGCCATATTCCCCTGTCGCCATTGATGTCCATGAAGTAAATTCTACAATCTGAACATGGTTTTATGTTCAGATTGTAGATGTTTACACTACAACATATATTCAGGTTCTGTCACAAGCATGTAAAATGTATGGTTTCAGCTAAATCGGGTAAGCTGATCACAAAAGTGGCAAAACTTAATAATGCACTTAGTGTTTTGTTAACCTGTATGTTAGGCACATTTACATCCCTGTGGAGCACTAGTTATAATTGTTCTGTCCTTCCATCTGTATGCACATAGTAACTTGCAATTTCCTGCGAAGATCTTCCTGAACTTTGATAGTAGGAAATGTTTTCAAGCCGTTTCAGTGCTGATTAAAATTGAGTGAACCTTATGGATGCTATGCCTTCATACAAAGGCCTTCTTACCATTCCGCAAGTTTTCATTGTCTTTAGACTGAAGTGAAAAATTTCTTCATACTTTTAACATACTGCAATCTTGAAGCCTCCCTCATCACTGTTATTACAGATGTCTTGTATCCATGTTACAGTAGCAGCACCATGGTCTAGCATGATGGCTTGTGAATGTTTTACTAGGATACGGAGAAACTTAGAGAGTGTGTTGTGTACAAAGTAGAGACATTCATTTAACACTTGCATTTATTGGTGTCTTGTGTTAGGTCACGTTGGGTAGTTTTTACAAACTGAAAGTCTAGAAGCAGTAATAGAGGGACTGCTGTAGAAATGTTACACTGAGGTTACCTTTCACAATAACTTGGTGCAGTACCTGTGGAACCATGTTCTTTTGTAGGACCATATGGGAAATACTGACTGCCACTCCTTCAGCAGCAGTACTATGATGACTATGACAAGTGGACCAGATGGAAGACCACAGGTATGTGCAGCTTGTCACACAAAGTTTTTAAATAGATATTTGCTAAATTTGTTATTTGCAAATTGGAAAATAGTCCCATTTTATTCAGAACATTTCTTGCCAGTTGTTGGACTCACAAAGAAGAGATTCCGTGACAGTATCTGTAAACATAATCGGTTTGGTCCACGAAACATTGTGAATTCTGAAATTTACTATACTCTAAGTCCACGGTTATGTGTACAGCTTATAACAAGACAATTGTTGTAATGGAAGTTTAACCCTTAACCCGCTAACGTGGAAAATATGGTGAGCTCCTAATAACGCCGGCAGGTGGGATTTAACTCAGCGTTTAAAGGGTTAACACTCACTTTATAACACGTTTGTGTTTCATATGGTACAGTTATTCCATAGCTGATTGTGTGTGTTGATACACCAGTTATGTGTGAATTGGGAAGGCCTTGGCTTGTTTATCTTTAACCACTGTTGATGCAATTATAATAGAATATGGGCTGTGATAGTAGTGACAAGAATGAATTTACAGGCCACCGATTGGCCATCCAGGATCTTGATGCAGTGTGATATATTGGGATATATCTCATTACAATGTTAGTAATGGTTTTTGAGCTTGCCCTGTGTTTTAAGGTACTTTCACTGAGCATGTAACTGTTCGTGTACCTCCATGTATTGCCACATAAATGCATGAAGCCTGCATTCCATTTCCCCTTGTGCTTTTATGGTGTGTTAAAGTAATTGGATACTTGAATCCTTGGTAGGTTTACCAAGCTTCATCCTCAACAAGGACAGCTCCAGGAGGTGTCAAGGAAACAAAGAAAACAATGTGTGACTCACGTTCTGGTGTGAAGAAAATAGCAATTGGTCATCACATTGGTGAACGCGCACATGTACTGGAGCGTGAGCAAAACTTACATTCCGGAGACCGTGAGGAACGTCAAGAATTCATTAATCTTGAGGAAGGTAGGGTGAAAGTAGATATTATCTTCTAATTTTTATGGTTATTGGACAGTAGGAAGAAACATAGGTTTACTATTTGGGCTTTTACATAGATGTGAGATGTGACTATTAAATAATGAGACCATTGATCACAAAATTAAATACATTTTGGTTATCTCTAATGTTGCACCGTGCATGTTGCCACACTTGTTATACAATCCAACTCATGCACTATTCACACTTTAAAACACACTCACTTCAACATTTAAAACCAATAAAATGTTAAAAACGTGTTTGTAAGTATAAAACCCTCCCATCCATATTGCGGCATTTGTTCGTAGTAACTTGCACTTAGTATTCTTAAAGCTTTTATGTAGTCTTGCCTGTTTGGCGTCCACGATCTTTAATGTCGCACCATGCATGTTGCCACACTTGTTATACAATCCAACTCATGCACTATTCACACTTTAAAACACACTCACTTCAACATTTAAAACCAATAAAATGTTAAAAACATGTTTGTAAGTATAAAACCCTCCCATACATATTGCGGCATTTGTTCGTAGTAACTTGCACTTAGTATTCTTAAAGCTGTTATGTAGTCTTGCCAGTTTGGTGTCCACGATCTTTAATGTCGCACCGTGCATGTTGCCACACTTGTTATACAATCCAACTCATGCACTATTCACACTTTAAAACACACTCACTTCAACATTTAAAACCAGTAAAATGTTAAAAACATCATTTGTAGGTATAAAGTTTTATACTTACAAATAAGTTTTTAACATTTTATTGGTTTTAAATGTTGAAGTGAGTGTGTTTTAAAGTGTGAATAGTGCATGAGTTGGATTGTATAACAAACATTTTGGTTACCTCTGAACTGTCCCTCACTTATGTACAAAACTGTGCTCAGTTACAATGATGTAATGTCAAGTAGTATTTGTAATAGGTGGGTTTTTTTTTTTTTAACTTGGTGCTGATTTAAGAACTGAGCAACAAGTAAACATCAAATTTCTTGTGAAACTGTAGAAAACTGCTACCAAAACATTTAGTTTTTTATGTGAGGTGTTGGGAGAGGCAGCGGGCTTTCCTGAAATACTCTTATGGAATAACTTCAGGGAATGGTGTGAGGGCTGGAAGGGTGATATGTAGCAGTGTTTACCTTCGATGGAAATTACTTAGAAGGGGACAACAGAGATGCAATAATTTCGTTAATAAAGCATTTTTTTAAGCCAGTCTCATTACGTAAGAGTCATAGCTCATATAATTGCAGAGGTAGCAGAGATTTAATTGGAAGTACAAAAATTGCTTTTTCAAGCCTTTCTGCTTCTGATGTTGTTTGAGTGTCACAATATGTGTTCTGTGTTGATACCATAGTTTTGGGTGTGATTAATTTGGCGAATATTAGTCTTTGTTACTTGGTCAGGCAAACATCGCTACCTGCTGTGGTTCATTTTTTACATTAAAACGGCATGTTAACATACAAAGCATAATTCCTTGTGACACAAGAATTATGAAATCCTTGCTGTCTATTGCTGATATTTTTTTATTCCTTCAGAGGAGGCAGAAGACTTCAATAGAGAGTTTGAACAGAGAACAAGGCAATCTCTGGGTGCAGTTGGTTATACCTCAGCTAATCCTTCAAGCCGACATGCTCGACGTCATCGTGAACCCCAACTGGCATTGCCGTCATCATCCTCCAGGTGAGTGTAGAAGTGTGTAGGGTCCATTGTGCAGTAATAATGGTCTTTACTTCTAAACAGGTAGGTGATTACAGCTGTTAGATGTCAAAATGGCATTCCAGCATGTTAGTTTCACTTTTAATTTGTTGTTGTATCATTTAACTGCACGAGACAGTGTAATGTTTTGTGTAAACTATTATTACGGTACTGTTTCAGTTTAGCTTTGGTAATTACCTTATGTGAGAATGTTAGAACTTGTCTGTTGTTAGTCTTGTAGTAAAACTAGAGCCCGGTATATTTCTGACCTTTTTAACGTTACTGGTTGATAATTTTGATGCATGAACTCTCATGGCTGTTTCTATAGGAAAACCTACTAGGTGCACAATATCTCAAATTCATTTTATTTTGGAACAACAGTACATGTTTCGGACGGTCTCTCCGTCCATCATCAGGAGTCTAAGACTGTACATATACCTGATGCTGTATGTACAGTCTTAGACTCCTGATGATGGACGGAGGGACCACCCTAAACATGTAGAGTGTTGTTTCAAAATAAAATAAATTTTGAGATATTGTACATCTGGTTGGTTTTCTATAGAAATATATTACAACGCACGGTCCTACAAACATCAGATTTCTCGTGGCTGTGTTTAGAGGGATGGTCCAATGATAGGGTAAAAGGTAGCTTAGTATAGTAGTGACTCTGTCTCTGAAAATCCATGGTCTGAGATCTTCATTTGGTTCTCCTGGTGTTTGTTCACATTTCATTCAATCTCTGGCAGTACCAACAAAACATTCCTAACAGTTGGTGCAGGTACTTTTTTAATAATGATGAAACAACAAGTTTTCATTATTGTGAGCCAGATAGTTTAGACTAATATCTATCAGGCTGTAAAAACATCAAATATCAGATATGAACCTCTGTACAAAAGCTGGATTTCATTACATTTTATTTTACCTTTTTCGTAATTACTAGTAGCTTTAAAAACAAATTGTTTGTTGCAGTTATTCCGTTGAGTACACATTATATTTAAGGTGATGTTTGTCACCCTTGTTCTGTGAGCAGACTTCTTTTATTTTTCTTTTGTGTGGGTTAATAGTGTTAATTCTAAGGTTGTGTTGTTTTCATTAAAATTATTTATTGGGTTACTGTCAGCCTTGAAATGTAACTGTAAAATTACATTTTTGGATGTCTTGCTGCATACATAATTATTAAAATGCATGTGTTGATTGTGAGGAATGTGTTTTTGGTATTATGGGTGGTGGTGTACAGCCCCACACAGCTCAGTTTCACCACAGTTCTTTTTGATCTTTTATGCACGAAGGGAGTGTGTTCTGAAATTTTTTTGCCCCTTTGGCAGGACTTCTTTTAGTTAGAAGACATAAAAAATTACAGCATATTTTTTAATCATATGGGAAAATTTTGGAACCAAATTGTTCACGCATCTCAGGAGGATGTAGTAGTGTTGGTTTCTTAAATGGGTTCAGTGTACTTTGGTTTAATGTTGCGATATTACTGAATGATAAAATTGAAACCGCAACATGTTTTCATGTTCATGTATGCAAGTTACAGAGAAACATAAGTAATATTTGAAACAGAAAATTATCTATGTGTTTCCAGAACTGCCAACTGCTCATGTATTGTCTTGGAACAGTTGCTTGTTCTTGCTTCAATCATTGCATCATAAATTCACTTACTTGTCACCTAAAAAAGAATTTTCTTAGTTATTGTTTAAAGATCGTATGAAGTAATTTGACCATTTACTTTTCGCATAAGCATCTATTATTTTATGAAACATTCAGAAATTGAATTTTTGAAAATAGTGACTACAGAAGTCTCATATTGCAGTTGTGTTAACATGGATTTCACCCCCTTCTCCACAGTGCAGTTCATTACCTAGGTAATTTTAAGTTCCCTAACAGTTATTTTAACCCTTTAAACGCTGAGTTAAATCCCATCTGCCATCTACTGGCATTATTAGGAGCTCACCATATTCTCCACGTTAGCAGGATAAGGGTTAAACACACAGGTTTATGTAGGCGTACAGTTGTAAATTTTTTAAGAAACTGATTTGTTTAGTAACAACTGGAGGAAGTTTGGAGTTATAAAAGCAAAAAAGTTTCTGTATCTGTTGCACAAAACAGCATAAAAGTGGCTTGAAAAACCTCCTGCTTCACAGATGCTGTTTTATAGTTCTCGGTGAGGAAGAAACATGTTACTGGAATTATTTAATTTTTAATGGTGGAATGGTGTTAAAACTTTCATCTCCAGTCTTTTTGGTTTTGTTTTTCTGCTGTAACAGATAGGAGTGTAGTACAAACACAGTTGGTGTAGTGATTTCCAAGTAAGGAAGTGAAGTGAGTTATTGGAAATTATATGTGCATTAACATTATTAACTTAGGCAAAAGTTGCCCTATTTGTACAGAATCTAAGTAGCGAAATAGTTGAATTGTGGGAGGTTGTAATTTCCTTTTTATTTGGGATTTTGTTTGATTTCAATACAGTACTGATTTAACAAATTTCAGCTTACTGTTGATATTTGGTTGGCCGTGCATCATAGTATAACTTTTTTATTATTACCAACTTTATACACAAATTTCTTGTTCATTCACACAAATTAGATAAAATTAAATTCTTCTACATGTTTCGAGCGCAATCCGCTCATCATCAGGAGGTCAACAACGCAAATTGTACATATGCAGCCTCTGGTATCGTCACTCTCTGCAAGTGACCGTCTTGTGCAACCGCTAAGGAAGGACTG
>Ga0268261_10004453_pt1 | contig 10499 bp, 5 predicted proteins | sample TergutNc150P1_FD_190353 | JGI IMG/M metagenome (GOLD analysis project Ga0268261, IMG submission 190353) | Nasutitermes corniger P1 segment gut microbial community from laboratory colony in Florida, USA - Nc150 P1 (SPAdes) (version 2) | ecosystem: Host-associated > Arthropoda: Insects > Digestive...
GTTTCTTGACTAGAGAAGGATGAAACCAAATGGGCAACCACATAATACGTATGCGACGTGTCTGGGAGCAACTCATCGTCCGTAAACGACAATACATTCCCCGTGACCATCGCAACAGGCACATTGTCTCGGAAAATTTCATAGGATTTTACCTCGATTCCGATTTCTGGTGGTGACCATCCTAAGGTCAGGCTCGTAGGGGAAGATGCTAATATTTCTATATTTCGCGGAGCTAATGGAGGGATGGTCTGTGGCGGTGGAATGGGAGGCGGGGTTACCCCCGTGGCCAACACATGCAGTCGCCAACGTTGTGCATTATTAGCATTCCCAGGGTGGGTTTGAATCAACGTTCCATTAGTGGTCGACGCATTGGTCACGTCGAGACGGTTCCCCGTAGCCACATTAAAAATATGGTAACTGGTGCCGTCAGCGGGAGCGATGACCCAACGAGAGAAATTATCGAGAGTTCCTGTCATGCGTACTTGGTTGAAACCACCAGTGGTGCTGGGGACTTCTGCTAAGTAAGGATTTCCTGAAAAATTCCCATGAAGGGTCTCGATGGTATAACTGTTGCCATCGGGTGCCAGAGTGAGACCCCACTGTTGGTTCAGCTGGCTCCCCGGAGTCCAAAGGATTACATTTCCGTTGCTTGGGGCAACATCGATTTGTGACGAATCATTGAGGCGTGAAATAATGTTCACCACATCACCATCAAACCCCTGAGTGTTCGCAGGTAAGCTCGGCATTACTGGTGGCGGTGTCGGTGCTGGTGGCGGCGTCGGTGCTGGTGGCGGCGTCGGTGCCGGTGGCGGCGTCGGTGTCGGTGCTGGTGGCGGTGTCGGTGCCGGTGGCGGCGTCGGTGTCGGTGCTGGTGGCGGTGTCGGTGCCGGTGGCGGAACCAATGTCACAGGATTCAGTATCCAACGTTGATTGGGACCAGAGTTACTAGTCCAAGTGATAATCGGTGTCCCATTTGCAGTAGTATTCCCTCCGCTCACATCCAAAAAGCGTTGGGTTCCATTATTCCTTAGCCGCACTGACCCATTGGCAGAATCTACCACATTCCATAAAGAATTCGCTGTACTCTGGGTCGTCAGCACGGCCGCATTCCCCTGATCGGTCAGATATCTACCATCTCCCATGCTTTGGATCCAGTAGCTTTGTCCATTCGCGGATTGAGTAAAAAGCCACGTTCGCTGAGGCAGATTCTGAGCCGTGCTCAATGCAACCGTTCCATTAATTGATGCCACTGGGCTCGTCCCATTCATCACAGTTATCAGTTCGAAGTGCCCACCGTCTATCGAGGGTAGAGGAGGAGCAGGGCTGTAGACAACATCTAAGAACCAACGTTGATTCGTCCCCGCGCTGCTCCCCCAGGTAATAATTGAGGTTCCATTGGCAGTTGTACCCCCACCTTGGACATCTAAAACACGGCTATTGCTATTATTTTGGATTTGTACACTTCCTGCTGCACCAGGAACAAGGTTCCATAACGATAAAGCAGTGCTATTTTGTGTCATCGTCACGGTATTTCCTTGAGCCGTCAAAAATCTTCCATCTGCTAAATTCCGAATGAAGTAGCTGCTCCCATTAGTGGCTTGGGTCAATTCCCAAATTTGATTGTTATTGTTTTGTCGTTGCCCTAAAACCAAGGAAGTGTTACTTGGAAGCATGACAGAGCTCCCATTTAAAGCAGTGATAATTCGGATGCGATTATTGTGATACGATACTGTACCATCGGGAATCGGTGGCCCTAAGATTAAGCTGCCGTCAGAATTCCTAGCCACTTGATTAGAATTGGTTGAAACCTGATTACGTTGATTAACAGCACGCACTACATAAGAATTAGAATTTTGTAGATTTGCCCCAGAATCCCTAAAGCTCATTCCGGTCGTTGTATTCAATAATTGCCCATTTCTCCAAATCTCGTATCTCTGAATACCCCAGACTGAAACTGGAGTGTCCCATGATAAATTCACTTCGTTATTAATTATGGAAATCTGTAATACGGGCGGGAAAATACCCGGCATGACATATTCAATAACAGGATTGGAATCTCGACCCCTCCATATTTCTTGTTGTAGTTGCGGCAAGGATGATAAAAAATCCCTCGTAACCTGATTGACCTGAACCCCCCAACGGTCAAAAAATGGGGCTAGGTTTCGATTAGCACATTGTGATGCCATGCGTATAAATGTTTGTCTTGCTAAATTTCCAGCGAATGAATTAGTAGGTATTTCATTAGGTGCTGCAGCCCGATACATCTGATGGAGCCTAGGATAAAAATTTTCCCCAAATGCCAGTGCTAGTTGCCAGTACATAGCAGCAGCTACTAGCCTGGGTTCATGACCAGACTCTACTAATAAAGTATCGTAATTTCGAGTGGGTCGGTTTAAGTAGGGGAATACATGATTTCCAAATATGTTATTAAATGCCCAGTGTCCCGTACGCTCAAATATGGAACTTAATCCAAAGCGAATCCCAGTATAATTAGAATACAGCTCCACTGTAACTTCTGCCATATTGTTATGATCCCAAAGCCAAGGTAATATCTGTCTCGTATGCCCCTGCTCATGCCAAGGCACAAAACCAGGTCCCCATTGACCATTAAACAAAGGAACTAACAGTTCGGTGACTGAATTCAACCGATAACCCGTGGCATTGCTCCCAGCTACCGCTAAAAATCCTCCTGGAATCAACTCCACAAAGGCTTTTCTGTGTCGATCAGGGCGATCTCTTTCATGTGGCATAAAATCAGCCAGTCCACAAAACTCATCCTGATACTCGACACTACGGCGGTGAAAATCTAAAGCATTCGCAGGATTCCCGTTTCGAATAGCACTCCCCCATGCGGAAGCTCGGTAAACAGTAACCAAAACGCGATCATTAACTAATTCTACCATCCCAGATTCCGTATAGTTATTTAGCATATACTGCCAATCCGAAACGGTGTGTACGCCTTGTCGGAATAAACAAGAGGGTGTGCCACCTGTGACAATCTCCACGTTGACGGTCACACCTACTGGATGTTCAACCGAAAAATATAATAGGCCTGCTGAAGCGTTGGAAATAATATTGCTCCCAGGTGTAAGGACTCGCAATGTTGGCTCGTGTCCCCATGGCATACGAAATGTTGTGATATATGCTCCGATATTATGATTTCCGTTAACACGAATGGTCACTTGTTCATTTGCCCGGATAAAATATCCTGTCGGCTCTAGTCGGCTCCAATGAAACCACCTGCGATGGAGTTGTTGAGTATGGGTGACTGGGCCACGCCCAATAATTGTCAACGTCCGTGGGTTTAAATTGACAACATTGCGTGGGTTAGGACGCGGGCGTGTTTCTTGAGCAGCTAACTCCCAACTGGCCTGCCATGCGAGTTGTTCTTCTTCAGTCGGTAAAGATAAACCCTCTCCATATTCAAATATTTCATCAGGTGCTCCATCATTAAAAATAGGTAATGCGGTGTCTTCCAATTCCAAATTCACCTCGTCAACCTCCCTCTACTTCCTATAAGGCCGCTAATAACCTTTAAAAAACGAACCTGCTTCGCAGATTATTTTCAGCATAAACCAAAATCGTCAAATCACGTTGTTAGACAATTTATTGTCTTTCAAGTTTTAGTTACAGAGTACTAATTATTCCCTTATTGCAGGGTTACCGTTTACTTCAACTGTGAGAAATCGTGTGTTAGTGCTTGATGAAGTGGGAATCGTTACACTACCATTGTTCGGTATAGGATCATTTACCCTCGTAGTTGCTACTCCGTTAGCTCCCCTTACCCAAGAGGCTGGCCATTCCAAGGCTGGATTTCCGCCTGTATACGTTACCCGAATATTCCAGTTCCCTCCGACGTTAGATCCCGAACGGTTACGTACATTTATGCTTGGACGGGTTCCCCCTTCCCCGTTTACCACAAAGGCGAATGGTGCAACTTGGGGAACCTGTAGTGTTGAAGTCGTAAGCGTGGCCGAACTGGCATCCTCACTCCCTAGATTATTAAATGATGCCACTCTATAGGTAAAAGCCGTTCCCGCAGAAAGTCCCGTATCAGTAAAGCTAGACTGTGTGTTAGTTCCAGTCGTCGCAATCAGGTTGTTGTTCCGAAATATTCGATACCCTGCGATGCCATTAAGTGAGGTCGGAATCACCCAATTCAGAATCACGCTATTTTGCGTATGCCCAGTGGCTGTCAAACCTGTTGGGGGGGCCAAGACTGGAGGAATAATAACTTCTGGAAGCGTCTGAAGAGTTAGTCCGTTAGATGTCGCCTGACTGTAAGGATTGAATGCAACCACTTGATAGGTAAACGATTCTCCAGGCGGCAATCCGTTATCCACAAATTGAGAGATATTATTCCCCACTGTCGTTAGGTACAATCCATTTCGATAAATTCGATAACCATCTACAAGATTTCCAGGGGTCGGGGATAAATCCCATGCAAAACTCAGTGCATTTGTTTGACGGGAAACCTCACGTAAGTTAGAGGCTGGATACAAAATTGGAGGGGCTGGTGGTGTTGCGTCTATATCTGTTTGCCCAATAACATATTCCGAAGAGGGACCCGTTAAAAGGCTTCTCACCTGATACGTATAAACGGTATCAGGGTGCAGATACGTATCCGTAAAGGAATGAGTACTTGCTGGCAGTTCCGCAATTTTTTCCCCACCCCGGAAGAGTTCATATCCTGTCAGATACTGAGGGTTTTCAGGAGAACTCCAATCTAGTCGAACACTGGTCGGAGTTACTTGGCTTTGTCGAAGATCCAGCGGGATAAACTGCAAGGCTTCTGAGGCGGAGCGCAATGGGTTGGTTTCGATACGGTTAGGTATTTCTTTGTTCCAATGGTTAGTATCCATAGACCGTTCCATATCTTCTTCTAACCAATCCCGCAGTAACAGGTTGTCAAAAAAATCTTTTACAGGAGCTTCGCAGACATAATTACTGCCCTGAGAGTTATTCCCTACTTCATTTGTTCCACTGAGAGCCCTATACATAACCTCAGTGATTTCATTGCCGATATTTTCCTCTTGGCTCATGCCTTATCACTCCTTCTTGTTTCTCTTATAGCTTATGATTTTCTTTTAGAAGATATGACACATTTTTCCCGCGCCAAAATAGAAAACCCGAAAAAAGGCTGAACAAAGTGGTAAAAGTACAAAATTTTGAGTTGGAAGGTTTTCAAAAGATGGAATAAGCGTTATAATGGTGAAAACAAGCTTGAATCGACAAGCATCGGGAGAGCTGGAACTCACGGGTATTAACTTTCACCCCCCTTCCTAGAAGCAGGGATTTCCAGTAAATAACACTCTAATACGACAAAAAACATGATACACTATTACTTGTTACCGCTAAATAATAAGCAAGGAGTTTGTCATGTCAGGTATTAATCATACCATATCGACGACCGACTCATAATACATACACACCCATCGTCGTAAGCAATAGTATCACTACACTTTTTTATAAAGGGGGGGTTTTCCTGTTCAATCCAAATTTCAACCCATATCCATCCCACCGCAACGTTGTTTATGGCAATAATGGTATAGTCGCCACGTCCCAGTCCCTGGCTGCCCAGGCCGGGCTTCGTATTTTACAGCAGGGTGGCAATGCCATCGACGCAGCCATCGCCACTGCCGCCTGCCTGACCGTGGTTGAGCCGACTTCCAACGGGATTGGTGGCGACGCTTTCGCCCTCGTCTGGACCAAGGGCAAGCTTCACGGGCTCAATGCCAGCGGTCCTGCACCAAAAAATATTTCCATCGAGAAGGTCATGGCTTTGGGGCATGAAAAAATGCCTCAATTTGGCTGGCTCCCCGTCACCGTACCAGGCGTTCCCGCAGCGTGGGCGGCCCTCTCCAAGCGTTTTGGGAAACTTCCTTTTGGCGAGGTGCTAAATCCGGCAATCGAGTATTCAAAACGTGGCTTTCCAGTTTCCCCTACGGTAGCCTATTACTGGGATTTCGCTTTCGGGAAAAACAGCCAAAATCCTGACAAAGAAACGTTCACTGAATGGCTAAAAACCTTCGCACCGCACGGGCGGGCACCCCGTGTCGGGGAAATTTGGAAATCGGGGGACCATAGCAGAACCTTGGAAGAAATCGCAAAAACCGGGTCTGAATCCTTCTACCGTGGCGAACTCGCCGAAAAAATCGCCGAGGCCTCCCAAAAAGCAGGGGGATTCCTGACTGCCCAGGATTTATCCGACTATGAACCCGAGTGGGTAGAGCCCATCAAAGTCAATTACCGCGGCTATGATGTGTGGGAATTGCCGCCAAATGGGCAAGGCATCATCGCCCTATCTGCCCTCAATATCCTAAAAGAGTTCGATTTTGCCAGCAAGGATACTGCCGAAACAATCCATAAACAGATAGAAGCCATTAAACTGGCATTCTCGGCGGCAAGCAAGGCCATTAGCGACCCAGGACATATGAATCCTTCCCATGTACCTTTCCTCCTTAGCGAAACATTTGCCGACCGGGAACGGGAGCGGATTGGTGAAAAAGCCATCGAACCTGTACCTGGCAGCCTTCCAAAAGGAGGAACCGTCTACCTTTGTACCGCCGATGGCGAAGGGAATATGGTGTCATTCATCCAAAGCAATTACTGGGGATTCGGCTCTGGGATTGTGGTCCCGGGAACCGGGATTTCCATGCAAAACCGGGGCTATGAATTTAGCCTGGATCCCGCCCACCCCAATGCATTAATGGGCGGAAAAAAACCGTACCACACCATCATCCCCGGATTTTTAAGCAAAGATGGAGAAGCTGTCGGACCATTTGGGGTCATGGGCGGTTATATGCAACCCCAGGGGCATGTCCAACTTTTGATGAACACCATCGACTTTAAGCTAAATCCCCAAATGGCACTGGATGCCCCCAGGTTTCAGTGGACAGAGGGAAAAACCGTGGAAGTGGAATATAACTTCCCCAAACATGTCGCCGAAGAACTGGCAGCGAAGGGACACGACATCCGCATTGCCCTAAATGCAGGAGGATTCGGACGGGGCCAGATTATTTGGCGGGATCCTTTAAACGGTGTCCTTGCCGGCGGCTGCGATTCCAGGAGCGACAGTGCGGTAGCAGCATTCTAGGATAAAAAAGCACACACGAAGAAAATCACTTCAGGTGTGCTTTTTGTTAATCGTTACCCCTAAAACCGTAAGTAACGAAGCTATTCAATGATGTATCGTCAAAAGTTTGTAAGGTGCTTAAATCAAACTCCAAGCCATTTTGTGATTTAAGGACATTCTTCAAATGCTGGTCCGGCAACCGCTTTAAATATTCTACTACATATCTTTCCTGAAGTCACCTGCTTAAACCAGCTCGGAAAAATGTTTTACCCAAGTCGGCTTCGTTATTTTAAATATCACAAAGGCCCGTCATCCCAATGTTTTTCGGGATGACGGGCCTTTAGTACGGCTACATTCCCGCTTTGAACAAGGTCCTCATCTGGTACATCAAATCGTCTGTGTTGGCGTTGATGACCGCCCCTTCGTTAATCTGGGAAAGGCTGGCAAGCTCTGGGAACTGGTCGTTGAAGCCGATGGTGACCACTGGCACCCCGAGGGCATGGACAATCGGTGTAATCCGTGCCAGGCTATGGCCTTCATTGGTTTCCCCATCTGATAACAGGAAAATCAAGGGACGGGCATTTGGTGTCAATGCTAACTGCTCTTCAATCATTTGAATGGCGACGAGGGTGGCATCAAACGTGGCTGTTGCTCCCTGGGCCTCCAAGTTCTGGACCGTTCCAATAAAGTAGGATCGCTGCGCCGCATCCATACGGGCCACGGGCAGTTCAATAGTCACATCTGAATTGTAAGAAACCAGCCCAACGTAAGTGCTGTCATTGATGTAGGGCACGGAATTGAGCAGGGCATTTTGAAGGGAATCCAGTGGCGCTCCCGCCATGCTCCCGCTGACATCGGCAATAAAGACGGCAATGGTCGGGCGGCTGCCATCCCGGTTTTCCCGCCAGGTTCTTTGAATCGAGGAAAGCAGGCGATTATCCACATTAAGTTCCCCAACAAAACTGTTTTGCTGGTTGAAGCCATAATCCGTGGCAAGGGACTGGTTTTCCTCCCTTAACACAAATTCGGTAAATAACCGGACGGTTTCGGCTTCTGCACCGTCGCCAAACACATACATCGGCGAATCCTGGCGCCCGCCCATGGGGACAAACTTGAACCCATTGAATTCCGGTGTGGTGCTGAAATTCTGGTAACTCATGGACATTACATCAATACTGCCATTCCTAGCCGCGTCCCGAAGTTGGAGCGTCGTGAAAAACGAAGCCGGGATATGGGTCTGGAATTCATTGAGCCTGGCAACCGCAGTTTCACTGACCGGGTTTTCAGGGTCAAAATAAGTCATGAGCTGGACTAGCAAGTCAAGCCCGACGGAACTGGTGTAAGGGTTGGTGTACCCTAATAACACGCTGTCATTTTTAACTGCCTCCACCAAGGTGGCGATGGTCACTTCTCCGTATTCTAAAACCAGCTGGTCATAAATGGACTGCCTCATGACAAGCCCCCGGATATCCCCGGCGGTACGGATAGCAACGTTAGCAAATGCAACATTTTCGGCTTCCATCAGCTGTCCCCACAACACCGTGGATGGGCTATAACCGGCCGGGACATGGACACCTGATGTGATGTAATCCAGTCCGCTTCCAGAAGCTATGCTCCTAATGGACACTGACACTTCCTGCCCGTCCGCCACAAATCCCTCACGATTAAACTGCTCCGCCAAGGTGACGAAGAAGCCATCCGTCCCAGAACCGGATTTTTCCGAGCTAACAAAAATTTCTGCCACCACATCTCCCTGTCCCTCAAGCACGATGGGAAATGCCGTTTCAATATCCGGCAGTATATCGGCTTCCGTACGGATTTGGGTATCTACCCCCCGCACCGGCGTCCCCTGATGGGGCTTGATTTCATGGACGAAACTCTGGAGCTCCTTAACCGCATCTTCCCTCGAAAGCTCCGAGGCGCTACATGCCCCAAGCGCTAACACTGTAACCAACAACCCTAATTTTTTCATTTCCTAATGTCCCCCCAATGTATCGTTTAGCAGCTTCAAAGACTCCGTCACACTCTCGAGCGGGGAATTCCCACTGGCAGTTTTACTTTCCAAATAATTGACCATTTCATTTAGCAGCAGTTTCACATCGCCCAAAATTTTCTCGTTTTGAAGCACTTTTTTTTGGATTTGGGCCACCTCGCCCTCCACATTCAAACGATTGATGAGGGTTTTGGCATTTTGCAGCATCTGCTTCTCGGCAAGCCTCAGGGACTGCCCCACCTCCTCGAACACATGGACATTTCCGTCCAAATAAAGCTTCGAAAACCGCTGAAAATACGTTTCCATTTTCTGGAGTTGATCGACCATTTCCCGTGCCTGTCCAAAATCTAGCCCCCGAAGTTGGAGGAGCACCAACTCTTTTTCACTGATTTTTGGGCGTTTGAATGCTAACCCCGCCACTGCGCTGATTGCAATGGCCATTCCCAGTCCGATAAGCGCTAGCGCCCGAAAGAATCCCGCCAAGTAAATCCCATGGCGGATGACAGCAGCATCCCAGTTCAGGACAAGGCCTCCAAAAGTGACGAAAAACCCAAGTCCAATGCCGATTATGGCGAGTACAAACCGTTTATGGTTCATACTTTCACCCCCAAAATCCCTTCCAATTCCCGTATCATAAATGCCACTTGTCCATCTTGCCCGTCCTGAGTATCGGTACTTGAAAGCAGGCTCATCAGAATTTGGATCCGCTCTATTAGTGCTTCTTCCGAGGCGATGATTCCACGTACCTGCCCCACCAAAATCTCCATTTCAGGGGGCAGTTCCAAAGCGTCTATTTCCACCATCAAGCCCCGCAAGGAAAATAAATCCGTCTGTATGGCTAAAAATGCAACTTCCAAGCCACCTAAAAGCTTCTCTGCATGACCCTTGGACGGTTTTTTCCTCCCCTTGAAATCGCCAATCAATTGATGCACGGAGCGTTCTAAATACAGCCGGTTCCCTTGATTAAGCACGGATAGCACCCGTTCGTTTAAATTATCCAATGAATTTTTAAGCATAATATCCCCCCTCGTATCCATCCTATGGAAAATTAGGTAATTGTATGCACGTTAAAGCTACCCACAGGAAAATTCGCCCGTGGGTAGCTTGTCCGGATTAAAGAGAGGGTTTCCAGTTAATGGCGAGATTCGCCAACAAGATTTCGGCAGTTGAATGTTCTTTGGAAGCAACCACTTTGGTCGGCTTTTCCGTATGGAACTTCCCTTTAGTCAATTGGATATTTTTCAAATTGGTGACCTCTTTGTAGCGTCCGATCAGGTTTAACGAAATTTTTCGGGCCATGTTGGGGTTTCTTTGTGAATTTCGCTCCCTCAATCGGCAGCTGTCCTCCAAATAGTGGACATCCAGAAAATAATGCATGGTTTCAACCGACCATTCGAGGCGTGCGTGATGAAGCATTTTCTTTGCGCTCAT
>Ga0268261_10004454_pt1 | contig 10499 bp, 6 predicted proteins | sample TergutNc150P1_FD_190353 | JGI IMG/M metagenome (GOLD analysis project Ga0268261, IMG submission 190353) | Nasutitermes corniger P1 segment gut microbial community from laboratory colony in Florida, USA - Nc150 P1 (SPAdes) (version 2) | ecosystem: Host-associated > Arthropoda: Insects > Digestive...
ACACTGCTTTCAAGAATGGGAGAAGCGTTGGACCAAGTGCATTCTGTCAGGGGGAGAGTACTTCGAGGGTGACCACATCCCCGTTCCAGAATAATTTAATTTGGATTTTTGGTGAACTGAGTGCACGAACTTTTTGTACACACCTCGTATATCTATACAAATACACCCTTGACATCAGCAGTAGACACATAGTCACAAACATTATTAACACAGCAACAACATTATAGGTATGCACATCCTTAACTGCAACAGTTGAAGCACAGTTACACACTTCCTTTACCTCAGCAGAAGTAGAGCCACATGTCCTTAACATCAGCAGTATTAGTATAGACACACATGTCCTTAAACACAGCAGCAAAACTATAGCTACACACTTCCATCTATAAGCTAAGCAGTGGAAGTATAGCTACATGCATCCTTAAGCTGCAGAAGTACAGCTACACAGATCCTTAAACTCAGTAGCAGACATGGTTACACACATCCATCCTTTACCTCAGTTACCAAAGTACTGCTACACATCCCTAACTTCTGCAGTAGAAGCATAACTACACACATCCTTAACCTCATGATCGGAAGTATGGCTACACACATCCTTAAACTCAAATACAACGTATAGCTACACAAATACTTAACCTCAGCAGTAGGAGACAGTGACCACTGTGGTCATTTTATACCAGGGAAGGGGTTACTGCTATGTAACAGATAGGAGTTTGCATCAACCCCCAGAGCTGGTCTTCACATGGTGGAGAAAAGAACACTCTGCCCTCTAAAACTTAACACTCATTCTCCAGTCACATATACCAAAGCCTACAGAGAGGGCACACTGATAAAAAAAAATTGTGTAAGGTAAATATAGCAGGTAAAGGTAAAGTTCACCCTAGAACAGGCCATGATAGCCCAGTGTAGGAGTAGAGGTATAGCTCTATCCTTCCTTTAACCTCAGTTCTCAATGGGGGTGGGTGGTTATTGCCACACCCAAGCTGCTTAATCCCCAAGAAAGAGACCCAGTATTCATTCTACAGGAGGCTGAGTGGACCCCAGGACAAGTCCAGATGGGTGCATAAAATCTTGCTCCCACCGGGATTCGATTCCTGGACCATCCAGCCCGTGGTGAGTCGCTGTACCAACTGTGCCATCCTGGCCCATGTAAAATAAGCTATACCGTACTTAAACAAATCTGCTTCATAATTTGATGTTATACACCTTCCATGCAATAGATATAAGAATATATTTATTTCCAGCAAATTGCACATCTATTGGTATATGTATATATTATTAATCCTCTGACCTGTTTCAGCTAACAATAATAGCCATCCTCAGGGTCAATGTTTATATAAAGGAACATCTTATGTTAAAACATGTTGTCATTGAATGTGGTCGGGGATACATTATAAACTTAAATGGTTAAAATATAAATATCTGATACTAACAACAAATCAGATTAAAAATGTACAATATTTGTATTTGTTTCTATACACATTTCTTTGCTTCCAGACATCTAAGAGCGAATAGTTCTCATCCAACCCACTTGGATCACAAATCCAGTATATCATAAATTATGTATATTTGACAAAAGAACACTCTTGTTGGACAACTAACTGATATCCAAGAGAGTCAGAGGTGAGTGGTTGTGTTGTTGGGTGTGCAGGTACATGATTACAAAAACTGCATTCACTTACCCTATCGAGCCAGCACGGCGTTTCTGGATGACCTTGCTGGGGTCAGTCCCTGTAAATAAAACCACAAGCTCAGCCTCAACATTCTTTAATGTGCACCACACTGCTTCATTATTTAACAACTACATGAAATTCTTTAAGTTCTTAAGTACTCATGGCAGTGAATGTAAACATTACTGTTTTCACGAATCTGACACCACATAGTTTGGTACATAGATACAACCTTCTGAAGGTTTTTACCCTGCAAGGGAAGCAGGAGATTTCTTTCCGAACCATTTAATATCACATCCCCGAAAAAAGTAAGCTTTAACGTCACCATAATTCGAATCACACAGGACTTCTATAGCCAAAAATTCTACTCTCAGTATGATGAGAACATGGACAATTATTCAAGAATGTATTGGTGCTGCTTACTGCCACAGATACACATAGACTTAAAAATGCTTACCCACAGATAGCTGGTTGTTCTCTTAAACAGAATGGTAAAATGGAAAATTACATTCAATGACCTTTGTAAACAGTATAACACAAATGAGAACCATTTAGGAGATGCCAACAGTGGTTCCACTAATCACTAATTTTATGGAACACAAAAAACTACATACAAGAACCCAGCATGGTCCCAATCCTGAGCCAAATAAATCAAGTCAACACCTCATAATTTACTTGTTGAAAATCAATACTGACATCCTTTTCCATCCATGTGCAATTTATTTCTTCAATCCAGAGTTACCAACCAAACCTTTCCATACCTTTTGTATCTTCCCTACAAATGCTGCAACTCGCAGCCTTACCATCTTCCAGTACCTCACCACTCTTATAATATTCACTGAATAAAAATCATGAAACTCCTCAATATACAGTCTTCTCTATCCTCCCTCTTAGGTTCAAGTATTATTCTCAGCACCCAGTTCAAAGACACTGTCAGTACTGTGTAAACAGCACCCAGATTAGCACTATGCGTTAGTGACAATAACTGAAAGGTTCTTGCAAGGGAAAACAGTGCAGTGGTATTGATCTAAACTTGAGTTCTGGAGATGCATGGTTGAAAGTTCAACTGGACCACCAGACATTCTCACTGAGGGTTTTTATGGTCTTCCTCTGACCTCCAAGCAATTTCCAGGGTAAACCTTGATTAGATGACGACCACATCCTTCTAATTTTATGGAGGTCTGTACAAGTCATCCTCATTCACTACATGGATTTCAGTATACTAAATGTGTGAAGTACAGTCCCTAAAAGAAGCAATGTCATAAATTTGGATAAAAGTTTCCTGATATGCCCATTCCAGAAACAACAGTTTGCAAGCACGTAAGAAGTTTCTGGGTAACAAACAGCATTCTGGACAGTAGTAGAACACAGAGCATATGCGGTGAGGAAAAAACGGATAAAACTATCACTAAACTAGAGGCATCTCCAAGAAAATTATTGGTTGAAAATGCCACTACATGATGTTATGGTCTTTGTGTGGTGTGCTATGGGTGCAAATATGATTATTTTTTCAGAGAACATGAATTCACACTGGTAAGTTACAAGCATTCTGACATTTTTTTTTTTTAACATCTGTCTGAAAGTGACAGAATAAGATCTGAATTTGTGCAGTTTTTATTTGTGAGGCACAGTAATAATCCTTGCACTCAGGACAATTTGAAATGTGGCATTCTGAATTCACTGTCTTAAATTTCAACAGCAGAACTTCTACTTGCAGTGAACAATATATTTGTTATGTGTGTGTGGCACATCTGCAAGCTCAAGGAAAACATTTCCAGTGCCTTCTTTATGGCAAGTAAAGAACCTACTATTAACTGCAATGTACTGAATTAAAACTTCCCAGTATCTTCTTTAAAAAAATAAAATATAAATAAATAAAACAGTACACGGATCTAAAAGGTGCTGACTCTGACTTACATCAAAATTTAAAAATAAGCGAGTGTTGTGAAGCCTGTCACCAAGCAGAATGGTCTTACAAGTGACCAATAAATAATATGCCCTTGATAAACTACGGGCTTCATATAATTTAAATAGGACAATTTTATTTCTCCTGGTTGCTCTCTCTCTCTCTCTCTTGCACAAAGGCATAATTTAAAAGACTGTCGAACGCTACATCAAATAACCATTGAATGACCAGATTAGTTATTCCATATTAGTACACGGTTTATGAAAAATGTATTATTTGAACAGAAGGTAAAATTATCAAACAAACCATGTTTTGTGAAAAATAAAACAAAGAGCATGCAGAATGTCTTAAAAATGCAATAAATTTCCTTGTTACTTGAAATATATAAAATAAAATTCTAGGGGTGTTTTATACATGCATCCGCACATATGTAGGTCTCTTGAGGCTTAAACAACCAAATACTGAAGAACTGGCTGTTTAAATCATGACTGTAAGATATTTCACCAGGAGACATTTCATTATTAAGAGCATCTAAGCTTTGTCTGTAAAACTGAATAGGATCTTGTTCTGTTGAAACTTGTTTTTAACATGAAATTGTTTGTCAACAATGACAGTGTTCAAGTTTCAGAAATAACTTGCTCTATAACGCATCACTTTTTCAAATATTTTGAAGAATGCTGTTAATAACGAAACTTGTATGTAAGTGGACAGGCAGGATTTTTCACCCCTTTTTATACAATGGTTTCTCTTCCAAATCTGTACATAATACTGGGAAAGCTCTCATGGGCAGTGATTACACAGATAACACAATGGCAGAAAAATTTAATCTGTGTAGCTGTAGAGTAATCTTGGTAGCATTTCATCACACCCACATGAATTTGTTGATCTGACAGAGCTTATAATTTTAATTTCAACAGGAGTTATGTGCAAGAGATTTATATTGGGGAAGGTTTTAGGATACCATTAGTTAAGTACTTTGTTGTGTTCCATTACTGAGCTTCCACTGTCACCTGTATATAAAATTTACCACTCAAATTCAGTACTTTAAATTCAATTTCAACAGAAGTGACAGCTCCACTTTAAATGGTCACAGAGAAAATGGATAAACAATAAATATGTATGGTCAAAACAAATCTTTGTATTCACTATCAGACGGCAGAAATGCATCAAGTAAAGAAGGAACTAGCAAGGAAGCAATCACTACTACAAATAATGCAACTGGGCTCCCAGACTCTCAAATACAAATCAGGTAAGCTCTGTGATAATAGTTTAAAATATCTTCTTTGTTTTGTATGATGTAGTATAATAGCAATATTAAGTCATTAAGCTATGCCACACTCTTCTTTAGTAGGTGCAATGTCATGAGTTTTGACGTTTTCACAACAGTGTAATGCATGATTCAAGTCTTCTGGGATGTGGTAGTGTCGATGAATAAGCGGTTCCCAATGTTTCGAAGGAACGTGTCGTCTTAACCCTGAAAGACGGGAGCTACATGTTCCTTCAAAATGTTAGGAACCACTTCTCATAACACCAGAATCCTCAAATGCGTTAATCGTACATTGTGCCACTAAAGCAAGAGATGCAGTACACCATACCAAACTTTATAATCGAATATTCAAATACCGTATTACATTCATTAGACTAACTTGAACTGTGGGCTGACTTCACTCAGGCTGAGAACATCGGCAGTGTCATAAAACAATGACAGAGAAAGCGTTCTTATGATGCAACTGTACGTCAAACTACCTTACGACCAACAATGTTCTGTTGGGTTCTTTATGAAAACCTATGACTACAGGCCTTTCACTGTACCATAACCTAACAAAACCTTCATCCAACACAAAATCAAACTGCTCTTTTGGTCAACTGGCTTCCGGCACCAAAACACTGAATGACACATTACTCCGACTTGCGCTCACACAATCCCACATAAATCACTCTGTGAACGTTAGGCAATTATGAATGGACAACAACAAGAGATCCGACATTTTTCCGTTTCAGATAAAATTGTAATGAAGAACAATACCGCACGATTTACCTGGTACAGTCTGAGTAGTTACAGCAGACATCTGAGTGAAAATTCATGCGTTACAAGTTATTTTGTCCTATTTTACAGACACGTAAACTATATTTATACACGTAATAGAAGCCTATTAACTTTCAGGCAGTTTTTTTCTAAAATATAAAGAACTTTCTGTTTACAGCAACATGGAAGCCATCTTGATATTTCCGTCAGTACCGTGAAACAACGAGACTTCGCTGCAAGCACAGATCATCTAGTTACCCCGACACCTAACCACCGTACACAGAAACATATGCGCCGCTCCCAACAATTCAGTAGCACCAACCTATCAAATCTGCTCTTCCTGCTCTCGTACGTTCATGAATCACGAAACCCCACTGTTATATCCTCTCTTCGTTACTGAGCACAACCGGCCACAATATGCGGATGACTACACAGCCACGACTGTGTATACTCTTTTTTGTTTCGTTATTCTAACCACTTCCACCCGAATACTTAATTGTGCACGAGAAATTACACATTAAAAAAAAAGTCCAAAATTCCCATTATGAAAACACGATTTTGCGTGTGGGCATACAAAAGGTTCAAACTCCACTAACAGCTAATGTATGACTTATCAGTAGTCGTGGCAAAAGTTAAAGTCAGTGTGTAAGACTTTTACATGACATGAAATGTTGCATATGCTACAGATACCTTTTGTTGTAGGCCTATATAACAAAATATAAGAAACTTTTGTCTAGTAAAACAGTTCTAATCAGCAACCTCAACCACACATTGCCAACTGTCAATATTACGTCGCACACTAAACATCATCCAAGTCAAATGGTTGTGGATGCAAAATCTGCAGATGACAGATGTCTCCACAACTTGCGTATTAAATCCTTTAGAGGAAGTTGAAATCAGAAATGTACACTGAGGCACAACAACACTCACAGTTTTGACCATACACAAAGAAGTTAGGGAAATACCCAACTTAGGACCAACTTGTCAACTCTGCATCCATGAAGCACTTGTAATTCTCAATTCTGTTTCACTGAAACAATTCAAAGACTTCAAGCTGCAGAATACAAATTATGTGAATGAAGAAGACATATATTCAATGGTTCTACGGGCTGTCAAAATACTTCCCTTCAGCAACTAAGCATACATGTTACCATTTGTACAAGTGCCTGAAAGTTTTCTTGCAGCTACAATGCACCTCCCCATCTTCAATGCCACTTTACTGCAAAATTAGAATGATGTCCCTTCAGTCATTCTTCACCATTAGAAAGAAGTATCAATTGCACAGTATATGGTCATGGGAAAATTTTGGGTAGGAAAACTCTGCACTTCTGTGTTTGGTAGCCATTATGCCACACAGTGGTATAGCTAAGCTTTCTGCAACTGGGAAAGTAATAACAATGGCCACCCTAAAAGTAATTACAAAATTTAAAAAAAAAAACACACACATTTATGAATGGACTTTCCTTCTATCTGGCAAAATAATTTAAAATTTGTTAAGCCCAAATAATAAAATTCTTTCATTTAAATGCTTTATTTTGCCCCCCTTTAACTCTGCTCAATAGGACAGTCACAACATTCAGACACCCTCCCCCTGCTATGCCCTGATGCCAGGCCATTATCCTGCAGGAAACCAACACTTCAGGCAAACAGCCTCCTGTGAGCTCCTGACATTCTCTTGCTGATCATAGTACCCACAGGGATAAACCTGGTCATGCGTTACAGTCATTGGCAATGATAAAAATTTCCATGGGGACAGTACAGAAAACACTCAGGCTAGAGAAAATGTAGAATGATAAGCTTCATGATTTACATTCCTCACCAAGCATTATTAGATCATCCAATGAAGGAGGGTGATATGGGCACAGCTTGTGACATGCTTGGTTGAAGAAAACTGCGTACTGGATTCTGGTGGGAAGAAGTGAAAAAAGGCCACCCTGAATACCTTGACACAGATGGGAGGATAATTTTATAACGTACCCCACAGAAACTGAATTGAAAGGTATGGCTCAGCACTGTAACTAGTAATAATCACTTATGGAAACTGTACTGAATATGCAGGTTCCATAAAATGAGGCAAATTTTTGACTAAGAAAGTGCTAGCTTCTAAATAGGGACTCAGCAACATACTCTTAAAATCAGGTACATCCAAATTTTCTGTGCTCTTAGTCTAGTCAAGAACTGCATGACAATAAAAATTAATCCCGTCTGAAGCCTCAGGCTGTCATACACTGTGGATGTAGACTTAACTGTACACCTCAGAAGCAGTGCTATATAAATATGGAGCATCAGTCATGTGTAGAAGAAAACAAAACAATTATTACATAAACTTCCCCCACAGATTTCAATCATAATGTTCTGAAATTGAATAACTTGGATCCCCAGTGTCAGGAATATGATACAACAGGAAAATATGTGGCCAAAACACAGAGCCCTAATTGCAGGATTGTATCAAATATTCTTTTTTCTTTCTTAGTCTGACCTCTTCTACCTACCCATTATAGGTGCAGAGGAATATTGTTAAAACAGTACAAGGAAAGGTGGCTACAACACATACAGAGGATGGACACAAACAGGATACCTAAACAAGCATTACAATATAAACCAAAAGGACAAAGGCACATAGGATGACCGAGGAAGAGATGGAGGGACCAATTTCATTTTGAAGATCTAGGAACAGGAAACACACCTAATCCTTCCTGAACATGATGATGATGAGAAACATTGTTGCACTTGATCACACTCAGTGACACACACGCACACTTGGTAGGACTACTCTGGACAAGGGATTGGCCCATTGCAGACAAGACACGACACTCATAGGAGACAGACATCCATGCCCCTGGTGGGATTTAAACCCACAATCCCAGAAAAGTGAGCTGCCACAGATCCGTCCCCTAGACTGCACAAACACCAGGACTGGTTTATATTACCACCAAATTTTAATAATTAACAACAGATCTCTCACACTAAACTTAACTTTATTATTCTCTTCTCCAATATGTCAAAACTGGCATGGGGGTCCACACAGTCTCCCATTCAATCAGTAATGGAATTTTTTTCCCCAAGGATAATGTAGGTGCAGCATGCAGTTAACCACTTACCCACTTCTAGCCTCTAGGTTAAGAATAAGTGCAGCTATACCTCTACTCCCCCTGTATGCCATGATGGCACAGATAAGACAAACTTTTTTTTTTAATATAATATTTACATGCTACTGTATGGCATCTTTCATTGGTCATTTTGCTTCTTACAGCCAACCACACATTAATAGCATCCATCATGCTGTAAGTCTAAATATGAATCAATAAAAAAAACTTCAACATTTTACTGTTTCTCATTATTAAAAACTCATGATACATTGTTAAAATTGCCTTCCTATTAAAAAATGTTCTTCAATTTGGAGCTACAATTACCTACTCAGTTTCGTCTTCTGCTCTTTAACAACCAACATGAAACTGTCCATGTCAATTTCATCTGCTAGAGGCATGGCATCTGTGTATGCTATGATTATTGACTAATATTCTTATTATCAGTATACTATTGTTCATGACTGATTTTGATTTATTTCCTCATGACAGGCTGCTTAAGAAAATTGTGGTCTTAGGCATGGAATTAAGGGTAGTTGTATGGATACAGGAATTCCTTTTGGGTCCTACACAGAGTCAGAGTCGGAGGACAATTATCAGAGGAAGTTAAGAGTAATGTCAGGTGTGCCGCAAGGGAGCATATTGGGTCCACTATTGTTTCTAGCGTACGTAAATCATATTTGGAAGAACACTGAGTCAACTTTTAGACTCTTCGTGGAGGACTGTGTAATATATAGGAAAATAGTGAACAATAGTGGCATAAAGAAGTTGCAGATAGATCTGTGCAGACTGGGGGAGTGGGCGGTGGAAAATTGGATGAAAATAAATTCAGGTAAAAGTAAGGCAGTTAGCTTCACGAGAGCCCAGATGAAGAATCTGCTAAATTATTCTCTACTAAACCAAGAAATTCCAGAAGCAAGCAGTTTTAAATACTTCGAAATAATCCTAAGCAGTGATTTAAGCTGGAAGGCACTTCAACTTACAATGCATATTCTTAAAAAAGGAAATAGTAGTATGAAAAGTTTAGCCTACACATCACTAGTGCATCCAATTCTTGAGTATGGGGCTGCGTACTGGGATCTGTTCAGGGAGGGAAAGATAAATGCGTTGGACTGGGAGCAAAAGAAAGCGGCAAAATTTGCAAATCTTACCAATAAATTGAAATGGGAAACACTGGCACAGTGTAGAAAGATAGTATGCATACGTGCTCTCTACAAAGCATACCCCGGAGAACTGGCTTGGAAGGCTATAGGCGATAGATTACAAAGGTCATACTATCTGAGCAGGGCCAATCATGACTGGAAAATTAGAAACAGGAGGCAGAGGACAGATATCAGGAAATATTTGTTTGTATATAGTACCATCCAGCTCTGGAACAAATTACCTATGAATGCTTTAGGGACTTTCCCCTCCAAACCGAGTATCTTTAGGAAGAGGGTTAGGAAAGTGATAAGTGAAGTGAAGTGAAGGGAATTCAAAGTGAGAAGGAAATCGAGAAAATTCCCAGGAAAAGGGGCTGAAATGTGATAAGTGAGTGACATGAAGGGATTTTGAAGTGCAGGAAAATCAAGTACATACAGGAAGAAGGTTAGGAAAGTGCTACGTGAAATGAAGTGAAGGGATTTTGAAGTACAGTTGAAATTAAGTATGAGGGGTGGCTGATAAGTAATGCACACAGTGAAATATCTAGAAAAAGAGACCATGTATTTAAACAAACGAAAGTAGGAAGTAAAGTACAATATTTTAGCTACAAATTGACATACTTATTTTTCGACATAGTCGCCTTGTCGTTCAATACATTTTTCCCAACGTAA
>Ga0268261_10004455_pt1 | contig 10499 bp, 7 predicted proteins | sample TergutNc150P1_FD_190353 | JGI IMG/M metagenome (GOLD analysis project Ga0268261, IMG submission 190353) | Nasutitermes corniger P1 segment gut microbial community from laboratory colony in Florida, USA - Nc150 P1 (SPAdes) (version 2) | ecosystem: Host-associated > Arthropoda: Insects > Digestive...
TCTTGGGTTCGAATCCCACCAGGGGCATGGATATTTGTCTGTTGTGAGTGTCGTGTGTTGTCAGGTAGAGGTCTCTGCGACAAGCTGATCACTCGTCCAGAGGAGTCCTACCGACTGTGCTGCGTCACTGTGTGATCTAGAAACATCAAGAATAGGTGCTCCATATATATATATATATATATATATATATGGCATTAGTAGCCTAAGGGTTAATAATTTAACCCTTATCCTCCTAACATGGAGAAAATGGTGAGCTCCTAATAATGCCAGCAAATAGCAGATGGGATTTAATTCAGCGTTTAAAGGGTTAAAATTGTTAAAAACCCCGGGAACGGGTGTTTAAACAATTTAAATGACCCCGTCCTCAATGTGTTAAAATGATGAAGTGGTAATGTTTTTATAGAATGTAACATAACAACATAACAACATGAAAATTTTCATTAGCTTTCATTCTCATGTTAGTAAATAGCAAACCCATTAGAGCTATACATGCACAATTTTGCATGGAGGTAGTTTATGAACACCTGTACATTTGTAAGTTAACCTACCCTCTCAGTTCTGCTTGCAACTCACAGTTTTCTTTTGGAAGTTTCAAATATTTACATCAAAATTTTCTGAACTTTATGTGACGTAAACGTGTGGGGGAAACTCATTTATCTTGTCTGACACTTCTCTGACAGTGCATCATACATTATGGAAGAAATGTCTTATGTTCAGTCAAGTCTCCAGTGTGGCCATTTTGATTCCCATGATTTAAGAATTTAAGAATTGTCACCAGCCTAAATTAGTAATATACAGTGTTTGTGTCTGTAACTTTTGTTATCATACGTTCCTATCAAAGTATGTGTGTTTTTAGTAGCTTAGTGTGTGTCTCATTGTGGGGGAATGTATTCAAGCTGGATCACAGCTGCAGTCAGGAAGCACATAGTTTATTTGTCAGTATAGCTGTATGCATGAATTGGTTCCACCTTTGAAGTAATTGTGTGCACCTACTTTGTGCAATCTTTCAGAGACATTTCACTGTTTTCCTAGTATTAAACACTTATTCTTAAGTCATAATGCTCTACAATTTGTCATCTATGCATTCCTTCTACCATCTGGTGAGAGAATTAATAATTAACTACATATGTTTGAATTTCCCACCTGCTTATGAATACCAGAATTGTGTTGACCTTATCATGTAATAACTTCCAAGTGATGACACAATGCTGTATATCCCTATCTGATAATTCACACTCACATATGTTTTACATTGAGTTTCATAATAATATTTCTTATTTGCCCTTTATTTTGGATTACTTTTGTCATTTCAGTATTGAAGTTAGAATAGCATAAAACGTTAATTACCCTATGTGTGGTTAAATAATTCATTATTACCAAAGATGCCTTGAGTCAATCCCGGGGCCGGTGGTGTTGCATTTATAGTGAACAGAGTGCAGTGTGAGTCTGTGGCTTGTTTTACTGTGAGTACTTAGAAGTTTCTTGTTACTTAGCATGCCACCAGTGCTCCATACTCGTGTCCCTACCCCTGAGGTGTGTACGGCCATTATTGAAGTTTATGCAGAAAGCAAGTGGCTTTTTGTCTGGGGTGGGAATTCACAAGCTGGGGGGCAGGTGGGTCAGGTACATTGCAGAAGAGAGGGATTATTTTAAAAAAATATGTTTTTCTTTTAATTTACATTTTATAATAAAGATTTTTTTGGCTTGTGCCTATATTCATTGAATCACTTACACGGTTTTAGGTGACAGATTTGAGTTGTGCGTCATACAGCAAGGTTGCTACACATGATGTTGATGTCACCATTTCCCTCACATCCACTTACATGGTTACTTCTCTAAGTTGCATGTAGCTGTCATCACAGTTAGTGTGAATTTATTTTGTTGTAGTCCAAATAGCCACAGTGAGGAGCATCAGCTGGTGATGTGGGGTTTAGTATTTTTCCTGCTAGAGAATGTGGAGGAGCAAATAATGGACACTGAGGTTGCTCCAGCAGTGTTGCAGTTGGCCCTGACTTTGGTCACTGCCAATAATTTGCCTCCAAGTGTACATTTAGCACTTCTCCAGGTAAGATCATATGCCATTTTGTGTGAATATCCCCATATAAATCTGTACTAAACTGGCATAATGGGAATTTCCACTATTTGAATTTAACATTTTGTTCAAATGTTTCTTGAAAGATATGTAGTGTAGTTGCATCTTGACAAGTACATGTTCCATAATTATTTTCTGCCAGATTAAATCTGTGAAGGTAGGATTCTGTTTTTGTGTCTTGACCATGCTTTTTTACCAAAAGTTGGAAATTTTGATTGCCAATAACAGTAACTGATGAACAGTACCACATAATAGCTTCTCTTTGGCATTCAGTTGTGTGACCCTGTGAGGAACTGTGTCACACAGCATGTCATGAATACAGTTGTGTGACCCTGTGAGGAACTGTGTCACACAGCATGTCATGAATACAGTTGTGTGACCCTGTGAGGAACTGTGTCACACAGCATGTCATGAATACTGTTGTGTGACCCTGTGAGGAACTGTGTCACACAGCATGTCATGAATACTGTTGTGTGACCCTGTGAGGAACTGTGTCACACAGCATGTCATGAATACAGTTGGTAGGTAAATATTTCTTATTATCTTCATCACCATAGAACACAGGTAATACATGGTAACTTCAAAATGTTCCTGGAATCACTTTATTTCTGAGAAATACATAACAGTACAATCATTTAAGCTACATTTACTTCCAAATAGTCCCCTTGTGCAACCATACACTTCTGTTAGTGACTGTAAAGGTATTGGAAACATTCCTGGAAGCCATTTTGTGGAAGCCTTGTCACCTGTTCCATCGCATTCTCAATTATGTCAGTAGCATCACCAAAGTGCCATCCCTTCAGTGCTGATTTCAGGCAAGGGAACAGGTAAAAATCAGCTGGAGACAGTTCAGCAAAGTATGGCAGGGATGCTCCATTTTTCTCACATTGTTCTTTGCTAAGAGATCTTTGACCAAAACTGACCAATGTGCCGAAGCATTATCATAAAGGAGAAGAAACCAACTGTTGGGTCTCCATTTTTTATGCATTTGCTTCTGACTGCATCCCTAAGGTAATGAAGGGTGTCTTTTTTCTGGTAAATCTTACAAAAAATGCCCATAGAAATTCTGAGGCGTCATTTCTTTCCCTGGTTCATTGAGGAGGTTAGCAAGTAATGGCAAAAGCCAACAGTATGTTTTAAGTTCTTTAGAAGGTAAAGGTACAGTTGTCCCTTTGAATTTCATGAAGGCATATGGGGGTGTGGAGATACAGCTTCATTCATTCCTAATCGTAGAACTGGGTGAGATGAAGGGCTAGCTTCATGCTCCTTCACCTCCAGAACATCCCTTTCACCCATTGGTTGGGCCCCAGAGAAAAATCTTATGCCTATACCAGGAATCAAGCCACAATTTTCTCCCATAGGAACAGGCAGATGATACCACATGTCTGAGATAAATTTTTGCTTTCTTCCCAGTCATTATTTGTGATTTGGATTGTTATTTATTTATTTTTTTTTTGGAGTCATTGATTTTGACTCTTCTTTGTGTCTGAGTTTCAGATTGTAACAGGTATTTCACAATTTTTTTTTTAATGTGTGCCATCTTCTGCTGACAAAATGCGAATGTAGTTAGACAGATGGTTATCCTGCAATTGAAAAGAACTGCCTCTATAGGACCCAGTGGTGTGGGTGACTCCCCACCCTTTCATCTGTCAGGAGGAACATGTGTGTTTTCTAAAATGTTGTGTTCTTTTGTACATGATGGCAGTCATAAATGGCATATGTTTTTAAGTAAATTGCTCAGGATAATACATGAACCTAAGAGAGAGATGAATTCAGTTGGAAGTTACTTAGAAAGGAACACAGTGATTAATAAATGTCACCTTTTGTTATCAGAGCAGTGAAATGTAGGAGAATGCAGTGGGTTGGGAACACGGCTGGAAGGGGTAGACACGGAGGATGTTGCAGAGAGAACCACTTGGTCAATTAAGAAACAAATGCAAGATGAAAGTGAGGTGGGAGATGGATAGAACTGACATAGCACCTAGTCTGGAGACAGTATTAGATACAAGTAGTGTTGAAACATGGATCTTGCTACCTAAGTGTTGATTCCTTTTGTCCACAAACATACAGAGACTGATTTTACAAGTCTTATTGATGTTACATCCAGGGTCTTGAGAGGTTGGTGGTGACTGGCACTGTAGGAGGAAAAGTAGCTGAGCAGGTAATGAAGCTGGCTGTTGAACGGATGCGACATCCAAACCCAACCATTGCAGTTCCTGCACTACAGCTGCTTCTGTCTTGTATGTATACAGGTAGGAATTCAGCAGCTGAATTATAAAAACTCAGTCCTGGGTTGTGGTAAAGATGTTAGTAAAACATCAGGTTTTGTAAAAGGTGCAGAGTATTTTAACAATCTGAACAAATGTTTATCTTCTTAAGAAGTACTCTGCTGCTTGAAGTTTCACTATATACAGGGTGTCCCAGGAGGAAGGGACAAAACTTCGGGAGAGTGTTCCTTATGTTAAAATATACCGATATAACCCAAAACACCTATATCCAAAGTTGAACGGTTACGGAGATAATGGCCATAGAAAAGTGTGGTCTTCTGGCGGGTCTACACACTGTACCTTGTCAGCTGACAGCGTTACGCTTGTCTGACCACCACCGCCATGTCAGATTACGGAAATATCGCTGATACTGAGCAGTAAACTGTCTACCCATTGATAATGTACACGGTGCAGCTGCGTTGTATAGTGCTTGGAACCCTTAAGGACAACTATGACGTGAGTGCGGGTTTTTTTGTAGTTCAATTTAATGGCTTTATGTCACTCACAAGTTAGTTTGATGTTAACATTACAGAAACCACATATTCCTGCCAGTTTTAATATGTATTTGGTAATCAATAAGTGTGTAACAGTTGTCAAAGTTTCAAACTTCTCTGGCCATTATCTCCGTAACCATTCAACTTTGGATATAGGTGTTTTGGGTTATATCGGTATATTTCAACATAAGGAACACTCTCCCGAAGTTTTGCCCCTTCCTCCTGGGACACCCTGTATACAGGTGTCCCAGGGAATGAACCAGACTTCAGGAGATCATTCCTTGGGTTACAGTACTTCAAAATAACCAAAAACACATATCCACATTTGAATGGTAATGGAGGTAATGGCGAGGGAAGAATGTGGTCTCCTTGCTGTTCCATGTACTATACTTATTTAGCAATTTAGCATCCTGCAATATCTGTGCACTCTGCATGTCCATCCTTGAGTCGACAGCCAGGCCAAGCAAATTGCTGCTGCAACTTCACACTTAGCATTTGTCACTGTTTCAATTAATAGTGAGGTGTTGTAACCATGCCTTTTGTGTTTTCCCACTCTAAATATTGTGACATGGATTTTGTGTATGGATTTCGCGGTGGCAATGTATGTGCGACTGTAGTAGAATACTGAAGACCTTATCCCAACCAGAGGCGTCCATCGAAGGGTGTATTCAAGTGTTCACCAAACAATGTCTGAAACTGGTTGTCTTCCAAGTGTCTGTGTGCCGTCTGACTTAACATATGAGAGAATATTCTTCAGATGATAGAAAGAAGTGTTAGAATTGCCTCTCATATTGGTGTCACATATGCAGTTGTGACAAACCCTACATGAGGAAGATTTACACCCTTATCATGATCAGAGGGTTCAACTTCTTGAACTAGAAGATCTGGCTCAGTGTATGGATTTGTGCAACTAAATAAAGGCTCACCCTCAGCTATTAAGAGTCATTGTATTCACAGACAAAGCAACCTGTACCCAAGATGGTATAAATAATTCTCAAAATTTCTGTACATGGTCTGATGGAAACCCACATCAGAGGAGAGTAGCCGGTTTCCAAAGGAGATTTTCAGTGCATGTATGGTGTGGTTTGCTTGATAGCAAGGTAATTGGAACATTTGTCTTTGACAACAGTTTAACAGGTGACACATATGAATGCTTCCTGAGGGATGAGTTAACAAGATTGTTCAATTAGTAAGAGGTCAAATATACTTCCAACATGATGGGGATCCCCCTACATTACTCTCTGCATGTGAGGGAGTACTGACATGAATCTTTCTGTAACCGCTGGTTAGGTCGTGGCAGAACGCTTGCATGGCTGCCAAGACTGCCAGACCTTACACCTCTTGATTACTATCTCTGAGGCTACATGAAGGCATTATTATATGACTCTGAGGTTGTTTCAAGAACAGCACTGCGCCCTAATCATATATTTGCAGCCACAGAGCACATACACAACCATCCAGACACCATTGTGTCAGCTACCCAGTCCTCCTGTGCATGCTGAAAAATGCATAGCAACCAGGGGAGGACACTTTGAACACCTGCTGTGAAACAGGTATTTTAGTACTGGCAAGTAGTATATCAAAATACACCCTTGATTGTGTTAAATAAGTATGTCAGTACTGCTGGACTTTTATGTGCTGTGTAAAGTACTTGGAAACCCAAGGATGTCAGTGAAACTATTGTGAGTTTTTTTAATTAATTAATTGTCTTTATGTCATGCCAGTGTCAAGTAGCAGCTAAGTGCAGGTGTAGACATTCCAGAAACTACAAACTCCTGACAGTCACAGTATGTATTTGGTAATTAGTAAAGGTATAACAGCTTTAATTCTTTTTAACTTCTGTCACAATTATCTCTGCAACTGTTTGACTTTGGATGTAGGTGTTTTTAGTTATTTCGATGTAATTTAACCCAAGGAATGTTCTCCCAAAGCCTGGTTCATTTGCCCTGGTACACCATGTATATACACATTTAAATGTGTATTGTTAAGTGTTTATGTTATTAACTTCTTAGTGACAGATGAGTCCCTAAACTGAAGTGTTAAGTACAAGAAGTGTGGGAATATTTGGACTATGTATAAAATTTAGCATCCTAGATTGGTGTCTAACTTCAGCAAGATGAGGAATACCTGGCTTTTGTAACCACCATGTTGCTGACAGTACAACACAAGTTAAGTTACTTAAATTTATGTTCCGTGTGTTTTTTTGAGACATTGCCTTTTTAATGTATGTGTGGCTGTCTCTGAAGTTTGGTGCATATTGCAGAACACTGTACTTGTTATAATGTTTCACAGAAAGATCAGAAGGTCTGAAGCAAAGTGGAGATAAATTGAACAGCAAGGAACATGATCCGGAACTGCTAATACAAACCATGGAAAAAACATCTGCAATTTTTGACAGGTGTGTGTCTAATATGTATTGACATAATGTAAATGGTCTGTCCATGCCAGTGGCATCTGCTGAGTATAAAACAAAGGTGTGCTGCCTGTTAACGTTGGTTAACTTTCAGTAGGAATTTTGAAAAGTGTACTTGACAGACTTCATATTACTTGTGTCAACAGACTTGTTATCAGTTATTCCTCAACAGAATGCAGTAACATAAATAAATAAATAAATAGTAAATATCTGTATTTAATGCAAGTTTTTAGAATTATTTGTATTTTATAATAGTAAATTTTATTAAGTAAAGAACAAATTTGTATTTGAAATTAAATAACAGTGGCTGAATTCGGATGATTGTCAAGAAGTGGGTCATTATTTTTCAAAACATTGGGAAATTCCATGAAATTTCCTTTCTTTAAAGATGTGGATGACTCATCATGGCCCCAAATGGAAGTTTTTGTTTAGCTAAATAACTCACCGTGTCAGTAAACTGATGTAATATTACTCTCTTCTTCTTCACTTGTTAATTATGTCTGGTGATGTTGTTTCTGCCTTGAGCGTTGAGGAGCAGGTCAACTCTTTGTTGTTTTCCAAATAATTTTAACTGTAGATAGCACTGCACATGAGTTTGAGATTTTGAGTGCTTTTACTGTACACTTGACATATGACATAAATCCAAGAATCCCTGTTTATTCTACATTTCATGTTTGTTAGAAAACTGTAAACAGGCCCAAAAATAAAGTTTGTTTGTTGCTTCACATCCTGCTAACTAGTCAACCTTTTCATACTGAGAGATGAAAAAATGTATATTGTTCCATCTTAGTTTTATGATGAGTTATTGAATTGGATAATGGGTGGAGTAGTTCGACTTTTATTCACTACTCTTATTGTGAAGTCCACTCCATGTATTTTTTAGATAAATGTACTCAATTAAATACATGTCAAAATGTGTACAAGTTGTGCCTTTTATACGTAATTAACATTAGCACCAGAGCCTCTACAGACTGAAGAACTGTGTAAATAATAGCTTATCATTGGTTTTAAATCTGGCATTATGTGCTTCCTGAAGATGGTATACCTGTACCGAAACATGTTGGAGATATGTCCCTAGTACCTATATGCATGTGATATGGTGCAGTTGGTTGGTGTAATAAATTGAGTACATTGATTACTATTCTTAATTTAGCATGTAATGGGTGCACTGAAAATGGACTGTCCAATAGTTCTTTAATAACTGTATTTTCAACCATTTTGATCGGTCTTAAAACACTGTAGAATGATGGAGATAACATACTGTCTAAATATGAGGATGATGTAAAATGAAGTAAGAAATAATGGAAGGCTAACAACATGATAGAGTTTTCATGGCACAACACTCTCTAACCTCTACAACAAACTACAAAACTGGTCAAGCTGTGCTTGAGAGAGGCAGCATGTCATTCAGTATCTACAACTGCATTTTTCTCAAACCTTGCATGTCACCATCATTGCCTAGAGTAACACATATACTGCGTGCTGAGAAAGTCCAGCACAGCTAACTCTTCGAGTACAGGGACACTGAAGTTAAGTGGAAACATTAAAAGGTGACATGGAGATAACAGCTTACCATCAAAATTCAATCATGTGGTCATAAACACATATTAGGGTTGAATTTATATAGAGTGTATACCGCACACTTAGCACATCTGGAGAAGTTGCCTGTGATACATACCACTTGCATTCTACTCAAATCTGAAGAGCTAATGTAACATTTTTATATACAGCCTGGCTGTGTGATAAGTTGCCTAATTCACCATTGTGTGGAAAAATGATCAAGCTAACAGATCACATTTAAGACACAGTGTTACATTGTTTCACTGCATGAAATGTGTACAGTTTCAAAAGTGTTGCGTCTTTCCGTTTCATACAGTGCTGAAAGTCTCTCTTCACCCGTACAATGTTTTCATACATTGATGGCAGTTCATGTGGCTGTTAAGCTGTTGCTTGAAGGATATTCAGCCTGTTTGCATTACATTACTGTAAACAGTAAAGATGACAATATTTCAGTTTAAATCTTCTGTTTTATCTACTGTAGTTCTTTGCTTCAGTATTTGTGTCATTTTTTTTATGTGGTTGTCATCATAGCACTAGCTGTCACAGAAAAATGACCTGTCTTTTTGTTCTATCATTGATGAACTGCAGTCCTCATAGTGTCTTAATTTTCAGCTTTTCTCAAGAATCATTATTCTCAAAATATCTTCTACTTGCTGTGTATTTGACAGGTGAAAGAAGTTGTAAATCAGCGTTATCCAACCTGCGGCCACCTGGTTTTGTTGCGTGACCCACCAAGTTGTGTTAAGTGGCCCACAACCACATTTGTAAATAAGGTGCATAGTCTAAAATTTGCAGGGTAGTTTATGTGGCCCTTCACCAGAAAAAGTTGGATGGACCTCATGTGTATTGCAGGGAGCAAGGTCTGGGCATTGTAGGTGATGAATAGTTCTATGTCACATTTCTTATCTGTGTGACACAAAGGCAGCAAATATAAGCCTTTGCAAGGTGGAATTCCCAATATTTCGTATCGAGGTGCAGACTTACAGAGTGATGTCTGTCACCATATTAGCATTGTGACTGGTGTGATGGAATATTTTACAACTTTAATCTCCAGTATTCCAATTTTAATTCAGTCTGTTATATGTATTGTACATTTTATCTAGATGTACGTATTGTGGGCCAAAGGTCACCTCAGATTTGTTTCTAAATGTGTCTGGTTAATTGGTCAGAAACATCCTCTGATGCACACAGATGCCATATCATTGCGTGAACAAAGCATTATATTCAGATGCACTTGTTTTTAGGCTACCTGGTATGTACGTAAACCACTGTTAGATGAATTCTCAGGTATATTCCCAGAATATCTGTTTCTGCTTAAATAAATCAGACTGCACTTATAGTGTACCATCTGTTGTCATAATGTTCATACAATTCATTTCATGAAAACTGGCCAGTTGTTGTTAGTGGGGACATACACAAATATATCAGAAGCATTAAATTACTATATTAAACATGGAAAATAGAGAAAAAGATTGTGTCTTAGGTGTAAATGTTGATTGCAAATCAGAATCTGAATATGGTACTCAACACTAACTGCTTAACATTCCTTGATTTAGAGTATAATGTTAACCCTTAGGCGACTAATGTTATATATATATATGGAGCACCCATTCTTGATGTTTCTAGATCACACACAACGACGCAGCACAGTCGGTAGGACTCCTCTGGACGAG
>Ga0268261_10004456_pt1 | contig 10498 bp, 6 predicted proteins | sample TergutNc150P1_FD_190353 | JGI IMG/M metagenome (GOLD analysis project Ga0268261, IMG submission 190353) | Nasutitermes corniger P1 segment gut microbial community from laboratory colony in Florida, USA - Nc150 P1 (SPAdes) (version 2) | ecosystem: Host-associated > Arthropoda: Insects > Digestive...
TATATATGACATTAGTCGCCTAAGGGTTAATGATTTAACCCTTATCCTGCTAACGTGGAGAAAATGGTGAGCTAATAATGCCAGCAAATAGCAGATGGAATTTAATTCGGGCTTTAAAGGGTTAATAGCACTCTGCTGACACATGTGAACATGTTGCGGATGAACTTAACCACACTGGACGAACCAGTCACTCCATCATGACCAGGGTCAAGGAACACCAACCGTCATACTGACTGCATCAATTGAAGAAGTCACTTGTGGCAGATCACAGCATTTACCTCAGCCGTTGGATATTGACACCAGTATCCTGGCCAGGAAAACCTGGTGGATGGACTGGCTCATAAGGGGAGCAGTTGAGATCAGACTCCACCCTGATAACTTGAACCAGGAGTATAGGTTTTTCCTGAGTAGGCTGTGGAAACCCCATACTAATCTCTTAAAGAAAGTCAGCAAGTGTTTGCCAACAATGTAGTAGTTGCACCATCCTGAGAGTGGGAAAATACAAATATTTACCAGTAGAAGTGCTAGATACAACCAGCGTAGCATAATGACAGACCGAGATTGAACAGCTGTCAGTGTCCACATATTTTCCACATTTTCCCTGGCCAAAGCACTAAAAAAAAAGAACTATTTTTGATATCTTAGCTCCCACTGGCTCAGGGCACTACTTTCCTGCCTTCTGTATCTGTGATTGACCAAACTGTGTCCATTTATCCTGCATAACCAACTGAAATTTTCCTCTATATCACTCCAGCAATTAGATCAGGGCAGTATGTTCCTCAGAAACATCAGAAAATTAATCACCACACGGTGCAGAAACCCTGAAGAAGACTGTCGTTTACATTCTACTGTCAGCTGTGACCTCATCATCTCCCTGTTGTAATGCATGTTCAGCCCCCCCCCTCCACTGGAATACCTGTCATCTCTCAAACAGCAAGAACATAATGGAATGCTGTTGATCAGGATACTACCACTGATACTGTTATTCTGCATGTCCATTTAACCTTTAAGAACCGTGCGTCCTATATATAGGGCGGGCGTACCACTACCCTCCAGATGTTGCATTTTATATATTTTTTTCATCAAATATAAGTACTGAGTATTTTAAACATGCTGCACACTCTCCATTTTTCTCTTCAAAATGCCGTTTATTTCATAATGCTACCTTTTTTGGTTCCTGTATTATTCACATTTTACATACAGGTGTGCTAAAATTTAAATGTAAAACTCCGGTGCCAAAAGGTTAAGTACAGTATCCAAAAATAAAATTAATAGCTGTGTATTTTTCAGTTGTAAAAAATTATTAGTGCTACTCCTTGTCAGGTTTAAATTGGTTGGCAGTGGTGATTCATTTACAGATACCAGAAGGAGGAACACCAAGCATATGACATATGAGTAGGGTTCCCATACATCCCGTTTTTCCTAGGACTGTCCTGTTTTTAAAGATATGTCTTGGTGTGCCACACATAGTTTTGGGACACACACATTTCGTGCACTTTGGTTTTGTACATTTCTGATTTATATCTATGCAATAATGAACTGCATCTTACATTGACGATTAGTGATTGCAGTGTATATTGGTTTTGGTTTCTTACATGCATTGACAGAAATTTGTCAGGCATTGACTTTGTAATGTTGGCAATGTTGTGAATTTGTAGCATCCATTCCTCTGATGTTCACTTGGTTTCTGGTTCAGGTGGTGAACATGGAGGTGTGGTCTTTGTGAGCCATGAATAGTCAAGTTTATCAACCCCACCAGGGGTCATTAATCCAAAAAGATAGTGCTCTTACTAACGACAGCATAAGTAAATTCTCATCTTTCAGAGGATAAGGTGGAAATGTGGATTGCACACCTTGTAGTGAACAGTTGTGTATTTCACGCAGAGGACATTAGATGTGAAGCACGTGAAGGCGAAGAAACATAAAATGGTCGTCAAAAACGGGGATTTGAAAAACACAGTAAACAGTTACGTGTAGTTGCAAATAGTTCGGGTGAAATGGAAAGGTAGTTAGCAGCGCAAGAAGCTACATTAGCTTTCCACACGGAAATTCACAACCATAGTTTTTAAGTTGATGGACTGTACCACAGCTGTAGTTAAAAACTCCTTACGTCCAAAAATTTACATGCTCTCAGAAGTGGTTTGGCACAGAGATCATGGCACCATCTGCAATTCAAGTGGTGAATGATCTGGAAGATGGTAATTTCGTTTCAGTTAGTGACTGATTCTTCTAATTGCTTGACCTTGAGGCTGGTCGCCTTTTATTCAGTATCACATCAAGAAAGGGTAATGGTGAAGTGAGTCGGAATGGAGGAACTAATGCTCTTCTTTCCTATGTGCTGGAATTATTCAACAAGTTAGGACTTATGACAGAGTGAGAGCGGCCTCTGCATACAACACAGATACAAATTTTGGGGGTAAGAAGGGATAGAATTATTTGTACCACAGTTTGCAAGAAAAAATGGCCAACAAATTGATATGTGTTGGATGTTGTGCTCATAATGTGCACAACACAGTTCAGTCCGCTTCTGGCTGCTTACCGGTTGATACTCATCCACTCACAGGAAAAAAACTACCAGCACTCTCACATTTATGCCATACATGTTGAAGCCTTCAAGTCTGTGAATTTACAGAAACAGAATATAAGGCAATCTAAGGACATGGCAAGTCAAGGTGGTTATCCCTCTTATCAGCAGTTCAAAGGCCCATGGATGTTTCTTTCTACCTTGCAAGTCTCCTTCTGTTATGTTGAATAGTACCCTGTTATTCTGAAGAATTTTCTTAAGTCCACTTGCAGATAACATCCTTTATTTCCACCCCAGTCAGATAAGAATTTCTTCATGTGCCATTCAGAATATGGAGAAGCAGTGCACAAGTGTACTTGAAGAGAAATGTGAAACAAACTGTTGCTGTAGTTAGTGCACAGAAATTCTAAGGCTTTCTTTTGCATATGTTGTGAAAGATCAGCCAGAAGTGTTAGAGGATCATATATTGATTTTCCATTTTTTAAATATACATATGTTAGTGGCGATGAACAGCAAATGTGTGAATTTTCCACAGATAGTGTGCTGCTGCTAATGTGTGCTTTGTAGTCTGGTTTCTAGTACTGATTAATGTTACTTTGCAACTGTGGAACTTTATTTTTGGATGTGTTTAGTGTTAGAGCAAAGTATGACAAATGCACATTTACAAAAGGGTTTATGTAGTGGTGTTAATGCACTTGTATATGTATGAGTGGCATCTCATCTGTGGAAAATCTGATTGAGTGTCCGTTTTTTAATGCCCCACCTTTTTAGTAGAGATTTCTGAAAATGTCCTGGTTTTCCTAAAAATATTATTGGAACCCTACATATGAATGAACTGGGTGCAGCTTGTCTCATCATGTTCTGTGCTTTCCAGTAATGAAAGCCGTTGAGGTCAGAAGCTTCATGTTTGAAATGACGGCTGTTGCTCCATTACAGTTGGGAATCATACACTTGTGTAAAATTGTAAAGCATAGTATTCAAGTTGTGGGGCATTTCATTTTGTATTTTTAATTTAATAAGTTAATTTTAAAATATACGTGTTTTATTTTCTAGGCTGCAGGTTCAATAATTGGAAAAGGTGGTCACAACATAACGAAGTTGCGGACGGAGGTGAGTATGTGGAAATGTTAGCGCATGAGGTGTATGAATACTGTCTTCAGGATTTGGAAATTAAATCTATCATGTATATACACAAATTAAACACATTTTCCTGCCATTGTTAATCATGTATTTAATTTCATCAAGGCTATTAAAACACTTCAAGCAATTAAGTTGGTAGAGTGTCAGATGCTGAATGATTCAGTTTTACATGTTAGTGCCTTTAGTACAACTTGTGTCATACTTAAATTTTATGTTTAAATCTCGGTTGAAGAGACACACACACACACATACACACACACACACATACACATACACACACACACACACACACACATACACACACATTCTCAGTAAATGATTTCAGTGTTTCAGACATTAACCTGACACGTGATTTACAAAACCATTCTTGATAAGAATAACACTAAACCTTGAATTACAACAGAAACACCTTTAAAAGAGCAGTACACTTATAAACACACATTGATCTGGATAAATTGAAATCAGTGTTTGTGAAAAGAAAACCTTTTTCAGTAATTTTTTTAACATGTTTTGCCCCCAATTTTACTCCTTCCATCGCCCTCTGAATGGTTCAACGTTGGTCCCTGATTGGTCCCATATCTGACCAATGGTACGATGGCCCCGCCCTTGCCCATTCTGCTGCTCATCGCTGCCCCGTTGGATTGAATGCCCGCCCGCCCGCCCTGCCTGTGAATGGGAATTATGCCCCCATCGAATGGCAGTACAAAGCCTCAGTTACTGTCCCTGATTGCCCCGGGCCTGAACGGTAAATTTATCACATATTTTGTTATTAGGTTCAGTTTGTTACCTACTCCATGTGGCTTGGCTTGGTGACCCCTTTAGACACAGCACTCGCAGTAATTGCTTGTAGTGAAAAGAATGGAGGATTTCATTTAAATGGGCCCTGTTTCAATTGCTTTTTGTTTATTAGAATGATTGAAATCTTTTCATCATTTATTTGGAATTGAATGCTCAGTTTTAAAGTCTGCTGCATTTTTAAGTCACAGTGTTGAGAATTAAAAGTGAAACTGTACGACACTTCAGAGAGAATCATTGTGGGTGTCATGATTCATTCAATTTGTAGTCCATTCCTTAGTACATGCCACCATTGAGGTGTTGTATTGTCTCTGTTTGTACCTGAGTTAATATTTTTTTTTGCCCATTTACACTTTTGCCGATTCTGCAGTAAAGGATTAAAAATGATATTCACAATACTCAGGATTGTTATTTAGAGAAAAGTAATTTTTGTTGGAAAGGTTTCATGACTTTTACTCACTACTGGCCCAGACATTTGGAACAAGTCACTCTTCACGTTCCCCGTGTGTGTCTAGAGATGGTCCAAAATTAGCAAGGCGATATGTGTACGGTATCTACAACAGAATCTCCCATTATAAAATAAACTGGTCTGGGTAGGTGTTAAATTAGGCCTATTCCAGTCCATGATTCTTAGGATCATCATATGCTGTACTTGGGTATAATAAGCTTACTGATAGCCCAGAGTTGGAATATGTGAATGAAACAGACGAAGGGTTGCCACCTTTTTGTGTGTATGAAATGACCTATACATTGGTTTTCATAGTTTCATAAAGAGAAAGATAATGCATTCTTTTATTAATATTATTCTGTTTAATCATAACAGCAACATGCATCAGCATAAATTAATTAATTAGTGCCTTGCTCCAGGAATCCTTATTATAAATTAACCTTGTTAGACATTCTATAATTCCTTACTACTGGTCCTAGTGCCAGTAATTTTGCAAAAAATCTGGTATACGAAATGAAATTTTGTTAAATTACACAGTGTAAAAGATGTTTCTTGATGGGTTTCAGGTCTCTTATCTACTGATTCTCCTGACAATTGTCAGCAAGTTTAACAGATGACACAAACAGAGAATATGAATGATCATTTAAAATTTTGTGTGCCATTGGCATTTGCTGTGCGTCATTGGTAACAGTTACATCACCTTCATTCTGTTTGCCAGACTGTCATGAAAATTGCAAGCAATGTGAACAAGAGGCTGACATTTAATGCCCTGTAACCCCATGGAAAGATGTAGGCAGAGTTAAATTAATAAATTTGACTTGAGGTTTTCACAGCATTGCTGATGAAGTTTGCAGTCTACTGGGATATGATTCTTTGTCGATTGGTAATTTGTTGCTGATGGTTTGTAGGAGCTTGCTGCCTCCAGCTTATGGTGGGCAAAGAAGTATAAGTCGCTGGGAGAATTTTGTTGAATTATGTAGGGAAGGAGCCAGTGGGAGGGGAGGTGTTGCGGGATGGGTGGAGTCATGTGCTCAGCCTCCAGTATGTAAGGAAAGCAGAGTATGGCATTGGGAGAAAGGAGCAGTGCTGAAATGTAGAAGGAATGAGAGCTAACTAATGGAACATTGAGATAGTAAGGTGGGATCGCCAACAAATGGAGAGCCTGGATCTGTTGACCCTGAAAAGGTTTTTTATCCTCATGGGGAGGTTTTTCTCCATTCTTTGAGAGGTGAATGAGAGGTTTTCTTGACCCACTTGAAACCATTTCATTCTCCATATTTATGTTGGGATGGCCCTTAATATGGATTGCATCCCTGGTCATCAGTACATGGCCTGGGTGAAGAAGGTCACTCATCCTCTTTTCACACATGATGCAGCAAGTTCTTGCAGTAATTTAGTCTTCTTCAGCTACCATGAACAAGGAGGAAGAAGGCACCTGTGTCACACTGAAAACAAATTGGCATTCAACATGGCATCATATCCCTGGAGACTGTGATCTTTTAAATTAAAATGCAGCCGAGTGATTTCATTAAATAAACACATGGATGGTAATACAGTGTATACAGTGAGTGGTGTGATGTCAGATTTATTACTGTTAAGCTTGTGCTGTTACACTCTCTAAATAGTGACGAATCTGATACAGGCCTGTGCTGTCCACACCACCACTATCACCAGTGTTACTTTTGTGGTAACACTGTTGCCATCTGCCCATAGCAATCAGTCATACTGTACAATAGTAGTTAACCCATTTATATTGATACTTTCTTCAATTGCTGACTTTATTTTCACCTGTTTTAGTTGTGTGTCACAATTGTAGGTCTTTTGATCACTGTGATGCTTGCAACACGTACTGGTAATGTTTTAGATTCTGGGTAGGAAATCGAAGCTTTGTCATCGCCGTGCGGATATGGTGGCAACCCTTTTGTGCTTTTCTCTATATGTGCACTCATTTAAGGATGGAGAGAGTTGTGTTCAGGGTTTTTTATATTTTTGTTTCTACCCTTTTGAAACATTTTTGTTCAGTCAATAATGTGATTGGTTTTATTAAGGAGAAATTGTGGTTGTGAAAGTGTGGTTGTGTGGGTGGGGTAGACTGAAAACTAGGATAGATTAGTAAATTAAGGGTGAGATACCTGAATTGCCTCATACATGCGAGAGACCTCCAAGCTGAAGCCAATGTATGAAGGGTCCATTACCTGGAAGATGTGCCTCAGCTCTGCTTTTTTATTATTAGAGGGTAATATGATCACATTCAGGGTGGCCAGAGATTCAGTCTGGATTTATTTGAGCATATCTGTAAAGTTTTGCAGGACTATTTGTCCAAAAACTTATATGGTTTTGTTATTCGTAAAATGTTATTTTTAACTCTTTAATATTCTTCCACACAAGACACTTTCAATATTTGCAAAGGATTATGGGTCGTCAGTTGACAGGTACTTGGGTTGTTGAAAGCAGACTTCTTTGAATATGCCCTTGCTGGATCGAACAAGTAAAGCCTGCATATAATTTTGGAACATAAGTTAATAGCAGTTAGTAGGAATATTCATATAAAATATCTGAAATATACAAGTGTTGTCCAAAAAGTACTTGCAAACTGTTCCAAGATTGAACTTTGTGGTTTCCTGCTCTTAAGTGTTGGGCAGTTAGAATTACGGAATATTTGTCAGACAAGTGGTTTGAGATGGGAGATTCAGTAACAGTATTAATGATTTAAATTGTTATTGTGAAGAGAATTTGCTTTATTGTATCTTTGTACAAGGTCCAGCCGTAGTTTATATGCTGGGGGTTTCCTGACCGCAGTAAAGGCCACATTACCTATCATTTTCAAACCGATCACAGATTATTGCAAAATTGTGAGAGATCTGCCAGCCATGTAATTCAGAAAGGCTACGTTTTAGAATATCTGAAGTTGTGATGTCATAGTGTTCATGTCCTGTGTTCAGATGGAAGGGTTTGTGGGTATTAATTGGACATCACTACTTACCGTTTCAAAATTGTTTATTTTAACTGATGTTGCAGACCACAGTGTGTGATATATCCTGTACATTTATGACATCTTTTGGATCTTTGTGTTTGGTCGTCCTAATTCAGAGTTCTTTAATAACATAATTTCTGTGTTCCAGTATGAGAGTAGTATATGACCACATCAAGTGTGTTTCCCTGTGGCAAGGCATAATTGGTATCTTTTGTTATAGTTTAATTGTAGCCACGTTCAAAACAAAATGGAATAATTGATTTGAAATAACTAAAAATTAGTGTGTAATAAATTACTCGTGAAACATCATAGCCCTCACTTGCTTGCATTCTGCAGTTTATTCTGTTTGGTAATATCCCAGTCATGTAGGAAATCATGTAATTACCAGTTTTTAATCTTACATATTACAGTAACACATTCACTGCCAGACATTTATGCATGTGTGCCTAGTGGGTGTGGTAGAACAGACTTGACATTGCATTTTTTAAATTTTGGAAATGCAACTGTTTGTTGGCACTGAATGTGTTAATAAAGAATACTAATAATTAAGTACAATTGTATGGAAGCCATCATGAATACAGATTGTAATGCTGTTGTGTGGTGACTTTCTTTTGTGGAATTTCTTTGGCGAGTTTCAGTAGACTTGAACTCTTTTTAAGAGTGTCGTTAATTGTGTTTTGTTGTATGTTATTATTTAGTGAATTCCCTGCAGTTTTGTGTAAACTTGTTTGATTTTGATTTTTGAATTTATAAAGACTAGTGTTCACACACGTGTTTATATTTTACAGCATACTGACCATATCTGCAGATTTGGAAACAGTCCTTCAGGTGGTGAATGAAATCATTCCAAATGTTGATGATGTAAGTCCTTTTTATCATTATGTGAGTAACAGTTAGTGGAGGAGTGCACAAACTGATGCTTTCATATTCATGATGAGGAGGTGTAGGCTCATCTTTCCCCATGGGATGTTGCTGTGTGTTGTATCATTGGTTATGGTTTTTTTTTTTCACTTCCATTGAAGCAGTTTTTTGTTTGCATGTGGGGTGAGGAGAGGTGGGAGTTGGATTGGATGTGCACTTGCCCATGCATTTTATCTTGAAATACAGGGCCTTTTGTTTTATTATGCAACCACATGTTGAAATTTTTGTTTCTTCACACATGGGCAGTTGTTTCTGTTAGCTTCTTATAACTGCTGGCAGAAAGAAATGTAGATGAAGCAATGTGTCAATTTCTGCTGCAGTTGTGTCAGGTTGGGTCTTTTGTATAGTTGCTAAAATGTACATCAAATTGAACACCCAATGATTATATAGCTTAATTTCATAAATTTGTTTTGGAAAACATCATGGGAATTGTTACAGAAAATATTCCTGGTTTTGGAAAGAAAATTGGCACATTAATTCTAGTTGCACTTGGCATACCATGCAGCAACTTTAATGTCATGTAATGGCACTCTGTGGATTAAGATGGTATTTTCTGCAGGCCGGTACCTGCCATTCTGTGAATTCAAGAATGTACAGAATGGGTATTGGGTTATTTCTGCTTCATGCACACTAAGAAGGCATCAGGTAACAAAATTAGCCTTGCTTCACTATTTGTGTTACAGATCTTGTTGAAACACAGTTGTCTTGATTGGATGCAGTACACACTCGCATTCTTTGTGTTTTCTTACTGTCGGGAATAAAACTTGTTTCTCAAAAACTGTTCATGTATGTGTAAATTGTCATCCATATTTACACAACACTTCCTGTAGAGGCTGCATTCTCTGTGTGTATCGCACCTTTGTGCGTAGCATCTAGCAAATGACTTGACACTCCCCAGTGAGCAGTTGGATGAGGCTGAGTGAGGGTAACATGTAGCCAACAGGCTGCATTCTCTGTATTTATCACACCTTTGTGCGTAGCATCTAGCAAATGACTTGACACTCCCCAGTGAGCAGTTGGGTGAGCCTGAGTGAGGGTAACATGTAGCCAACAGCAAGTGACTAGGGATGGTTGCCAGAAAATATATTGTCCCTGTGTATGACAGATAGTCATTTGATACTGCTATTGAGAGGTTGTGTTGTCTTGTTTGGCATAACTGTGTGCTTCGGGTTTTGCATTGGCATCATTAGTGCAAATTTATTCATTCATTTCCATAAATCTGTAGGCATCTGGACGGTCAGGATCTCGTGGAGGTGGCAGCGGCGGCAGTGGTGAAGATGTGGACCTTCGTCTTTTGGTGCATCAGAGCCAGGCTGGTTGCATCATTGGCAAGTCAGGTTTCAAGATCAAAGAGCTCCGTGAGGTGAGCATCATTTACTGCTGAATTTTGAAGTATCATAGTGGTGGACACTTTTCAAGCAGCACAGTAATTCAGATGGAGAAGATTCTTGGCAAGACATGGAAACAGTATTACTTAAATTTGTGAGGCTCATTAACCCATTGGCATACACAGACGTCCCTGAGACGGCCGGGCTCGCTAGGTCCATTAATAGACAGCCGGCTGTGAGAGGCAATTCAGAGACCAACCCAACATCACAGCACAACAGGGGTATGTATTGAAGTCAATAAAAATTAATTTTGCATCAATAAAATATAAATGTACAAAATTGCCATTTTCGCCTAAAAATTAGTATTT
>Ga0268261_10004457_pt1 | contig 10497 bp, 11 predicted proteins | sample TergutNc150P1_FD_190353 | JGI IMG/M metagenome (GOLD analysis project Ga0268261, IMG submission 190353) | Nasutitermes corniger P1 segment gut microbial community from laboratory colony in Florida, USA - Nc150 P1 (SPAdes) (version 2) | ecosystem: Host-associated > Arthropoda: Insects >...
TGACCACACAGAAACGAACTGCTCTAAAGTGATGCACAATATTATGATTGCTATATATGGCACTGGTCTAACAGCCTCCAGTCCGTGATTTGATTCCGTTGATTTATTACAGATTTAATAGAAGATTTCAGCCCTATCTAAACGATATGATTTAGCCTGAAATGTCCTCTCTAAAAACTAATTTGTTCTAGTGAGGTCGCCTTATGTAACTTCTGTAGCGAAAGTAATATATTTAAATTTTAGACACCCCGCTTGAAACTGCAGCTCGCCAGTGTTCTACAGGCGCACTTTGAGAGTATTCTGACAGGGAGTTCAGTAGTTCACAAGACAGTGAACTTCAGTACACAAACTGATAATATTGCCTGATGAGTAAAAAGTATGTCACTGTCATTCTGCAGTGTTTAGTGCTCCTCATGGTCACTGCCACTTTAAAGTGTTCAGCTCTTTATGGTCACTGTCACACTGCAGTGTTCAGTGCTCTTCATGGTCACTGTCACTCTGAAGTGTTCAGCTCGTTATGGTCACTGTCACACTGCAGTGTTCAGTGTTCCTAATGGTCACTGTCACTCTGAAATGTTTAGCTCGTTATGGTCACTCTCACACTGCAGTGTTCATTGCCCCTCATGGTCACTGTCACTTTCAAGTGTTCGGCTCGTCATGGTCACTGTCACTTTGAAGTGTTCAGATCCTCAAGCTCACTGTCACACTGCAGTGTCCAGTACTCCTCATGGTGACTGTCACTTTGAAGTGTTCAGCTATTTATGGTCAGTCATTCAGCAGTGTACAGTGTTACTCATGGTCACAGTCACTTTGAAGTGTTCAGCTCCTTATGGTCACTGTCACACTGCAGTGTCCAGTACTCCTCATGGTCACTGTCACTTTGAAGTGTTAGGCTCTTTATGGTCAGTCATTCAGCAGTGTTCAGTGTTACTCATGGTCACAGTCGCTTTGAAGTGTTCAGCTCCTCATGGTCACTGTCACATTGAAATGTTCAGCTCCTCATGGTCACTGCCAATTTGAAGTGTTCAGATCCCTATGGTCACTGTCACACTGCAGGTTTCAATACTTCCCATGGCCACTGTCACTTTAAAGTGTTCAGCTCTTTATGGTCAGTCATTCAGCAGTGTTCAGTGTTGCTCATGGTCACAGTCACTTTGAAGTGTTCAGCAACTTATGGTCACTGTCACACTGCAGTGTTCAGTGTTCCTCATGGTCACTGTCACTTTGAAATGTTTAGCTCCTTATGGTCACTCTCACACTGCAGTGTTCAGTGTTAATCAAGGTCACTGTCAATTTGAAGTGTTCAGCACCTTATGGTCACTGTCACACTGCAGTGTTGTGTGTTCCTCATGGTCACTGTCACATTGAAATGTTCAGCCCCTCATGGTCACTGCCAATTTGTAGTGTTCAGATCCCTATGGTCACTATCACACTGCAGGGTTCAGTACTCTTTATGGTCACTGTCACTTTGAAGTGTTCAGCAACTTATGGTCACTGCCACACTGCAGTGTTCAGTGTTCCTCATTGTCACTGTCACATTGAAATGTTCAGCTCCTCATGGTCACTGCCTATTTGAAGTGTTCAGATCCCTATGGTCACTGTCACACTGCAGGGTTCAGTACTCCTTATGGTCACAGTCACCTTGAAGTGTTCAGCACCTTATGGTCACTGTCACACTGCAGTGTTCAGTGTCCCTCATGGTCACTGTCACATTGAAATTTTCAGATCCTCATGGTATTTGCCAATTTGAACTGTTCAGATCCCTATGGTCACTGTCACACTGCAGGGTTCAGTACTCCTTATGGTCACTGTCAATTTGAAGACTTCAGCTCCTTATGGTCACTGACACACTGCAGGGTCCAAAACTCCTTATGGTTACTGTCAGTTTGAAGTGTTCAGCTCCTTATGGTCACTGCCGCACTGCAGTGTTCAGTGTTCCTCATGGTCACTGTCACTTTGAAGTGTTCAGCTCTTTGTGGTCACTGTCACACTGCAGTGTTCAATGCCCCTCATGGTTCCTGTCAATTTGAAGTGTTCAGCTGCTTATGGTCACTGTCACGCTGCAGTGTTCAATGTTCCTAATAATCACTGTAACTTTAAAGATTTCAGCTTCTTATGGTCACTGTCACACTGCAGCGTTCATTCTTTCTAATAGTGAATGCCACTTTGAAGTTCTCAGCTCCTTATGATCACTGTCACACTGCTGGGTTCAGTTTTCCTAATAGTCACTATCACTTTGAAGTGTACAGCCCCTTATGGTCACTGTCGCACAGCAGTGTTCAGTGTTCCTAATAGTCACTGCCACTTTGAAATATTCAGCTCCTTATGGTCACTGTCACACTGCAGTGCTCAGTGTTTTTAATAGTCACTGTCACTTTGAAGTTTTCAGGTCCTAACGGTCAATATCACACTGCGGTGTTCAGTGTTCCTCATGGTCACTGTCACTTTGAAGTGTTCAGCTCCTCATGGTCACTGTCACTTAGAAGTATTCAGCTCCTAATGGTCACTGTCACTTTGAAGTGTTCGGGTATTTATGATCACTGTCACACTGCAGTGTTCCTTGTTCCTCAAGGTCACTGTCACGTTGAAGTGTTCAGCTCCTCATGGTCACTGTCACTTTGAACTGTTCAGGTCTTTATGCTCACTGTCACACTGCAGTGTTCAGTGCTCCTCATGGTTACTGTCACTTTGAAGTGTTCAGCTCCTTATGGTCACTGTCAAACTGTAGTGTTCAGTGTTCCTAATAGTCACTGTCACTTTGAACTGTTCAGCTCCTTATGGTCATTGTCACAAAGCAGTGTTCAGTATTCCGCATGGTAACTGTCAGTTTGAATTGTTCAACCCGCTCTGCTCACTGTCCCACTAAAGTGTACAGTGTTTCTAATAGTCAATGTCACTTTGAATTGTTCAGCTCGTCATGGTCACTGTCACACTGCAGAGTTCAGTGTTCCTAATACTCACTGTCAAATTCAATTTTTCAGCTTGTTATGGTCTTAATCACACTGCAGTGTTCAGTTTCTTCATGGTCACTGTCACTTTGAATTGTTCAGCTCCTTGTGGTCACTGTCACACTGCAGAGTTCATTGATCCTAATACTCACTGTCACTTTCAATTTTTCAGCTCGTTACGATCATTGTCACACTGCTGTGTTCAGTTTTTTCATGGTCACTGTCACTTTGATTTGTTCAGCTCTTTATGTTCACTGTCAAACTGCAGTCTTCAGTGTTCCTAATAGTACTGCCACTTTGAATTCTTCAGCTCATTATGGTCACTGTCACACTGCAGTGTTCAGTGTTCCTAGTAGTCACTGTCACTTTGATTTGTTCAGTTCGTTATGGTCACTGTCACACTGCAGTGTACAGTTTTCCTCATGGTCACTGTCACTTTGAATTTTTCAGCGCGTTATGGCCACTGTCACACTGCAGTGTTCAATGTTCCTCATGGTCCCTATCACGTTGAATTTTTCTGCACCTTATGGTCACTGTCACACTGCCGTTTTCAGTGTTTCTAATAGTCACTGTCACTTTGAATTTTTCAGCTCGTTATGGTGACTGTCACACTGCAGTGTTTAGTGTTCCTCATGGTCACTGTCACTTTAAATTTTTTAGCGCGTTATGGTCACTGTCACACTGCAGTGTTCAGTGTTCTTCATGGTCACTGTCACTTTGAATTGTTGAGCTTGTTTTGTTCACTGTCACTTTGAATTTTTGAGCTTGTTATGGTCACTGTCCGACTGCAGTTCAGTGTTACTCATCGTCACTGTCAATTTGAATTGTTCAGCTCCTTATGTTCACTGTCACACTGCTGTGTTCAGTGATCCAAATAGTCACTCTCACTTTGAATAGTTGAGCTCGTTATGGTCACTGTCACACTGCAGTTTTCATTGTTCCTCATGGTCACATTCACTTTGAATTTTTCAGCTCCTTATGGTCACTGTCACACTGCAGTGTTCAGTGTTCCTAATAGTCACTGTCACTTTGAATTTTCAGCTCGTTATGGTCACTGTCACACTGCAGTGTTCAGTGTTCCTCATGGTCACTGACACTTTGAATTGTTCAGCTCCTTATGGTGTTTGTCACACTGCAGTTTTCAGTGTTCCTTATAATCACTGTCATTTTGTATTGTTCAACACGTTATGGTTATTGTCACACTGCAGATTTCAGTGTTTCTCATGGTCACTGTCAATTTGAATGGTTCAGCTCGTTATGGACACTGTCACACTGCAGTGTTCAGTGTTCCTCATGGTCACTCTCATTTTGAAATGTTCAGCTCTTTATGGTTACTGTCACACTGCTGTGTTCAATGTTCCTCATATTCACTGTCACTTTGAATTGTTCAGCTCCTTATGGTCTCTGTCACACTGCAGTGTTCAGTGTTCCTAATAGTCACGGTCACTTTGAATTATTCAGTAGTTTACGGTCACTGTCACACTGCAGTGTACAGTGTTCCTCATGGTCACTGTCACTTTAAAATTTTCAGCTCCTTATGGTCACTGTCACACTACAGTGTTCAGTGATTCTCATGGTCACTGTCACTTTGAAGTTTTCAGCTCCATATGATCACTGTCACACTGCAGTGTTCAGTGTTCCTAATAGTCACTGTAACTTTGAGTTGTTCAGCTCCTTATGATCACTGTCTCACAGCGGTGTTCAGTGTTCTACAAGGTCACTGTCACTTTGAAATGTTCAGCTCATTATGGTCACTGTCACACTGCAGTGTTCAGTGTTCGTAATAGTCACTGTCACTTTGAGTTTTTCAGCTCCTTATGATCACTGTCTCACAGCGGTGTTCAGTTTTCTACAAGTTCACTGTCACTTTGAATTGTTCAGCTCATTATGGTCACTGTCACACTGCAGTGTTCAGTGTTCCTAGTAGTCACTCTCACTTGAGTTTTTCAGCTCCTTATGGTCACTGTCTCACAGCGGTGTTCAGTGTCCTATAAGGTCACTGTCACTTTGAATTGTTCAGCTCTTTATGGTCACTGTCACACTCCGGTGTTCAGTGTTCCTAATAGTCACTGTCACTTTGAATTGTTCAGCATGTTATGGTCACTGTCACACTGCAGTGTTCAGTGTTCCTAATAGTCAATGTCACTTTGAATTGTTCAGCATGTTATGGTCACTGTCACACTGCAGTTTTCAGTGTTCCTCATGGTCACTGTCACTTTGAATTTTTCAGCTCCATTTGGTCACTGTCACACTGCTGTTTTCAGTGTTCCTTGTGGTCACTGTCACTTTGAATTTTTCAGCTCCTTATGGTCACTGTCACACTCTAGTGTCCAGTTTTCTTATAGTCACTGTCACTTTGAATTTTTCAGCTCGTTATGTTCACTGTCACACTGCAGTGTTCAGTGTTACTAATAATCACTGTCACTTTGAATTTTTCAGTTTGTTATGGTCTCTTTCACACTGCAGTGTTCATTGTTCCTAATAGTCACTGTCGCTTTAAATGTTTCAGCTCTTTATGTTCACTGTCACACTGCAGTGTTCAGTGTTCCTCATGGTCACGGTCACTTTGAATTGTTCACCTCGTTATGGTCACTGTCACACTGCAGGTTTCAGTGTTTATAATAGTCACTGTAACTTTGAATTGTTCAGCTCCTTATGGTCACTCTCACACTGCAGTGTTCAGTGCTCCACACGTTCACTGTCACTTTGAATTGTTCAGCTCCATATGGTCACTGTCACACTGCAGTGTACAGTGTTCCTGATAGTCACTGTCATTTTGAATTGTTCAGCTCGTTATGGTCAATGACACACTGCAGTTTTCAATGTTCCTCATCGTCATTGCACTTTGAATTGTTCAGCTCGTTATGGTCACTGTCACACTGCAATGTTCCGTGTCCCTCATGGTCACTGTCACTTGGAAATACTCAGCTACTTATGCTCACTGTCACACTGCTCTTTCTGTGTTCCTCATGGTCACTGTCACTTTGAATTTTTCAGCTCCTTTTGGTCACTGTCACACTGCAGTGTTCAGTGTTCCTAATTTACACTGTCACTTTGACTTGTTCAGTACGTTATGTTTACTGTCACACTGCAGTGTATAGTGTTCCTCATGGTTACTGTCACTTTGAATTGTTCAGCTCCTTATGATCACTGTCACACTGCAGTTTTCATTGTTCCTAATATTCACTGTCACTTTGAATTGTTCAGCATCTTATGATCAATGTCACACTGCAGTGTTCAGTGTTCCAATTAGTCACTGAACTTTGAATATTTCAGCTCGTTATGGTCACTGTCACTGCAGAATTCAGTGTTCCTCATGGTCACTGTCACTTTGAATTTTTCAGCTCCTTATGGTCACTGTCAAACTGCAGTGTTCAGTGTTCTACATGGTCACTCTTTCTTTGAGTTGTTCAGTTTTTGTGGTCACGGTCTCACTGCAGTGTTCAGTGTTCCCAATAGTCACTGTCATTTTGAATTTTTCAGCTCCATTTGGTCACTGTCACACTGCAGTGTTTAGTGTTCCTAATAGTCACTGTCATTTTGAAATTTCAGCTCGTTATGCTTACTGTGACACTGCAGTTTTCAGTGTTTCTCATGGTCACTGTCACTTTGAATGGTTCAGCTCGTTATGTTCACTGTCACACTGCAGTGTTCAGTGTTCCTCATGGTCACTGTCACTTTGAAATTTTCAGCTCCTTATGGTCACTGTCACACTGCTGTTTTCAGTGTTCTTCATGGTCAATGTCACTTTGAATTGTTCATCTCCTTATGGTCACTGTCACACTGCAGTGTTCAGTGTTCCTCACGGTCATTGTCAATTTGAGTTGTTCATCTCCTTTTGGTCACTGTCACATTGCTATATTCAGTGTTCCTCATGGTCATTGTCACTTTGAATTGTTCATCTCCTTATGGTCACTGTCACAATGCAGTGTTCAGTGTTCCTAATGGTCACTGTCACTTTGAATTGTTCAGTAAGTTATGGTCACTGTCACACTGCAGTGTACAGTGTTCCTCATGGTCACTGTCACATTGATTTTCAGCTCTTTATGGTCACTGTCACACTGCAGTGTTCAGTGTTCCTAATATTCACTGTCACTTTGAATTGTTCAGCTCCTTATGGTCACTGTCACACTGCAGTGTTCAGTGTTCCTAATAGTCAGTGTCACTTTGAGTTGTTCAGCTTCTTATGGTCACTGCCTGTCTGCGGTTTTCAGTGTTCTACAAGGTCACTGTCACTTTGAATTTTTGAGCTCATTATTGTCACTGTCACACTGCAGTTTTCAGTGTTCCTAATAGTCACTCCATTTGGTCACCGTCACACTGCTGTTTTCAGTGTTCCTCGTGGTCTCTGTCACTTTGAATTTTTCAGCTCGTTGTGGTCACAGTCACCCTGCAGTGTTCAGTGTTCCTCATGGTCACTTTCACTTTTAAGTGTTCAGCTCGTTATGGTCACTGGCACGCTGCAGTGTTCAGTGTTCCTAATAGTCACTGTCACTTTGAATTTTTCTGCTCGTTATGGTCACTGTCTCATTGCAGTGTTCAGTTTTTCGCATAGTTACAGTTTCCTGCAGTTTTCAGCTCGTTATGGTCCCTATCACACTGTAGTGTTCGTTGTTCCTCATGGTGACTGTCACTTTGAAATTTTCTGCTCGTTATGATCACTGTCACACTGCAGTGTTCAATGTTCCTCATGGCCACTGTCACTGTGAAGTGTTCAGCTACTTGTTGTCACTGTCATACTGCAGTGTTCAGTGTTCCTCATGGTCACTGTCACTTTGAAATTTTCAGCTCGTTATGGCCACTGTCACAGTGCAGTGTTCAGTGCTCCTCATGGTCACTGTCTGAAGTGTTCAGCTCGTTATGGTCACTGTCACAATGCAGTGTTCAGTGTTCCTCATACTCACTGTTACTTTGAAGTTTTCTGCTCCTTATGGTCACTGTCACACTTCAGTGTTCATTTGTTACTCATAGTCACTGTCACTTTGAAGTGTTCAGCTCTTTATGGTCACCGTCACACTGCAGTGTTCAGTATTCCTCATTTTCACTGTCACTTTGAATTGTTCTGCTTCTTATGGTCATTGTCACGCTTCAGTGTTCCTAATAGTCACTGTCACTTTGAAGTGTTCAGCTCCTTATTGTAACTGTCAAACTTCAGTGTTCAGTGTTCTTCATGGTCACTCTCACTTTGAATTGTTCAGCTCCTTATGGTCACTGTCACACTGCACTCTTGAGTATTCCTCAAGGTCTCTGTCACTTTGAATTTTTCAACTTGTTATGGTCACTGTCACACTGCAGTGTTCAGTGTTTCTCATTGTCACTGTCTCTTTGAAGTTTTCAGCTCGTTATGGTCACTGTCGCCCTGCAGTGTTCAATGTTCCTTTTCGTCACTGTCACTTTGAATTGTTCAGCTTGTTATGGTCACTGTCACACTACAGTGTTCATTTTTCCTCATGGTCACTGTTTCCTGCAGTTTTCAGCTCGTTATGGTCACTGTCACACTGCAGTGTTCAGTGTTACTCATGTTCTCTGTCACTTTGAATTGTTCAGCTCGTTATGTTCACTGTCACACTGCAGTGTTTAGTGTTCCTCATGGTCACTGTCTCTTTCAAGTGGTCAGCTACTTATGATCACTGTCACACTGCAGTGTTCATTGTTCCTCATGGTCACTGTCACTTTGATGTGTTTAGCTCGTTATGGTCACGGTTACACTGCCGTATTTTGTGTTCCTCGTGGTCACCATCACATTGAAGTATTCAGCTCCTTATCGTCACTGTCACACCAGTGTTCAGTGTTCCTAATAGTCACTGACTCTACTCCTTAGCGCCCCTTTGTCTTGGTAATGAACGTGTCCTCTCCTCGTACGTGTTCTTTCCAAAACGTATCGGACCTTTGTTCGGCAAATATACAATTATTTATTTCGTTTTGTGTAATCCTAATCCCCTTCAAATTAGTCTCCTTGGTAAAGCACACACTTTTTCCAGCGGTCCTGCCATTGCTGGAAATATTTTTGGAAAGCTTCTTGTCTATTCATGTTTAGCTGTGCTGTCGCGTTCCACGTAATGTCTTCTATTGACTCAAATCGGGTCCCTTTCAATGGCATTTTCATTTTGGGAAACAGTCAAGAATCTCAAGGGGCCATGTCGGGAGTTCGAATCACTTTCTACGCAGTCCAGCCTGTCTTGTGCGATTTCCAGTCCAATCTGCTTCTGTTCCTTCGTTATCAGCTTCTGCACGAATTTCGCGGGCACCCAAATCCGCAGTCAAAATGGTATTACCAATCCAACGCTTACCCCCACCTCGTCTGCCAGTTCTTGGTCAGTGATACTGCCATTTCAACACAGTGCTGTACCCAAGATCCTACAGTGAAGGTCAACTGCCATTAAACCGCAGCCGTCGTTACATCCCAGGTGCTGTTTTCTCAGTCCAGATTTGTCGCAGAATTTTCGCAGTCACAGCATTATCTTCACTGGCACCTTTGCAGACCTGTCGACATATATATAATGCTATATAATGTAACGCTATAAGCAGTCCGGTGCAATGCTGCGGATCCTGCCCTAAATGTCCAACTGTCAAAATGTTAATAGCATACATACAGACACGTGTTTAATTTCACTAGGATTTCCGACTAGATTTAATGAACAAATCTATCGATCTATCAACGAATCATACATCTTTTAACGAGAATTACGTCTTTCCATGTATATGTCTTAGAGCGATATGACATATGCATGATTCGTGCTCAGCTAGTCATTGCTAGTGGTGCTCAGTGAGTCATTGTGGAATACCGATACCTGATTGAGATTGGCCTCAGCTGGCTGAGATGTTTGTGACGGTAATCTGTCTCTGAGAGGGGCCATTCTACCTGTGATATATAGCTTTACAACGCGTCAGTAACCTTGAAGTTATTACGTTCTTCAACCAAATACAACGGCATTTTTCCATCGCCATTTGTAATTGTAGTGTCTACTCCTTGACTAAGCAGCAAACTAACCACCTTCAACTCATTTCTTTCAATCGCTAGGTGCAAAGCAGCGTTCCAATTATTATTACCATCTTGTGCATTCATATCATTTTGAGGATTCTTTGTTATCAATTTGAACCTACTCTAACTTTTATTGTGTGGAAATTTTCCTCTTGCGTTTAACATTAAAGAGTTTCACATTAACCTCTAACTGTTCACTGTAAGAACGCTGATACCGTGTATGTGTTTCTGTGCGGTCCATTGTATTAATTGTACATGACAGGTGGACTGTCTTAGTAAGTGGACTGCCAGAGAAACAGAACACAAAATAATTTCGTCATTGATTTATGCACTCAAAATATTATTCGTTTTTATGACCCCAATTAATTTAAAAGGTGATGCGAAAATATCAAGAAAATTTAAACAAGGGAGTAGAAGTAATAAAATTATTTTTGTGTCTGCATCTTATAAAATAACTTACTTCTCTTCCTTTGAATAGAAAAGGAGAATGCAATATAGACTACTGCAATTGAAAGCGTCATTTATATTGAACACTGACCACACAGAAACGAACTGCTGTAAAGTGAT
>Ga0268261_10004458_pt1 | contig 10495 bp, 6 predicted proteins | sample TergutNc150P1_FD_190353 | JGI IMG/M metagenome (GOLD analysis project Ga0268261, IMG submission 190353) | Nasutitermes corniger P1 segment gut microbial community from laboratory colony in Florida, USA - Nc150 P1 (SPAdes) (version 2) | ecosystem: Host-associated > Arthropoda: Insects > Digestive...
CGACTGTGCTGCGTCGTTGTGTGTGATCTAGAAACATCAAGAATGGGTGCTCCATATATATATGACATTAGTAGCCTAAAGGTTAATAATTTAACTCTTATCCTGCTAACGTGGAGAAAATTGTGAGCTCCTAATAATGCCAGCAAATAGCAGATGGGATTTAATTCGGGCTTTTAAGGGTTAAATACATAAGGCATTTACAAATGTCAGGTGAATTGTCATCAGTGTGCCATTACACAGAAGTAACCCCTGGAGATGCCAATGGGGAGTGAAAACATGATAGTGTATGAGTATGTATGTTTTAAATGCTGAGCAAGATTGTATGCATTTGGAATAGTTGTTGAAGGTACTTTCATTGCTGTGTTATGTCTTAAGCCTACTTATTACAGTCATCTGATACAACATATTCTAAATTCATATAATGAAATGCATTATTCAGTTCACCATACAAGTTAAAAAATTACACTGTTAATTGTTTACATACTATAAATAAACATCCTTGAAGACAACAAAATTTCAGGTAAAACACGTACAACAAATCACATATTTTGTTAGAGGTATTTAAAACATGTTGTATCAGCTGTTTCTGTTAAGTTTGTGTATTTTATGTAAAATACCATTATGACATTTTACAAGTCAAAATACTTACCTCTCTTTTACTAATTAGCTATAAGTTACCATCTGAAATTAATGGGATCTAAATTGGCAAATGTATAGTGATATTTACCAACCTTTTGATACAGAACAACATCAGCAGCAGCTCGATCCCGGATCTTCCGATTTTCGGCTTCAGTTGTATTTAATCGCCCTTCCATTTTGTGCAGCTTTCCTTCATACTCCAATATAATTGCATTGATTTCTTTTGATTTCTGACTTTCAGTATTTTCATACTTCTTAGCCAATTCTAAATATTGTGTGTGATATTTTACTTTGATTTCTTCAACCTCCTTCTCAGCTTCCAGTACTGAATAAACAAGACTAAAGTTAGTAGGGTTTGTTGCATAGTGATGTCTTTGCCTCCTTTAGCTAGCTGCAGGTTTACAATTTGATCCTATAATCGCTGATCTTAAAGTAAAATGCACATACCAGACGGAATAAAAAACGCCAACACAGTAAAAAGTCATATTATAACCCCGAGCAGATATAAGCAGTACAACTTGTCCTCACATTTCGGTCCAGCTATAAAAAGTGATTGCATGCTTCGTCCAACAACTACACTGCAAAAACTACTCGTATATTAGATTCCTCTGATCTACTGTGCAGGGCTTAATGTACAATATTTTATGATGCTGTACATATCAGACTTCCCACCACGCTTTAGCGCTTTCAAGCACTTTTTTCTAGATCATGTTTAAACATTTCGTGCCTACCTCATGAGCATTTTCATTTCCATTACAAAAATAAACTAGTTAGTGCTGTTGGGAGAAATAGCTGCTGTCTACTATGAGAATCAAAGAAAACACATAAAGATCTTCTGTATGTCAAAGCAGGTGATACAGGCCAGATTTCTTTGGAATGTCAGGAACCACTGTCCCATAGACACAGCATCACTTCCCAGAAGACTTGAATCCTCAGACGATATTTATGAAGTTATTACTGTACTGTGAAGGTTAAATGCAGGCAGAAAAATAATCGCATGGGTCACATATATGAAACAGATTTTAGATTAATTCTGTTCCTTGTTCGGTCTAGTCATTTACAAGCAAATTCAGTACCATGGGATGTCATTTGACCAACACATTATTACATAAAGGATGGGATAGATTGTAGGTTATTTAATGACACAGTATCTACTGAAGCCTTTATTTAGTAGCAAATGGTTCGAGAAGATAATCACATTTAATGAATGTGAAAGTATTTTGGAGTAAACAATCATGCCAATTTACAGGTAATATATGAGAACTCAGGTGGACAGACTGAGGAAAACTACAAAGAACCTCATAATAGTCACTGTCCTAGGTCAAGACCTGAACCAAGAACATCCCAAATACAAGTCACAGCCATTACTCTTTGAGCTAATTTGCTCAGAGAGCCTAAGGACTTGCTCTTCATGGGTGGGGGGGGATTTCACAAAGGTCTCACATGTTTCATGAAATCAGCACTTGTGGGGTTACCTTACTGATATGAGGGGAAGTGCATGTTAACACACGTGCAGGTCGAGATGCATACAAAATTAATCAAAGGACTTAAAGGGTAGGGACATTAATCACTTAGCTGGAATAGCTGGAAGAAGAATATTATAATGGCTTATACTAATATTATGCTACACACCATTCATCATCATCTGCAGTATATTCCACATACCTGGTGTTTTCAAAGTCAACTCTTTCCCTCTGTATTGGTCACTTACTGCCACAGTTGTAACTGACTTTTTTATTAGCCTATTTCTATTGCTACAAAAAAAACTGGGCTATTGAGATTGTGCTGCTGCCTGTGTGTGGGTGTATCTCAGTTCCCTTCCCCATTTAAACCTTTTACCCAGCTGATTGATTGTCATGAACCATGGTACAAACATTAAGTCACTGGAGGACAACCAACACTGTACTGTGAAAACTGTAATTAGATTTCTGTTTCATGATGGTTACTAATGAATTACTGGGGCCAGGAATACAAAATTTAGTACGGGGATTTATAAAAAAAATATACATAAATGCTACATATAAAATGCTGTTTATAGGGAAACTATTACATACATTGCAACAAAATGAAACTTTGAGGTCATCTAGCAAATTGAACATGCAGAGAGTATTTTAAACAAATATTTGCATAAATAAAAGAAAACAACAAAATAATAACAACAAATTTGTAGGAATAAATCTATACAACATGAAAGCAGTCTCTGAACTTTGCTTGTAACTGCCATGTTACTTATGTGTGCATCTGCTGCAGATACTTTACTTTATGCCATGGTGACATCGGCTTGGGTATGTTTTTGTGGCAGTTGTATGCACCCTCTGTGGAGTGTCAGTTATGGCTTGTGGGTACCACAGCACTTCCCAGCATCTGAGGTAACTAACAGCAGTACAGTCTCAGGCTTCGTTGGCCAGTAAACTGTTCTGTTACTCTGATGAATATTGACCCCTTCAGATTCCTAATGAACTTGCGTTCATCTGCATGGATGAATTCTGCTATATCTCAGTGTATACAGTGGCAAGCTTTACAGAAATATTTTGTTCTATTGGCCCTCAATCATTTTTCACTGTGTGTTACATGTCTCTTTGGTAACTGGTTTTGAAGTGACCTGCCTCTCTTGTCTACAGGCACATCTGTCTTTACCATAAGGTTTAATCATTGTAGAAGAAACACAGCAAAAACTTGGATCATCATATCATGCTATATGATATCAGTATCCTGACCAAAATATCCAGCTGCATGGAAAAGAAATTACAGAAGCTCATAGCTACATCTGAACTATGTGAGCAGCAAGGGCAATTTGTCCCTCATGGTGAAGGAACACAAAGAAAAAAAAAAGTCTCTTGTGTAAGACAATTTTGATTCAAGCTGCTTCTGTCAATTGCTCTTAAATGAGACCCTTTTATAATTACTCTTCCTAGGGCTTCCTGCTATCTCTCACAATTACTCCTTCTTTCTTCCTGTGCTGAAGTACATGTCAGGGCCTATACTTTCTGTTCACATGTCTGACGGTACTCTCCTCTTGCCCTGACCTGACTTTGACTGGGTATTTCCTGTCTTGTGAGATGCTTTCCACCGCCTCTTCCACACAGCCTGACATTTTTCCAATTTAGTACATGTGTACCCAGAAGAGGGAGGCATTATATTCCTCCAAAACATCTGTAACCACCTAACAGATTAAACTGTCTAATAATGTACAAGACCTAAACATGAATCTTTGTTGTTGTGGATACCTCAGATTACAATACTATGAATTAACTTACCTCTTTTCTCACAGTTTAATTTCATTTCTTCAATTTCTTGAGACCGACTTAATTTTATCTTTTCTTGGTCAGTTTTCCATTTTTCCTTTTCCTCTATCAGTTGCTGTAAACAAAACAGACATGGGTGGAATAATTTTGTTTTTTGTTGAATAACTGGTTAAAAAACTGTTAAGCAAAGAGAGGAAAAAACAAACAGGACTCTTGCCTTCATCCAAACAACATGAATGAAAACTGTAGACCTTACTGGTGTGTTCTAGATGTTCGTTATTGGTGCAGAATGTTTAAGATATGGTGTATCACATCTCACAGTGCTGACTCTTTAATATCAATGTGATCTTTGACTTTATTCCAATTATTTTTTCCTTATTATACTTTCATCATAATAAGGATGCTTAGCATATTAGTCTACCCAGGCTTTATTTATACAAAAGCCAGCTTTCATTCAGCAAGGTAATATAGTTAATTATACTCACAAAGATGTGTTTGCATTTTTAAATTTCAAGTAGTTTCTAGGCCTGTAACTCTTGCTTGGAAAGACTGCCAAAAACTTAAAAAAAAAAATTGAAGATGCAATTTAGTTTAAAAATGTTGTCAAAGCACAAATCAAATTCTGGGGGAAAATGGCATCCTTAAATGAGGACCACTTTCAGCATTGTAGTGTTTCTAGTTTACTGCTGTGGTATGACAGCTGCTTTGTGCAAAACCACAGGAAAAATATAATGGGTGTAGATCTTGGTAACTGAGCTGGCCACACCACCAGTCCCAATTTTCTTACCCATTGTCATTAATCATTTTTATTCATGTACTCTCTAATCTAATCAATTAATCTCTGCCAACATTAGAGGTGCTGCAGCATGCTGAATCTACACTTGTCCTCATTTTGCATGAGGAACTTCTTTAAATAAACAGAAGTTTACTTTCTATAAAATTCCTGTAATGAGTAACTGATAATGTCCCCCCATAAAATATGGTCCAAGCAGGTGCTTTCTTAGCATTAGACATCACACTTTTACCCAAAATTTCTGTTGAAAATTACTTTTTATTACTTCATGTGGACTTTACTGCACCACAGAATGATAATTCCTTGTAATGTCAATATCATCACAAGCAAAACGAGCAACACTGATGGATAGAATGTCAGGCAGAATTAGCAGTTGTGTTTGCAATCATTCTCAAAGCTGCTGCTCGTATATTTTTGCAGAAGCCCCACCATTTCCACCATAGCAACCATATACCACATGCATTTTGGTATATTCCTCATTTGTAAATATTAGAAACATTTTGTGTAACATGTATATGCAAGAAAACTCAGACAAAATATCTGAGACTAATAGAAGGACTGCGGATTGGTGACAGCGATGACAGCTCAGTGTACTAGCACTCAGCTCCATTAAGATTACAGGTCACTTAATAACGGTGTTGCACTAACTTACAATTTATATGGGATTTCTGTTCCAAATTACCTCTAGATCATGTTGGTGAATACTGGCTAATTTGTAATGGAACATTCAGTTTACAGTACCTGTACATTTTTCACAAGCCAACAATTACAATTATGGTGATGATATGAAACTCTGATGTTTCATCCATCAAACTGAATGTAAGTAGATCTTTCAAATCACATATTGTACTTCTGTTGGGCTAGTATTTTTGTGAGATGTAAAATAACAACATGGAGGTGATGCAGAAAGTTTTTATAGCTTTTGATTTGACAGTGATAACTAAGGAACCATCAGAACTAGGCATGTGAAATTTGGAATGGGGACATTAAAAATATACCTACACACTTTTGTTTATTAGTAAACAATTACAAACAAGGCGACAATGAGAAACTTTGAGAACATACTTGACAAATTCACTCTATGTGGAATCTACATCATTAATTTCTTCATAATCATCTAAAAAAGCAATTGCAATCATACTGATATGTGGAAGTATGAATATGTGATGATGATGATGATGATGATGATGATGATGACGACAATGATGATGATGATGACGACGACGACGACGACGATGGTGATGATGATTACTACGACGACGATGATGATGATTACGATTATGATGATTTAAAAATATAAGTATATGCAATAATAATGTAGGCTTCATAAATTCGCGGTACGAAAATCAGTCACGACAGAAGGGGAATCATCAGCTGTCAAAGGAGGACACGCAGAATTTTGGTAATTCGAGTGATTCATGTTGCATATGCTTTAAAATGCCCAATAAGGAAGATGCGCTGTTTACGGATATGACGCTGCGTAAATGGAAATTCGGATCCTGACTTTTCCAGGCAATGGAATCCGATTACCCACTGATAGTGTCATATTGCAGAAGTGCGAAATTCTTAGCTACACCACTGCAAAAACTTCAACATTTGCAAGACTTAATTATTTTTTAACAGTTGTCCTAACAAAGAGGTGATACGTGACTTCAACTAAATACAACTCAACGTACGCTTTTCGTGTCTGCCAAATTTGATTCTAGTTGCTTGATGTGGTCCAATAATTTTATATTTTCACCTGAAAATAAAAAAGAAACAAGTTACAAGCTTATGAAATATTTCGTTACAAATACTTAAACTACGAACATATTCCAACATACTTTTGACTGCAAGAAGATCTGAAAGAGTGTTTTGCTGTTGAAGTGTAAACTCTCGACTGACATTCAATTTATGACGTTCAGATTTTTCCAAGCTTCGAATAACTTTGTTCTCTTCTTGTAAATTCTTTGTCATTCCTTCATACTTCTGTCGAAGCATTTTCTCCCTCAAATAAGACTGAAAATATATAGATAATATTAGTACAACAATGTCAATCAAAGATAAAATTGCATAATACAGATAGAACTTTTGTTAACCTCTTTGAGTCTGTTGAAGTCTGTTATAATATTATTTAAATCTGCGCCCAACTCATTTTCGCTATTCATTATATGGCAGGGTGGCCGATTTTAAATATATTTTGAATAAGTCGCTATTAAACTCTTCTATTTCAACAGTCGGAACAGACATTGGTGCTACATTTAGACGGTATCGATTGCACGCACAGATTGTAGATCACTGAGTGTAACGTCACCATTGACGTTCGTAACCAACCATATTTTTCACTTGTGGCCGCTACTCATGCTACCGTGATTAGCGCGAGACAACTGTATTTATAACAGCTGGAATTCCATTTAAACTTATGACTGCCATAAAACAAATAAAACTAAATAATGAGCAGCTTAATGATCTGCACTCCTCACCAAATATTATTTGGTGATCAAATCAAGAAGAAAAAGGTGGGTGGAACATGTAGCACATGAGGGAGAGGAGAGGTGACTACAGAGTTTTGGTAGGGAAACCTGAGGTAACGAGACCACTTGGAAGACCCAGGGGTCGATGGAAGGATAATATTGCAATGGATCTTTAGGAAGTGAGATGGTGGCATGGACTGGATTTATCTGGCTCAGAATAGGGACAGGTGGCAGGCTGTTGTGAATGCGGTAATGAAACTTCAGTTTTCGTAAAATGCTGGGAATCTCTTGACTAGCTGTGGATCTGTTAGCTTCTGAAGAAGGTCTCTGCTCCATGGAGTTAGTACACAACAGTAACTAGTAATTGACATATTAGGCACAGTTGCAATATTCTGTCTGTAGTCTTAGTGGCACGTGCTGTTTTGGCAGTGCTGAATTATGTTGCCACTACCAGCAGGCAGAATGTTACTACAAGTGTATTTAGCTTTTATGTGATCATACTGTAGAATGAGTTAGGTTTGGTTTGTTTGTTCATCCATTCAGTCACATATGTAACATTGGACACATCAATTACAGATCACAATTTACAACACATCTTGTAATATATAGACATCTACACAATACATTTACTGGAATTGTTTCCAGTAGTGCAGTTTATGGATTTCTCTATGTCGAATTCATGAATGTGTGTTTCCTCCCTGTCAGAATTTATAATGACACTTGTCAGTCTTAATTTGTGACTCCTTGTGACATTGCACACAACAGCAAGCTTTCCTGACATCATTGTTTGACAGATTGTATTGTTTTGTGGGAAGTGTCCACAAAAGAAAAAGTCACATCTGCTGTTTACACAGAGTTAGTACTGAAGTAACTGGGAACCTTTGATCAACTTCACATTTTTTACTGTTAAAATTGCAGATCTGTGAAAATACTTTAGGACATACTGATTTGTTTTTTAACCTCATTAAGTGTGTATTTTAGTTGAAACTTAACACAGATGTAGGAAATTTTTATAAGGTAGCTTAAAACAGAATTTTATAGCATCATGTGCAGAAATGTGAAAATATGCAACTATGCATTACTTGCTATGGAAGGCCTGTCCAAGAGTATTTAAATTGATAGTGAATCCTGGGGCAGTCCAGAAATAATTGTGTGCAGTAGGATGCATTTCCATTGTATTATGAAAAATGATGCATTGACACAACGCATTTGCTCAGATCTGTCCATTTAACATGTTATTTATACCAATGCTGCACTTTTCCTCTAACCTGAAATAGACATTTCTCTACATATGTTTAAACACATTTGCCTCTTTATGTGGACTGTATGCAGGTACCATTCCAGATAGGTTTATAGTGTGTGATCAGTGAGAATACCTCCTATTTTTCATAATTTTGGATAATAGTGCACATAAAATTTTATATGTTTAACTTGTCTCAATCCTGGGTGCACATAAGACAAGAAGGTAAGGTAGTTCCAGTGTATGCCATTAAGGCATATAGCAGAGCAGAGTTAATAGCTCTACTTGCTCTTACCTCATATGATAAGCACAGAGCAGCTCATTAATCTCGGCTCTGAGCATGGAAATCTGCGTTGCTTGCACAAGTGACTCTGTCAGAGACACAGAATGTATCACATTGAAAACATATGATTGTCATGGAGAATGGACAAGATTACAGATCTTGTGGCTCCTTTCTACCAAATCACCACTTTTCTATTAACAAATATTACATTTATTTGGATCAGGTATTTAACAGTTTTACTTTTATTTCCAGAAATATAATATTACATTGTATGTTGCAACTTTAACACTTTTTATCACTTACATACACCAACATATGCACACAATAAAATTGTAAGTTACACGTAAACTTGAACCCTCCTACATTTCAGCAATAAATCACCACCTTCTGGGAGACTTCAGGTGCAAGGGAATACATGGTATTAACACGTACATCTCACTTGTACAATGTTAAAAATTATATAATGTGTATAAAGAGAAGCTGTAATTACAATAATATGGTTGCTAGGGCCAACACAATGTTGACAAATTTTTGGCTAAATTGTCCTTCTGTATAATGCATGTTGTTATATGTATACCAACATAAAATGTCAAAGTGTATGACCCAGAAAGATCAAGTCACTGTGGCATGTATTGATGTGTCCTGCATAGGAGAGATAATAGAATGATGTAATTCCCTTGCACTGATGTCTCCCTGAAGATGGTGATTTATCACTGAAACATGTAAGAGGGTTCAAGTTTTTATGTGACTTACAAGTTTATTTTATGCATATGTTGGTGTATGTAAGTGATTGCAAGTACAATGCATGGGATGAATTATATTTACTTCAACACTTACATTTGCACCAACTGGCAGTAAAACGTAAGATAAGTGATTTCCAAGTGACCTGATTCTTTTCAGTACAGACTTTTGTTCTGCTGGGATATTGCACTGTGTCAGCTGGGTGCTTATTGTCCACCATTTGAGTGCATATAGCTTCGTCTTAAAGGGTCAGATATCCCATGAACATTGTACACATACTGTGAATCCATACTGGTCAAACATGACATATGACCCAATGGTAATGCTGCTGTTTGTTCTCCTCTTGTTTTTCGCGGCCTACTTGGATAAATGTTGCCGGTCCCAGTGGCTGCGCGGTCTAAGGCGTAGGTCTACGGCCACTTGCCTGCTGAGATTGTGGGTTTGAATTTCACCAGGGGCATGGATGTTTGTCTGTTGTGAGTTGTGTGTTGTAGAGGTCTCTGTGATGAGCTGATCACTCGTCCAGAGGAGTCCTACTGACTGTGGCGCATTGTTGTGTGTGATCTAGAAACCTCGTGAATGAGGAGGCCCTGGCCCACTGGGGGCTGTCGGGCCAAAAACAAACAAACAAACAAACTTGGATAAATGTTAAGTGTGCACTTGAACCTAAAATGTAGAGAAAAGGGGAGAGATATTTATTATTTTACAATGAAGCAACACTGTAAATGAGGAATAGCAGTCAACTGTGGAATGAAATCACAGCTGAAACAGTTCAACACATAAGAAAGTTGGGTGCTTGTATGAAGAATTTTGTTTTGTGATTTGCTAATGAAATTAATCCCATTGACAATAATGACACAATGGTAACCATTTTAACCCTTTAAACCCCGAATTAAATCCCATCTGCTATTTGCTGGCATTATTAGCTCACCATTTTCTCCACGTTAGCAGGATAAGGGTTAAATCATTAACCATTAGGCTACTAAAGTCATATATATATATGGAGCGCCTATTCTTGATGTTTCTAGATCACACACAACGACGCAGCACAGTCGGTAGGACTCCTCTGGACGAGTGATCAGCTCGTCGCAGAGACCTCTA
>Ga0268261_10004459_pt1 | contig 10493 bp, 4 predicted proteins | sample TergutNc150P1_FD_190353 | JGI IMG/M metagenome (GOLD analysis project Ga0268261, IMG submission 190353) | Nasutitermes corniger P1 segment gut microbial community from laboratory colony in Florida, USA - Nc150 P1 (SPAdes) (version 2) | ecosystem: Host-associated > Arthropoda: Insects > Digestive...
TCGTTGTGTGTGATCTAGAAACATCAAGAATGGGTGCTCCATATATATATATATATATATATATATATGACATTAGTCGCCTAAGGGTTAACCTACTCCACACAAAATAATTAAATTTTACATTGATGAATACAATTATTATGAAACAACAAGCCAGAAGTATCCAACTGTGTAGGCGTATGTGTGAGTAGGGTCCTATGTTTGCATTTCATGTACTTCAGTTTAATAAAATTAATTTTGTGGAGGTATATCGATACAAAAATTGATGATAGAGCCATAATAGGGGCAGGGCAAGCAGGGCACTCACCCCAAGCACAGTACACTTAGGCATGCCAAATTCAAAAATATAACATCAAAATATGTGCAATATGTGATATCAGTCAGTGCACAAATCCCAGGTGACTAAATTTTGTAGTGTGGCACTTAATATTTGTGGGTCCTCAGTGTGGCTTTGCTTCATGTCACCCTTCTTGAACCTAGAATTTGGAGGTGGCTCCTAGATATGTAGGAAAACTTGTGTACCCCTGATATAATGTACATCATGTACTGTATATAAATATAGAAAAAATACGTAAGAATCTTAACATTTTTGGATGGAGGGTGGAGGCACAGGTCAGTATCTTCCCCACATATAGAAAACCTTAATTACGACTCTGCAAAAGACCACAGTAAAGTGTTTCATGCCTGGTAAACACTGACTGGCCCTTTCTACTCCCATAACAAATGATCAGATGGCAGTGGCAACTTCTAAACAATAATTCTGCCATAAACTGAAAACACCTTATCCCACACATAAAGCAAGATATTACTGAACTGAATTTCAATGTTCAATGCAAGGGCCATATAAAACTCCATGCAGGGTCAGGCAGTGTGTTTTCCTGGTATACTCCTTTACTGGGTGTTCAGATTTTCAATACAGAAATCTAGCAATGTTATTGAAAGACTGCCATAATTTTTGGTTCCCACAATAATTTAAATATGAATATCATAAATATGTTGTGATATGAAATATTCACATGGAAGGAAACCAGTGTCAGCTTTAAGACATGAAGTCTGTTTTGTGATATGGAACAACACTGACAATTGCTACCACTATGTAGCCTCAGTGAAATACAAATGAATGATTCTGGGTCACTGGTTGAATGACACTGACAGGAGAAAGCCAAAGTGCATGGAAACAATAACTGCTCTATTGCTGTGTCAACCACAAATCCTACCGAACTTCACTGGGATTGAGCACAGCCCTCTGTCATCACAAGGTGGACAGTAACTGACTGAGCCAGGGTACAGTCCAGCTTGAAGTGGCACAACGCAATTATGGATGATAAATGCTAACAATCTGCCACAGCATTCACTGTAAAAAGAGACTTGTTTTCATGAAGGTCAGCTGTTATTCATACCAATAAGTCTGTTTAATCATATGCTGTTTGTACTGACATGTCTGGTGCAACAGCTGGACACTGTAGTCAGGCCACTGACATGTCTGGTGCAACAAATGAACACAGCAGACAGGCCAGTAAAGACACGTTCTGAGACAACATTAAAACTGAATGGAGAAATTTCATCATATACAGTACACAAAACACAGATCCACATTTGGCTGCATCCTGCAAGTACTATTAATTAAGTGGTGGAAATTACTCAGATAATGAGACATTATCTATCTGTCTTTCTGTTTTTTTTTTTTTTAATAGCTGTAGCTGTCGCTGTCTTCCGGAAACCAAACGCCATTCCTCTCTGTTTCTCCAAATGATTTGGTTCTAAATTTCTTGTCATGGCTGCTAGTAATCTTTTCATCCACGTTTTCCTTGGGCATCCTCTTTTCCTTCTCTCCTGTGGTATCTGTTCCATAATCACTTTTGGTATTCTCTCCTCTGGCATCCTTATGACGTGGCCAATACCTATGTAGTCTTTTCTTCTCTATGATGTTATGATGTCCGGCTTCCCTTTCACTCCCATTATTTTGATGAGACATTCTGATTTTAATATTATACATCTTGCATGCAACTGTCTTATATACACAAATTTATTTCCAACTATGTATTGTGCAGTTAGTTGGAATTAAATGTGTATCTATTATAATGTATCAGTGTTATGATATACATGCTACACTGAACCTGCAGTCACCATTATTGTTACAATATCTTTGAAAAAATGTTACGGTCCTGCACAATTTTTACCATCCCCAAGTTACATATGTCAAATATTATATCTGTGCAAATGTAATTATTAATGTATGATCACCATGATCAGGAACCTGACAGAAAATTTTGGGGTACAAAACTATAAAAGGAAACTGAGCCAGAAATCAGAAAGAGTCACAGTGTAATACAGTAATGGTATACATTTAAGAATTCAGGTTAATAAATTGCCCTAAAAATTTCATGACAACACCATGATGGAATCTGTTCACCCAAGGAAAATAGGAAACTGTTAAAAGTACAGTGTAAACATTAATATTTGGCCAAAGCAGTTCATTTACACATCCTGCAAACTCATTTCAACTGAAATGTACACATTCCTTTCCAGTCCATTTGCAGAATAATTTTTATTTTTTACCAAAATCAATTTATAATGTTAACGTAAGTTCCAGGCGTGATGTTAACATAAGTGGTGGTTGTACCAGCTGCTGTTCCATCACTCCATTCCAGCTGTGCTACCTGAGTTATTGGCAATGTCTGGAGAGAGTGAAGATCTGTAACAGTCAAACTCTGCAGGGTTTCTGCATGAAGCAAGGGCTGTGGAATAGCCTGACTGACACTGTCAGGATGAGATAAAGCTGATGTGTCCAATGACTCAACTTGAACCTGGGTAACATGCTGGAGTGAAATAGGTGTCAGATTTCTGATCTCACTGTCCATGACCTGAACTGCAGGTGGTTCTGTTGAATCTTTTGCTTTGGGTTCTAACTCTGGCTCATTCGATACATCCCTGTGGTGCATGGTTATATGTCTATCCATCTTGTTACGCCGGTCAAAGCTCTGGCCACACACTGGACATGGGTATCGCTGTTTGGAACCTTCATGTATTCTTACATGTACCAAACAGTTTGACTGGTTAGTAAATGTTCTGTTACAGACTGCACAACAGAATGGGCGTTCTCCTGTGTGTAGACGCACATGTACTTTGTAATCATCACGACGAGCAAATGACTTATCACAATATGCACAACGATGGGGCTTTTCCCCTGAATGTATGCGCCTGTGTCTGTCAAGACGTGACTTGACAGCAAATGTTTTGGGGCAAGACATACATTTGTGGGGCTTGTCACCTGTATGGCTTTTTGTGTGGATTACAAGGTCCTTCTTTCGGGCAAATGGGCGTTGACAGTATGTACAAATAAATGGTCTTTCCCCTGAATGGATGCGACAATGTTCCTCAAAATAGTATCGGTCAAGAAATGATTTCCCACACTGCTGGCAAGCGTAAGGCCGTTCTCCTGAATGCTTTGTGCTGTGAACTCTTAAGGCACTTTTTGTACGAAATGTTTTCTTACATTCACCACAACTCCAGGGCTTCTCTCCAAGGTGTATCAGCATATGTTCAACTCTGTGGCTGAATGCACGAAACCCTTTACCACACACTGAACACACAAATGGTTTTAGTTTTGCACCACTAGTAAGACCTTTTCCACTAGTTCTAATTCTTTTTCTTTTCACTGGTGCTCCTTTCTCCTTACCATTTCTGTCAACAACTTTCCCTTCATCTGTTATAACTAGTAGGGGAATGTCACTATGTTCAAGAGTATGGTTGGCATCACATTTCTGATAATTATCCTCTAACTCTACCTGTTTCTGTGACACCTCTTTTACAGGATCCTTGTGTTTATTTTCTGTAATCTCAAACTTTGTTACCAGATCGAGACGTATTCTTTGCAGTTTGCATTTTGTTTCCTCATATTCTGTTAGGAGATTAAAGCATCTACCACAAACCACTTCACTATGAAGATTGATGGTATGTAGATTTCTATTCAATATCTGACCAACCTTCTCAAATACAGAGACTCTTGATGAGTCAGAAGTTTTAAGTTGTCCAAACACATTGTGTGAAGACTCAACAATGTCACCCAAGGTAACATTACAGATCAAACAATGACAGGATATTGTCTGAAACAAGGAATTGCATACAAAAAAAGGAGAGAGATCTTCAAAAATACTTTTACATAAAATTAGAAGTAAAAAGGAATTCTTCAAACCATTTGCTAGACCTGCTTACTTTATTTTCATGTTGCAGATCACTACATTATACATTAAATGCACAGGGCAGTTATGAGAAAACAGTACTATAATTCTCACGCATCTTTTGCGTCATTTTGTTCCCTGTTACTACGTAAATGAAAAATAATAAAAGCGCTTGCTCTAGTCCTAAACAACATATCTCTTTCTCTAGTTCTACGGAACTGGTTACTACAGCCAATATACCAACACCTCAAAATCGACGTATTTATCACAGCAATGACATACATGGATATGTTCATATAAATCAAACAATCATACCTTATTTTATGGAATGACTGTAAAACTACAAGAAACAATACCCTTGTACAATCATGGTTGGCAACACTGATAGTGGCTGTCATGTAGCAGATGGTTGCAAAGGTAATTAATAAAAGTTTATCTAAACTTTGTCACTAAAATGCAAACTCAAAGACTAACCTCCATACATTATACGCTTCTTCTGTTTTGTCACTAGACCTCAACGCGTAAAATGTGGTGGATTAACTGGCTATGCTATTTCACATATATTGTGAAGCATGACTTCAATTGTTACATTACAGTCTTGTGGTACAGACCCATGGTGAGATAAAATATTGCTTGTGATAATAAATAATAACATTTCGAGGTATTATAGAATAAATGCTTGTAGGAAGTTATATCTCTGAACGGTAATGAATGGCTACAGCAAAGTACCAAGCTAAAAAGGATACAAGGCTCACGTAGAGAAACATTTCACCAAGGATACATGAAAATCAAAGGAAACTGAATGAAAATAGATAAAATAACACTGATAAAAGGAGACAGTATACGGCACAGGCAATGAGAATCTTAGTAAATACATGCGAACACGACGCACGAGGGAAACACGCCTGCATGCTACCAATTCATGACGCTGTCACCCCTCACCCCGGACCCAAGCAATCGTTACACAAGTGGACAACACGCGCAACGACGAAAAATATAGTGCACAATTCGGCAAAGAAAATATGCTATCTCTCAAATGCTGTCCTTGGGTAAAATAATTATGACGTGTTTACATTACGAAAACACATGGATACTACGAAAACAGGGAATTGCTACATATTTCATTACCTCATTCGTAGAACATCCATTCTGAGCAACATTGCCTTCATCGTCTAATTGTAGCACACGAAAATGCGAAATAGTTCTCTCTTTGTCTTCGTTAACTTCCATTACATTTCCGACGTCGGTTTGTTCTGCCGATTCTGGTGCACAGTGTTCACTTTCTTTTTCCATATCACACAATTAAAATCCATTTAAGGACTACTATCAAATCACTTCTTGACTGCTTCGTTTGATTAACCTACTACAACATTAAGTGCAACAACACATACAGAAGCTACATATTATTTATTTATTCTTTCTTTCTCCGTATCTCAAGCTTAAACATAACTATCTTTCCCAACCATAACCCATGTCCGCATACAAATACGTGAAACAATTGAATGTCACCGCTGATCCATGGCATGTTCCACGATCAACCAACTGACCAATCACAGCCAATATGCCGTCAGGATATCCGAACTCTGGTACCTAAACCCATGTAATCTACTCTTACCTGTCATCCATGGCTTGTACAGACCATAGATTAAAACGGATTTGAATTCCCACAGTTAGCGCACAAACTGTCGCTTTTTACGCCTTCTCACGTTAGAGAGCAACTAGCATAGTTCATAAATGATCTAACCTTCAATACATTCTGCAGAATATGTAACGAAAGCTATGAAATTTATAAATGTAACCCAGTTTCCTTTACTTGATTTTAAGCTTGAGGTGCACTCGTTGAAGATGGCAATGTCATGCCGAAACATGGTAGGGTACTCTCAATCCTTTTTTTTGGTCTATCATCTACATTTTTTTTTAAAACATGACGTTTCGGAAATCGGGTCTGCTTCCGTCTTCAGGCAAAACAACAGCCGGCTTTTTTTAAATTTAGGCCACGGACGTCAAAAAACAGTTTGTGTGAGACATACACCACTATCAAAGGCATGTAGTGTTAAATTAAAGTGAAGACTGTAATGTCATGTAATGTCAGTGCATTTAGTTGGTACATTACATGAAAATATTGAAGCAAAGGACACAGAGTAAATAATTTTTACCACTCAGTTTATGGGTTTTCTAACACACTATGCAGTTCATATTATTATTGTTGTTGTTGTGATGTCGAAAATCCACTTGGGGATAGGTGAAGACACTGCAACAGCCACGAGCAATAACCACATGCATTGACAGGAGTCCCACAGATGCACAATCTGGCCTACGAAGAATTTGGCTGCTGAGTAAACCACTGTGCCAGAGCCTTCTGCACATTGACATGCAATGTGAATTTCAGGATTTTCCTTAATAGTCCACAGTAGTGACAATTGCAAGGCAGTAATATGGGTTGTGTGACTGCCATCTGAGAACATCCCATATCATGGCATTTACTGGTCCAAAACTCTGTGGGCCACATGGACCAGGTTGATGCCTGCAGTAAGTTCACACCAGAGTTGAGGACAAAATAAATGCCATGTGATTGACACATCTTTGGAATTTTAAAGAAAATCCTCAGCAGTTTATATTCATTGTAATATGTTCCTCTTCCACATTGATAATATATTTTATTCATGATATTATAACCTACATGTTTTGCCCAGTATTCCAGCAATCTTCAGGGTGATGTTCTTATTACAAGAATACAATTTGTATTCACCCTGAAGATGGCTGCAATACCAGCTGAAACAGGTTGGTGAGAATATTGTGAATAAAATACATCATTAATATTAATGTGCATTTGTTGGTTATTTACGTTTTTGGATCTGATTAATACTGTACATGGAAGATAGAACATATTAAAATAATCAATGCCCAACAGGCAAAATCTGCATAGGTCTACAAGAATATGAAAGAAAAACTACTAAAAATGAACAAAGCCATCACCACAATTGTATTCTTCTAATAAGAACTCTGAAGATGGCTGGAATACCAGCCAAAACATGTTGGTGAGAATATTGTGAAAAAGATACATCATAAATGTTGAAATGCATCTGTTGGTGATTTATATGTTTTATATTTATATTGTCTGTATTCATGTTGGACAATTATGTGCAGGTGACTGACATATGGTGGTTTAGGCAGCAGCCAAGAATTCTTTGCAGATAGGATATGCTGATATTTGCTTCAATGGGACTCCTGCCTCAAGGTAGTGGTGCCTTTTCATAATTGATGCAATACCTTCACCTGTAAGAATGCTCGAATATGTCACAAGTGTCTTTTGTAAGAATTAATTAACATTACTGTCACATCTAAAGAAATAAGGAACTTGTGAAGAAAGCACAACGAAATCACAGACATTCTTAGCATATAACAGAATTATATCATTAAGTAATGACAGTTGTATATATGCACTTGTTTAACAAGTTTCAGCAAGTGTACGGGAACTACATTTTGACTTAACCGTGCAGCATTTTACATCTAGTGATGATGACATGACATGTACCAACTGCCACAAGTTTTCTGTAATCAACACTTATACTTTATTTCTCATATTATATGTACAAAAAAATGTAATAACATGACAAAATAATAACCAATCTAGTTCTGTCCATGCCACATATTGTTAACTATAATGCAAGAGGAGAACTTTTACAGCTATTTGTTTAAGAAAGTGGTTGTATTGAGCTTACTTAAATATTCTCCCTATCCTCTCAATAACTCAAGTATATTGCTCTGTAAGTGACAAGCTGCCTCAAAGCTTCCTACTTTAATAATAAATAAGACATTACAGCAGAATTCCCAACATATTTTTGGCATATTATTAATTAAGTTAAATATAAGGTTATTTCCATCACAACATTCACTTGAATTCAGTCTTAGTCCAAGTATAAACAACAATACCTCAGGCAGTTATAGTACATAATAATATTGGTCTTATTACTTCTATAAACATTATATGTTATGGAATGTGAAATACAGAGAGGAAGATAAAATAGGCACATTTAGTAGAAGATACACCCAAAAAGGAGATAAAAAATGAAGAAAAGAGATGGCAGATTTCCAAACTTCATACAGTTACACTTTATCTTCAGCAATTCAATTATTTAGTCCTTAAATAATCTTCAATTTCCACTCTTCTTTTTTATGTGGGATGACATTCCATTGTGATGAAAATATGCAGGTGTGAGAATAACAGCGGTCAATCAATGATGTAAAATAACATAATGTGATTTACATAACTTTTCTTTGGTGTTTTATCAGCCTGGTGTTGGTTTCTTGTATATGAGATGAAACAGGCTACAGTATGAGTAGAAACAGGGTGCATTGAAAACATACAACACACTAAAAGAACTGTGATTGGTGGCTATTACTGTCACACCTTGTGTCACTTCTGTACCAAACCAAATGATAGATGAATTTGGAAATACACTGACAAGTATTTTACTATGAAATAAAGTTAGAAATTTTCTAAAGTTTTAAATCCTAATTCAAATTACACACTATAATTTCTACCTTTGTATTTATCATATTAGAGAAAATGTTACATAATTCACTCACATAATTTTTCTTTCCCATTTATCAAAATTTTAACCCCAAAACAGAGAGGGAGAAAATCCCTTGTACAGTGTAAAACATAAGCTATATAACATTTAACAAACACAGAGGAATGTCATTCACAATTACAGTGATTCAAGGTCCTTTCTGTTTGTATAGTTTTCACACATCTCAACGGAATGCCCAACCCTAAAATTATATAATATTATTGTAGCCTTGTAAAGTACATTATATGCAAGGATTAAATTGTTTAGTAAGAAAGTTTTCAAGTAACTCCTATTCCACACACATTCAGAATGTGGTGCCCACTCCTAGAGGAAGATGTACCCCAGTTTGGAAATCATTACATGGTAGGAATTCTTCTCTGTGTGCATCTTCAATTTCTGACACGCTGGAAGTTCTCTCTATTCCACATTACTTGTATGTAGGATGCGCACTGTTTACTTCCTCAAAAGACTAGAATAACTGTAACTGTTACACATCTATGTCACCTATAACTATTCTACAGAGTCTGATAACTATTCTACAGAGTCTGAGAAAGTACTCCAAGGTTTTAATGAAATATATTTGGTAACCCACACAAAAATCACAGGTAGCTACTATGTTTGCCATTACCAGCACTGTACATTCCCTCTTTCCAGGACAGTGGCTAGAAAGAAGTGAGCTCGTTCCATTGCCCCAGAGAAGTAGTAAATATCACTTAACTTCTAAAAGCCTATGCAGTGTTGTGTTAAACTGATTCACATATCCAACTTAATGTCTTATATACTACAGTTCTACTTTTACTGTTTCCTGTCCTTTGTGTCAATATATATTGTTAACAAAGCCTGGTGTGCCTTCTCAGACACCTGTATATTTTTTATATGAAGATATTCTCTTTAACAAAATGTCATAATGAGAAACTATAACACCCGTACAGGGAATTCAGTTGGAAACCAAACCCAGATGCATGGCAAGGTTAATGGCCTTATATTTCTGCATATAATGTGTGTGTGTGTGTGTGTAACCTGACAGTTTAGTCATATTGTTGAAAATGACCTCATTCAACTCTCAGATGTGCTGACACCTGGAGAACAGATTATTAAATACTATTTTAAGATCCTGTCTAGAAATTACTGATAGTTCACGGCAAGTTTAATGGCAACTGCAAGACTCACACACCACCAGTCTTATCACTGCTTGTACAGTATATTGCATCAACTAAGTTACACTGCCTAGTTTTATCTACTGGCTGTAATAGTTGTGTGCAGAACAGTGTACCTGTGGGAACACCCACATGGCCAGTGGCCGCCTTTCCTCACAGCAGCTCTCTCACCAATTCTCCGACACGCATTCACCCGCGAGCAGTCAAGCAGACTTCATCACTAGCGTGAGACCAGACGCACTTGTAATCACAGCATTCCTGCCACAGCTAATAAGACTACTGTATGACTTATGAGACTTCAATAAATATCAGTGTGTGTGTATATATATATATATATATATATATATATATATATATATATGTTGGTACTGTACTTGTTCCATAACAACCCTACAGTACCCCACAAAATTGTTGACCCCAACAAAGTGTCACATACCATATGTTTCTTTTGTTTGTGGGTATGCACAGTTTAACCCTTAAACACCCGAATTAAATCCCATCTGCTATTTGCTGGCATTATTAGGAGCTCACCATTTTCTCCACGTTAGCAGGATAAGGGTTAAATTATTAACCTTTAGGCT
>Ga0268261_10004460_pt1 | contig 10493 bp, 7 predicted proteins | sample TergutNc150P1_FD_190353 | JGI IMG/M metagenome (GOLD analysis project Ga0268261, IMG submission 190353) | Nasutitermes corniger P1 segment gut microbial community from laboratory colony in Florida, USA - Nc150 P1 (SPAdes) (version 2) | ecosystem: Host-associated > Arthropoda: Insects > Digestive...
TACTTGTATAATTAAAGACATTGACCTCCTGAGGATGGGCGGATGAAGCCCGAAACATGTAGAGGTGTTTAATTTTACAGAGTTTATATAAGATTTGTGTATCAAGTTGGAACCAATAAATGAATTAGCTTAATACATGTATGTGTCTTATGTCTAATATTTCCCCTATTTTCTCTAATTTTCAAAACATATTGGTCAGTAATATTTTTACTATATACTATCTACCCTGCTGGATTTTTTTCATATCTTGCTGTCTTGCATCTACCTTTTTAAAGCTCTTGTATCCCCTATTTTTATATTTTACTGATACAGTCAAACGTTTTGCATTACCCAGCATATCATTTTTCCCAACAGATTAAAAATCCCTGCTTTGTAATTTACTTTTTAAGCCTTCTACATTTATGAACCTACCCCATATGTTACTGTAGCTCTTTTCAAATCCCATGTTGTTCCACTTCTGTCCTTTATCTTTCTTTTCTTAAGTGACTTTTCTGCTTTCTTAAGTGTCAGCAAGCTTCTAATGCTGTAGTGTCTTTCTTCTGATGGTAATGTAGTAGTGCTGATATTATGTGGGTGCTGAGGTTAGACACTGCTGACCACTGATCTTAATCGATTCATCATGTTAGCTGTTTTGGTCAACTGCATGTACGCCTGTCTTCCTCATTTGTGACTGTGCCAGGATATTTTTCTATTTCTTGCATGTGTCCTCTAGTTGCACTCTGTTCACGTCTGTAGACCTCCGGGCTTTATCTCTGTGGTCAGTGTTGACATCTAACATTTCCCTCTGTCAGAGGGCTATCCAACTTTTGGTCACTCTTCATTATCTGATAATTTTCTTGTAAAAAGTTCAAATCATACACTTTTCTGTTTATCACAAATTTGCATTTATGTAGGCATGCTGTTGTTTTGGTGTGTTTCAAATAAGGAATCACCTGTCTACATATTTCCTGTACTTTAATATTCTAGTCTTCTTCTGTTTATGTCCTTGGCCTGGCTAGATTTCTCGTTGCATGCATGATTTTTATTTCTTCCTAAAGGATGTAAATCTTGACCAAGATCTTCTTGCCCAGTCCATGAACACCCTCTGTATACCAACTCGAAATGTCTACCCATAGTTTCATTCTCATTATATCTTCTGTTATTTTTAATGTACAAGAATAAGATTCTTGAGGACAGAATTTTTGAATATTAATAGATTTTCCTCTGTTGCCAGTTGTATATAAAATAAAGTTCTTCTTCTCTCACCCTTACCTTACCTCCCAACAGTTCACCTAGCCTATGATTTTTTCCCTTCCTCCATCACTATTTTGGCTGATCCACTCATTACATCCACTTTAACTCTTGTGTTCAAACTGAATTTGTTCTTTTCTAACCCCTCACATATACCTTTCTCCTCTTCTGTCTTTTCCACCATGAATTCCATTAGCTTTATCATCTTTTATTCCATTTTTGTCCCTGGATGCAGTTCTGCTTCTCCAGGTATCACTATAACTGCAATCATAAGTCTGAAAAACCATGTGTGTGTACTTTCCACTATATTTTTATATGGATTGTTGACCAACAACTTGCAGGGTCTTTTGTCAAAGAGGCCAACACTATGTCTACTGCTATTTTGCACTGCTTCCTACATGCTCTCAACCATGTATGAACCGCTGCTCAGATCATGACTTGCTTCCATGCACATGCTTTCCAATCTGTTGTTTATCCACCATATGTAGTGGAAGTGTCTGTAAATAAACCATAAATAAAATAAAGCAGTTGGGTTTAGGTGAACATATTCTGGTATCATAATGAGTGTTCTTAAGTTAAACATTATTGCTTGTATGTTTTTGATAATTAAGTAGGGTTGCAGTTGGAGCCTGCAAGAAACCATTGTTTATTTATCTAGTGACATTAAAGACAATATATTTGAACCTGAGGAGATGGACTTTAATGTGCATTGTATCTCATGACAACTTGAGTTTACCTTGCTTATCATGGTCATTTAAATAGCTAGCAAGCAGACACGCACAGACCAATATACGGCATGCTGGGCCATTCGCCATTACATTTTAGAGACCAGCATATAGTCATTTCTTACCCTGATTTGCACCCAGTCTCTTCATTGTGAAGTAGCAGGTGCAGATGGAAAGTGTAATGAAAAAAATGATCAAAATATATTCCTTGTACCCAACATTTATATTACAATAAACTTTCAGAAATTTTACATGTAAATTTGAAGACCAGTAACCAAGAAGCACAACATGTCTCTCAGGTTGGTGAATTACCAATAATTGTCTCCCAAAACACAGGAGCCCCATTGCGCACACATGCATAACTTCACAGAGGGTGAATTGAAAAAATCAATGGAGCATAGCTCAACATCAGGGTATAAACACTATTATTAGACAGATTTGTTTATACAGAGATGGAAGACAACATAGTGCTGGGATGGTGTAACTGTTTTCCATGCTGTGATCTCTAATTAAAAGTTCTAACAAAAAAAATGTCTCTGTATTACTGACTTGGGTGGTTTTTTTTAGGTTCGTAGCTTTGTGCTTTTATGCTTTTGTAATTGTGGTTATATTTCGTGACAACCATAGAATTTTTTATATATATATATATATATATATATATATATAAAATTAGACAACCTAATAAGCCATTTGTTTCCAAGATCAAGATCACAGTCTGATGACCACATCAGACTTTGAAGTACATGTTAATATTTCTGTGAAAGATTTGAAAATTACCTGTAAAGGGACCGAAATGTATTGCCAGATTTATGTTTATAGCTTTTGTAAGTTCAACATAGTAAAACAATCTTTATGAAATGAATGTTGTGTTATTTTGATACTATGCACAGTGGGATGCATCTCATTAAGATAATGAGAAATAATGCTCTTTCCTATTTTGGTGAGATATTTGCTATGCTGATTTCTTGGAAAATAATATAAAAGATACATACTGCATTTCAATAAGTGTCATAATTGTTGATTTTGCATATTATATGTAATGTTGATATATTATTTTCTATTATGACATAAGTGGCATAATTTCACAAACATAATAGATGATGAAATTTTGAACACATAAGCAATTGTACCTAATGGAATGGATGTTGACAGTGTTATGGACACATGAATTTGCAGAAAATATGACACAGAGTGTTTCAATTTACTGTTAGTTTAGCCAGATTCAAATTGCCGCTGTCTTGTGCAGTATGTTTTGATCGCGTTAGTTCTTCCTGAAAATTATTTACTCAGGTGCTCAGACAGAAAGCACATACACTGCTTACATTTGCTAAAGCTACGTAGCTTTCAGCTTGCTGACGGATGACCAGCTTGTACCCATAACACTTGTTCTTGATTAAATCATTTGACATTGCTCTGTGTGTTTGAATCTTTACCGTTGGTGCAGAGCCACTTTGCACTGAAGTATCTAATATGAACATTTGTTGTAATGTGTATCCCATATGGAATTCTGATGGAAGGGTGATGCATCAGTGAAACAGCAGAGGCCTAGCACTGCAGTCAATTTTCTGTGGCTACTGTCAGTCTGAATCTATGCAGCTAAAGTTGGTGTGAGTGGTGTCACACCAGCCAGAGCACTCACATATTCAACCAGTGGGACTGCAACATTGGAGTGTCTTGGGATTGCAGTATTGGAATTAAATTTAAAACTTGTTGGACACATTTTATTTCAGTTTGATTATTTAAAGCTTAAAATTCGGGCAGGTGTGTACTATAAAGACTGTAATGTGGTACTGGGACATTCCGCTGCCATATTTGGTTATTTTAATGTGGTATTGGGAGATTCCACTACTATATTTGGTTACTTTACCCATCAATGCATATTTTACTTGAATGATGAGGTAATGGAAGAAGTATGTTTGGAACTGGTTTCTTCCAGTGCAAGTTCACAAGATACACACTTTTCTTTGTGCTCATTTTCAAGAAATTGTGTTGGTATTGTTTTTGTTCTGTCAACAATTTTTAGTTGCCTTCAGTGTGATCTTCTTAATGTGTGAAAATACTTTAAATGTTTAAGTAAGTTGGTTAAATATTTTACTCAATAATAGGGTTTTACAACGTGTTTTGTGGAGTTTTTATTTCATTATGTATCCATTGTTTTTTCAGGTTAATTGGACCTTAATTGTAACATTATTTTCTACACAAGGAACAACACTGATATGAGAACATCCTCATTAATTAGTTAAAGTTACTGGCATGTAAAATGAAACAAATCAAGATTTAGAAAATACCCAGATCAACATGGACACATTACACAGCACATTTGTTTCAAACATCAATATATAGTAAATAAATTATTGTATATTATCAAGTAGTGGTGCAGTTTACATTTATTTTAAAATGAGCCAAGTTAACAGCAGTAATAATGAAAATGATAGTAAAACTGATAAATCTGCATCAGTCCTGGAAATGGACCATAAGAGTAATAGTAAAGTGGGCATAGATTTGATTGAGACCATTCTTGGGGAAATGAAAAGTGAGTTTAATCGAGAAGTGCACCCTATTGACACCCCAAAAAATGATCAAGGCAAAGATAACAATGCAAGCACAGAATTGACTAATGATAAATCCTTGACAGTGAAAAATGAGAGTGAAGAATGTGGAACTGGTGAACATAGTCAGACTGAAGTTAAATTGGACAGTCAGAACCAAAACAGTAATGTTGCATCTGCTGCTGTTGGTAACGTGAAGGAAAAGGAGAGTGAAGTAGTAAGTAGCGCAGAGGTCCCAAGTGAATCTTCTAAGAGCGATGGTTTATCAGGTGGTGCGGATGATGACGATGATGATGGTGATGATGCTAAACCTCGAATTGTAATTACCTTGAAGACAGGAGAGGATTCCAGTGACTGGACCAAGAAGACAAGAGCTAAAAGCACACAGGACAGTGAGTCAAATAGTGAAGATGTCTGGACTTCAGCCAATCAAGAACTGGGAGGTGAAACAGGTGGTGACACATGTGCCATATCTGCACCTAGTCTGGTATCAGGGAAGCGTTCGTTACGAAGCCAGGCAGCGGCAGCTGCTAAGGCTAGTATTGAAGAACCTGCAGGTGTGAAGCGTTCAGCCCGACGACGTTCAAAAGACTCACCACGCGAGTCGGTATTACAAAGTGCTATTGCCCGTAAGGAGAAGTCATTTAGTAACTTGGGTCAAGGTGAGGATAAACTTAGTGTCGCACGGAATCTGAAGGTGTTAGCACATCGTTCACCTCGTCTTAGTCCCATTGAGAGAAACCAGGCTGCAGGAACAACAAGAACCTCCAAGTCTCCTGCCAGAGCCCCACTCCCTCCTAAGTCCCCAAGACTGAATCAGCAGAGTTCACATAATGATCAGAATTCTGCAAAATCTGTGAAGTCTGAAGATGGTGCAGGTACAGCTGCAGAACCAATTACCAAATCATCTTCAGCAGGAAATAAATCAGCGCACTCTACAACAACTAAGGCTCTGCCTGCTGTGAAAACAGCTGTGAAAGCACAGAGTCATGTTCACAGCACTAATGCTCCAACATATACGAAAACTGGAAAACGACGTTACCGTCCATACAAAGGCCTCAGGTACTCATTTACTGGGAATAATATCAGGAGAACAAAGCCACCTCGTCGACAGGTTAAAGAATCGGGTAACACCAGTAATGTGGATGCCACAGAAAATAAATCTTCAGAACCTGAAAAACAGAATGATGTTGTAGTATTGCCTGAGGAGCAGGCTGCCATAATTGTTCCAGCTCAGCAAGAGCAGCTGGAATGTGCTGACCCCATTGCTAAGAGCCATGCCGCTGAGTTTCCAAGTGTGGATCTTGGTGGTGAGTTGTTTTCTTAGTATAAATGTACCAGTTGGTGTTATTTGAAAATTTTGGGGGTAAACCCTCTCTCCAAGGGTATAGAGGACGGGGTTACCTGACATGCCATCATGTTTTGACATATTTACTGTGTTCATATTCTTCAGAAAAATTAACTGAATCAAAGAATCATTGAGGCATTAGATACTTCATGTACTTTCAGTATTTCCTTGTTAGTGTTCACACTCTGCAGTAGGTACAAACCCCCTATGCTGATATGTCCCTTGGAATATTGTCCTTTGAAAATGCAGTAAAATTCTGATTATCCAGCACTTTGTTTAGTGGGAAGTTTACTTTAATGGCATATTTTTCCATAGAGTACACTGTGATGTACATCTGTGTCTATTGTACTGATAACTTCAGTATTCTGAAAAACAGTTAACACATTTCTTGTATTTTATTTTTACCACACTTTGTCATATTTTTAGACACCATGATTCAAAGGTGCACAGATCATGAATAGATAAAAACAGGGGAAGTGCAAGTGTAGCACCACCTTTTGAAGACTGTGGAACATTCTGGATTATTCTGGAGTCTACCACTGGTGGTGCTGCGTTCACAGATTAGCTTAGCTGGTTGGCCACATTTACTTTTTAGTTGCAGCTTTTCTGGTGAGTTTGTTCACCAGTCTTACTTGTTCTACTACTCTTACAGCCTGTTGTTCATCGTTGCCTGTGGGAAATTGCTTTTGTCACCATACTGTCTATTGGCAAAATCAATATCCCGGCCAACTCTCTTCCCCAATCTTGCTGGATAAACGGACTTTTACTGAATCTGTTAGGTACACTCGTATGTAATATTTAATTTTTAAAACATATGGTTGTAGTACTAATCACAGAGAATTTGTCTTAAAGTTTCCTGAATTTTGGTGATGGTGTTAACATTGTATGTTTTAACTTTGCTATCTTTATCCACACAGGCAGTCGTAGTGGCAGCCCTGTAATAGCTGAAGCATGCCAGACTACATCACAAAAGAGGAAATTGCAACCAGATGATGAAGATGATGAAGTGAAAGGTCAGTGATATGAATTGGCTCATGCTCTGAATCCAAGGACTCTCCAACTCATTTGGTTAGAAGCAGCTGTGGCGAGGATTGTATGATTATGATGTTGTTGTTGTTGCCATTGCTGTTGTTGCCATTTCTGTTGTTGTTGCCATTGCTGTTGTTATTGTTGTTGGGGCTGCTGCTGCTGCTGTTGTTGCCATTATCTTTGTTGTTGTTGTTGTTGTTGTTGTTGTTGTCGTTGTCGTCGTCGCTGCGGCCGCCACCACCACTGCCCCCATACCTGTGAAGGCTTGTGTGGGAAAGTTACATTACTGATTGATGTGATTTGCTACAGTCTCTGTGACTAGCATCTTAATTTCTGTCAGGGGCACTGGCAATGTTTTTTACTTGTCAACATGTAGAGAGTAGTGTGAGGACCGTCTGGCTTGCCACCCAGGTGAGTGTGGGTACCTTTTCTGATTGAATTGGGGAGCCAGAATGTAAAGCTGTGGTCCATCTGGTGCTGAGTAAAGCTGTGGTCCATCTGGTGCTGAGTAAAGCTGTGGTCCATCTGGTGCTGAGTCAAACATCATGCCTGCTCATACATCACTCCTTTGGCACCTAATGTCAGGTGTATCCATCCATGCAGTGTGATGTTTAAAACACCAGAAATGAGGTGTTGGTGAGGTGATGGCCATTTAATGGCCTCACTATGCTTCCGTTATTGAAGTTCCAGTCTCCTGGACGTCATGCTGGACGTTTAGTTCTGGTGCCGAAGGGTTAATAAGCTGGCTTTGTGTTTCTAATGACATACTTACAGTTACTGTGTTCTGAGAGGGTTTTGTGAGGCAGCACTAAATAAAATAGAGTAATGCCTCAGTGTGCAAGCCAGTTTTTGGTTATACATATTCCTTCCTCTCACAAATTGATCATTGTTACTGGTGCCTCTTCTTGGCTGTCATCTGTTGTCAAATGTGCAGCATCGCAGCATGTCATTTTTCTCATGTCTTTGTTGTGAATTTTTTCCTCCATGATGTAAATTAGTTTGCCACAATTTTTGCATATTATATTTATTAATAAGGATGGCACCCATTTTTCGTGCACTTCCCATACAGGTTTAGTGACATGACTATTGTTTGTGCATAGGTTAATGACTCAGAATGTATTTAAGTATAGCAACTTGCTATTAGTGCTGTAATTTTGTACTGAGGTTCTGTTGGGTGTTTTATTAGGACAAACTTCAAATGTCTGAGGAGAAATATTTGACCTTTGGAAAAAATTAAAATTTATAATGTAGGAAGTAACAGGAAATTCTTTTTTATTTTGTGAGCATTTTTGGAGGAAAGAATTAAGCTTGTAAATGAAGGGGTTACTTTGTCTTAAATCCACAGTACAAAGTGTAGTGCTCCAAAGTTGTGATGGAAACATGAGTGGAGAAGTACTGATGAAGAAATGAGATTAAAAGAATGTGGCAGACATAGTCAGTCCCTCAAACAGATATAGAAAATAAATTGTAAATTGCAAGGATTCTGATACCCATTAATTCGGGCTGATGCAGTACTCTCTGTTTACACAGGGTCACCAGTTAATTTGTTAATATTTCAGGCAGTATATTCTTTACATGCCTTTTCTCATAAGCAGCAGGTATAGTATCTTTTATTTTCAGAAAACTGAATTATTTTGAGAAGAGGTCACAAACGTCATCCATAGACGGTTTCGGTTTTTTGGGCTGTCTTGTTCAGGGCTCCAGAAATGTATTCTCCCACTTGCCATGGACAGAGAGCCGGTATAGCTCAGTCAGTATAGTGGCAGCTACGGTCTGGACAATCTGGAGTTTAATTCCCAGCAGAGGCAAGATATGCTTGACTTCTCCAGAATGCCCAGACTAGCTCTGGAGCCCACCCAGCCATCTATTGAATTGGTACTGGGGTTCTTTTCTGGGGTAAAGCAGCCTAGATGAGTAGTTGGCCATTTACCTACCTCAATCTAGTCCCACCATTAAGAATTGGAGCTATGCCTGTACTCCTCTTGGTATGCCTTGATGGCATGATTTTGTGTTTTAACTTGCCATGGGTGAGGTAATAAGGACTAGATTTAAGTAGTATGTTTGTAGCTTTAGTCATAATACTGTAACAGCTGCATTCTGATTTGGTATGTCTTTGGATGTAGTGGTACTTGCAGAGGATGGCACCAAGCGTCATTGTCTCAGCAGCGTTCCTTCTCCGAGCCGAGCAGACAGCATTCAGGGTCCTGCAAAACCTGAATCTACTGCCATTTCAAGTGGGGTGAGTTATATCCAGTTGTTACGGGCATTGGGGTGTGTGGGACAGATTTTAATGTAGTGTAAGGAGTAGTGAGGTTAATACAGTGACAAATTTTAGTGACATAGGTTTAGGGCATGTTTTCTGTATTTGGATTAATGTTTTTCCTGGCAGCTGGTGGGGTCTACAGTGGCCGGTTTCGGTGGTTTAGTGGTTCTTTGTTTCTCACCAGGCACACAGTGTATTTCAGTGCTTTATGTGGTATACCTTGTTTGCTTTACTCCTGAATTGTGGTTTCCAAACACACGTCGGATTTGTTTTGCTCTGAGTTGCAATTTTAGGGTACAAGGACTCCTTTTAAATAAATAATACATGTAAGTCACTATGCAGAACAGTTAATGAAATCAGAGAAGGGGTGTTGGGTTCAAGACAAGATTTTAATTGGGAATATTGCTGTTGGCCTGTTTACCGTATTAACGTAGCCCACTCTGTTGACCACCCATACCCATGGCATAGTGCTGCAGGAGGTGATAAATGACAATTATCAGATTAAGGTCCTTTTCTGTTATGCATGGGGAGTATGTGGTTGAATGGGGACGTTGACCTTTATTGTGTCTACTTTGATGACTGCCACATCTGGCTGATGCACCAAGGTGATCCATACCATATCTTCATACTCTGCAAATTTTATAGTGCGTTCATATAAAATATGAAAAAGCTTTGTTCAAATTGTAGAAGTTGATGGTCATTGAGATTGCCTTCATCCTCAAATTGGTTTAAGGACCATGCTGTCTTGTAGGTTTCAAGACTACAGATATTTATTTATTTATTTTATTTAACGTTCCATAGATCCACAAAAACAATTGCAAGTTTAGGATATAGAATATGTCCAGAGTATACCATAGGATACATAAATTACATTAGTCTTTGGAATCAAACTGATTCCAAGTCATACATAAGTGCTATCGGACACAGTCGAGGAACAAAACCCTGCATAACAAGATACATAGGACAGCCATAGTTACAAAACTGTCAGTCACAAACATAGCTACAAACAGAGGAACTAGTCAGATACGAATGTCAAACATTTAGTGAGTGAAACACAGAACACAGATTACACATTTGACTAACATTATTATAATAATGGTTGAGAAGTGAAAACATTTTCAGCTTGTAAAGAGATTATGTTGAAAGTATTCTTCTAGGGAATAAAAGGAATGTACGTGTAGGAATTGTTTTAAACAATTTTCAAATTTCTTGACCTTATTATATATATCTTTAATGTATGGGGGGAGATTATTAAAGATTCTAATACCCATATAGTGTACCCCCCTTTGATATACAGTAAGATTAGTAATAGGATGATAAAGGTTATTTAGTTGTCTTGTACTTTTAGT
>Ga0268261_10004461_pt1 | contig 10493 bp, 6 predicted proteins | sample TergutNc150P1_FD_190353 | JGI IMG/M metagenome (GOLD analysis project Ga0268261, IMG submission 190353) | Nasutitermes corniger P1 segment gut microbial community from laboratory colony in Florida, USA - Nc150 P1 (SPAdes) (version 2) | ecosystem: Host-associated > Arthropoda: Insects > Digestive...
GGGGGGGGGGGGGGGGGGGGGGGACATCTCAGAAATCATGAATGTTCAAAACCGTGTCTGCTGTTTCAGCTTTGTAAATATACCGTGAGATGTCACCACTTACACCGACCTTGTGAACTGGGTTAACTAACCATGGTTCTCATCAACGTTCATACATCTCTCGGCTGTAACGCTGCTAGTGTAATTCCAAACGGTACAGGGTTGATCACAGTACAGCACAGACGTATTTGCAGAGGACGCGCTTCCCATGTACTGTTTTAAGACCCGGCAGCTGGCACCTCATGGCAGTAATGGCAATTACCACGAAAATTTTACAAACCTGCATTTATATTAAATGCATTTATCCATTTCAAACTGAAGGGAAGACTTGTTTCAACGCTTTCGAAACAATTTTTTTGCCATCCCACCATAAACCGATTACGTTAAAAACGGTAGGTCGTAAACAACCAGCACAGAAACCGATCATCATATCGTCACATGAATTCTCTGTTAGACATGTTGGTTCGTGCCGCTATAAAAAAATTGTCTGTTTTCATTGTCACTCTGTTTCACTCGATTCGTTTTAAGACCCTTGAGCCAATTATAAGCAACGAATAAGTTACAAAAATGGTTTCTCAAACAGTATTCATGCCGTTTGCCATATTGTGGAAGAATAAATTTTCTTCCATTCCAAAGCCTTTACGGGAAGACCTGCACTTGACGACTCTTACAGTTATTCCACCCACTAATGGGGTAGATTACACTGCTGGCTACATCAGCCACTGCTTATCAGCACCACATGGCTTTGACATTACGAAGCAAAGTTGTAAAATGTGTCTTAATCCTTTTACAGGAGCTATTTCTTCTACATATAGCCTACTTAAAATCCAGTTCCTACCACACAAAGGCCAAACGGTTAGATCCGTCAATAACTACTATTCATTCTGGGAATGATATGCAACAGAGTAAGAAATGGTCAGGTCGCAAAGCTAACCACCCAACTTCCACTTCGTGGTGAGGTTAAGAATAAGCGGAGCTAAAACTCCAATCCCTCGCGAATTCCCGGCATGGCGTGTAATTAGACACGAAAAACTGCACCTCCACCTGTTCCTTAGGTTCTACTAGTATGAAAACTGTCTAATAACTCCGGATTTCGGGATATAGCTGAGTCATGTGTGGAAAGTTGTTCCGACGTTTCGGTATCGCTCTTATTCACGCTCACAACGACCACTGAAATGTATGCCGAAATCTTGTAACATACTCCACACATGGCACCATCCCACTATGCAGGAACAAGAAATAATGCGTACCGAAATTCTGCGTTAACGGGAGAAAAAAATACGTCGCGTGCACCAAATGAGATTAATTCCCGCCTTATTCAAAAATAACTCCTCCGCCCTTTCAAAAAGAGAAGGGGGGGGGGGATAGAGAGATAAATGGAAGAACGGCGTGGCATGTTTGACCTTCTAAGAAACATCTCTTTTTTTTCCTCTACTTTTATTGTCCTACTCTTCTATTTGTCAGCTGACCATCTCAGTTCCAGCGACCCATTACCAACTCACATCCTACTGTCGCGTTTCTCGTCCCCTTTAATCCACCACACTAGTGTACATACCACACTCCATTTTGTAACCGCTGTCCGTGTGAAGTGACAGCATGCCTGCCATTATATCAGGGGTGGACGACATTTAATTTTTCCCTTGACTACTTTGAAGCGGTTGATAGCTGAGAAACCTCGCAGAAAATGTTCTAGAAGCAGTGGCGAAGATAACCGTTCGCCACCCCCCCCCCCCCCCCCACACACACACACACACACACATACACACACAAAATTAGTGAAGTTAGTTCCAGATCTCATAACAGCGAGACAATAAGAATTTCATCGCGAAACAGTCAATAGAGAATACGGTTTCGCAATCATTTCCCCAATCGGCCTACACCCTTACATAAAAAAACAGGCTAATTTTAGCAAGGCATGCAAATATCACATGCCAAATCTCGGTGCCGCTTTCTTTGCCGGAAACTAATTAAGAAAGACAAACGTTACAGTACTGTCTTATGTCAGAAAAGCCGAATCAAGTCCAACAGAACCCATAAAAAGTTCAGGACTCCGTGACCCACGGGGTCCCGCGCCGCAGACTCTGCGGCGGACTTATCTATTGACAATAAATTACAAATTAGCTATACCCATGCTCGTAAACTTGCTTACAAAATGTAAAAATAGCACTCAATTAGTCGAACCAAACAAACACAATTCTTAATAACTCTATTCAACTACAAGTATTCCATTAAGTACGTTTCCCTGAAAACGGCCTAATAACCGAAACATACAGAACTTTGTTCCCAACAGAATGGAATCTATGAACACTGTGGTTATAGCTACAATAACGGTACAGATCAGTTTAACTGTAAGCCTAGTATACAATCAAGTTCTTTCACTAACTCCCATTATACAGCACTGTGTAATGCGGTTACCGCAGTAGATAATAAAGTGCGAAAGGATATGATACGAAGCGGTCGTTATAAAATATGAAGGTGTTTTGCCAATATTTGCCTGAAGGTACAGAGAACAATCACGAAAGAAAGTGAGAACAGCCGGTCTACAGGTCGCGGTTTGAACCAGGGACCTTCCAAATAAGCAGCAGCAGTGATGGCCATATTAATAAAATTACGACGTTGGTGCTTTTCATGGAGTTAAGACGCGCTTTATACCACTCTGTAGCTGACGCCACTCTGCTTACTCATAGCCAATTTTGTGGAGGCCCTACAGGGCCGTAGAGCGACGAAAAACTAGAATAATACATGCGCCGCCAATGGCTCAGAGCTGTCACTTCTGTAAAAATCGCTATTTTTATCCCCATTTTCCTTGTTTCCTACGGTTATAACACTTTGTTTATACCAGTCAGCTCCAAGGAGCAGAGTTCTTGAGTAGTAAAAAAATTGCTCAGGTACTCAAACACGCCTATTTAACGCCTTCTTTGAAACCTGAAGGTTAGTTAACATGTTCACAACAGCCGGCCAACGATCCCTATTCTGAGCCAGACCTGTTTCTTTGTGATCAACTGAACATTAAATCCTGATCTACACTTACGACTTCCAAAAAGTCTCTTTCTTCGCTTTGGATTTTCCGAAAAAAAAAAAAAAAGTACACAGTTTTAATGTCCCTCATGTATGCTAAATGCCCCATCTTTATTTATCAGTAATCATACTAATAACAGATGCTAAAATTTCAAATTAGGAGCTCCACATTACACTCTATCTACACTTCGTAGGAGAATCAAGAAAATAAATGTGTTCTATATAACACAATCTGTATACGTGTACTGTTACAGGGCCAAATGGACTTCTTGTGGGTTGTTGCTGTTAACCGGCCTTGCCTTATACAAAGGGCAGACATGAAAACGTCTTCGGCACTTCTAATCTTCCCTGCGTTCGGCGCCTTTAAGTGACATGAGACAAGCACATTAGAGTGTTTGGCAGTACAGTGTTAAGACGTGGGGTCTTGCTAGACGTCGCTTGAAATGATGCGATAACAGACATATAAGAAAACTGCTTGGGTATGCCTACAGCACACTTTGCTGTAATGCCTCCTTAGCAAGGTATTGCTATGGAGACCAAGAACAGATAGAAAGGTAAGTCAGGGTTAAAACGGGGGGGTGTTGGCCTCTCTAGTTCTCCTTGACATGCTGTGGTAACGTGCACAATATTATAATTGTATTTTTACATTCTGCTGTTACTTTGGTTCAGATACTTCCTTCAGCAACCGTTCTCAAACGCCACCAATCCTACAAAAGATCAAATAACAAACAACCCTTACCACAAGTATAGCAAGAAGATTCAGCTGAACATAGTTTCGTGCAACGAAGACGTTCAAAGAAGGTCCGACTCACTACGATGCTGCTTAGGTGTTCTATACAGAGTTCCTGTGTACCTCGGCGAGATGAGGGGATTGAGTCTGAGGTTACGCCTTGGCAGCATCGTTGTGAGACAGACACAATTCGGTTAGTGGGCCAGCAGAATAACTGTGACCCAACACACTGAACGCTGCGGGCAACATGGACACTATATCTAAAGTTCTCGGGCCACACACGATAATTTTATCTTGTACGACCATACAAAATTATATGAAGGTGGATTTACGAGTATATAGAGATAATTGCATTACAAGAACTGGAAACCTCGGGAATAACGCACATTATGTGTATAATAAGACTAACTTAGTACTTTTCTTATAAACCCGAACGCAGAATTTTAATATGCCTACATTTTTACGGTAGTAATAACCACAAGTTAAAATGGATGCCTGTCCCGCAAAACCCTTAGATTCAAATTCCACAAGTATGAAAATATACATTATTACCGCCTATTTTACAAATAACCGTCAACCCCATAGTTTCAGGAGGCATGCTCATGTTACTGTTATGTTTAAAACAAATGAGAGTAAAAGCGTACAGGATGTTGTGCACATTACACTAATTCCAAACTGTTTTAAAAACCGAAACTGGAACACTGTGTCACATTTTTGACAAATTACGAGGGGAAGAGACGGCTTGTGACTCACTTAGAATGTTACGTCGCCCTCACGCCGTATCCCCGAAAATCCGCTATTTTCAAGCACATGTACAGACTGCAGCTCTGTGTTCGAAAGTGTGCCACATAAAAAAGTAACTTAATGCACTGTTTTACATAATAAAGAAGGGAAAGACAAAGAAAGGAATAGAACACAGGAAATAAACGCTGGGCGATGGATGAATATGCGAAAGTAATGATTTTCTGTTGAACTGGAACTCAGTTTTTCGCTTGTAGGAAATGTCTTGAACATTGCGTCTGCTCAGCACGAATTCTAGGCTAGTAACCTGCTTTGATGGCGCAGGTGGCCAAACGGTGAAAAATAAACATATGGGGGTTTTTCAACCTCCGATTTTACATTCACACAACCATTACGAGATATTTTCCTCTTCAAAACGCCCAAAATGGCTCTGGGGCTCATCCAGCTGCCTACCTCATACGTACCGGAGGTTCCTTCCCGAGGGTAAATCGGCCGGGGCATCATGTTTGACCACTCACCTCCACCTAACGCAGAGGTTAAGAATGAGTCGGGCTATCTCTCTACTGCCCCATACGCCTCAATGCATGATCGGGAACAATACCTTTAAGCGTTATTCATTTTGTATAAGTGCGAAACTTGGCCTCTCGTACTGAAATGAAAGAATACAGATTTAAGGTGTCTGAAGAACAGGTTGCTGAAAAAATATTCACACGTACGTGACAGGTACAGACAGGAAGATCTGTACCAAGTATACAAGATATGATATTAGAACAGAATTCTGGCCACGAACTGTAGCGCAGAGATCTTTTGACAGACCTAGGCGTAGATGAAAGGGTAGTACTAGAAGACAGGAAATGCCCGCGGAGCCAATCACTTTTGGCGCTTTCGTGTAACCACAGCAACGAAGGAACGCAGATGTCCCTGGTAACCAAGGAGTCCATGGTGGTAATGATAACCCAGGTAACCACACGAACAATAGCAAAACGCGCAACCTTTGTAACCAAGGTACGTAACGTTAGTAACCAAATTAGCTAAAAATGTACGTACGTCTTCACTCACAGTGCCCCGTTATTTTTGCCCAGCATAATGAAAAGTGATATGTGTCAAAAAATCGTTAAAATCCCCAACATCAATGTTCACTCAGATCCGTTCGGTAAGAATCTCAGTTGTTCAAATGGACAGACGGACGGACGGGCGGCCACGGCAAAGGTAACAGTCGCTTTTCGCAACTACTTTGCGAACGCGCCTAATATTGAATCTTAAACAAACAGAAAGGGCGATGTGGACTTGATTGTTCTGGCTCAAGACAGTGACCGGTGAGCACGGTAGTGAACCTTCAGTTTCCATAAAATGCAACAAGTATGTTGACCTGAGCGGCTTCTAGTTTCTGAGAAACGACTCTTCTCCGTCAACAAGTAACATAATTAGACTGCCGTCTCATTTATTAACAAACAGAATGACCGTTTGTATTTAAAGGGTTCAGTGAATTCAGATGAAGCAATACAGGCCTATTCATATGCCCTGTCTTTCTGTTTAAACTTACGCCTATATGTATATTGCTTCTACATTTTAACTGGTTCCGTTAGTACACTGGAACTCTATAGCGGAGTACAGTAAAATCTCGATAGTTCGGTGTGGGCGGAACCGACGTTGCCTCGAATTACCTAAAAGCCCGGATTACAAGAATTCAAACATACATGAAACTGCAATGGCACTCATTAACATTCATTCTTAGTGCACGCTAAAATCCACACATAAATCACATAGCAGTACAAAAGAACACACAAATAAAACGGCTAAAAGAAGCGCAAAATACCTGAAAGACACACTGGCACGCAGAAATATGCACTTAACTGAATTCTGTATCCAACATAGAAACGACCTTGACTACAGCGCATGGACTCGGACGGAATGGAACTTCGAGCAATCGGAACTTGGACAATCGAAACTACACTGTAGTTGACTGCATCGAAAAACGTTTGGCCTTGGAAACCCCTGACAAAACTCCTAACTAAAGGAATTCACCGCTGCTTTATTGTGGTTAAGTACTTCTCACAAACTTCAATTCCATATGAGAATGGCTCTGAATTTGCACAGAAATTATCTTCTCGATAGATTTTATGCCCAGCATATTCGTGCTGCAATTTCAAATGACTTTATACGTCAGTCATAACATAACCAAGACGATGCACTATAACCTCTGTCTGTCGTAACTGACAGGAATCTTGTGTCCAAACTGAGGACACAAAAAAAGTCTCATGGATAGGACCCCCCCCGCCCCACATCTTCCTCTACCTGTTACACTATACGAACAGTAGGTGGGGGCCTTCGAGCTCCGTCATCCCCAGCAGTCGTCGCACTTCTTTCCGTGGCCTCAGTATAGTGTCCCTTTCGCAAGAGATATTTACACACCTCTAAAACATGATATTGCACATAATCAGTGAACACAACAGGATCATATAAACTGTAAACTAGTGACCAATGGGAAGATAGTATTGAGCTATTCGATACAACTGTGGCTGTATACGGCCAAACAGAAAAGCATCGCATATCAAAGAGTTTGGATACTGTTGTTGCACGAAGAAAACTGCCGGGGAGGCGATACAATTAAGAGGGGTGATGTGGGCGTTCTTGTTTAGCTATGAATGAACTCTGTCTTTTGTAGGTTTCACTACCTATTTTGATTCTTATTCTTTACCTGCATGCGGCCAAACAAAATATCCTGTATAAAAAAAAGCTACTGACAATATACAAGAAAAAATATGTAATAACGTTTTGTAAAATGGGGAATTTACAGAAAATAACGCTAGAAATGCCCCGCACATTGTGTCAGCGTAGGCAGCACTCATTCTTCGTATTCGGCATGTTTTGAGCGCAAATCTTTGCCGGATTGTATTGACTGAGGCTTTCGCTAGTCTTTCTCAGTACCTGCAGACAATGTCGGCACAGTACTTCATATATATATATATATATATATATATATATATATATATATATATATACGTGTTTGTTTAGAACATAGAAGGCGGCTTGTGACTGATAAACGTGTACCTTTATGCACCTTTATGCACTGATTTTTGTTGTAACAAAGATAAGAGTTGGGGTGGAAGAGGGAGAAGGCAGTAAAACGAACAAGTTGTGAAGTTAAGCAGGAAATTATTCTTCGTCGAATTTCAGTTTGCAAATTCTGTTACTAAATCAAATAAGAAATGCTCTGAAAAACAATGTAAGTCTCCACTGGGTAGACTTGCTGAATGTCATGGAACAAAGGACACGAAGATGGCACTCACGTGACAAGACCTGTGACGTTCTCCTATCTCTGTTCCTTGCAATTTGTTAATTGACTGAACATTCAGAAAGTAAGATTCACTGTCACTCTTAACCCAAACGTAACGGTTACATATGACACACTCTCATCAGATGACTAATTTGAAAGCAATCAGAAATTAAACATAAATATGGCATTACTGATTAGGGCAAAAAAAAAGAAATACTGGACGGGTCTGTCACAACATGGTCATTGTAGCGTTGTCCGACAAATTGGACTATTTCACAAATGAAGTGCAGACAGACTACACTTAACTATCTGTGCGAGAATTTAGCATGCCCAGGTCCAATAACATACACAACTGTTATTCCTATAAAAACTACAAGAAAAAACGTTATGCACGGTCGCGTCCATAAAGGTAGCACACTTTTCGAAAATCCATTACATCATTTCAAACGCCTACAGTAAGTGCCGCTCCGGTCTCGCAACTCCGCACCCACCACGTTGTTGCTAATGAACACAGGAAAGTAAGAAGTAGGAGGCCGGTGAATCCTCAAATCGCGTAAAGCCCAGACTAAGTTTTGTAAAAATCGGCCAACTGGCTCAAAAGTTGAAACATGTGACACACAACCAGACAACATGGTCAGCTCAAAGCCCCATTTTTTTCCGTTAAGAAAAGTATTTATTGGTACTTTGCTCTACTTACCAATTTTCCCGTTTGGACTGTATGGGTCGTAGCTGCCTGAAGACAGTGGAGAAGGATACCCGTTAGAGATGATGGTGTAAGAATGTCCTGGAGGTCCAGGCGAGGGTGTAAGGGGTGGTAAAGGTCCCGCAGAACCAGAGGACGGTGACGGTAACCAGTCATCGGTTCGAGGTCGTTTAGTTGAACTGATGCCAGAAAATAAGCCACCATTGGGCGTCGTGGCACCTCCACTGCTACTTGGCGTCACTGCTGACGTGGCGGTGGCGCTGGATGCAAGGTGGTGACCAAGTTCTATACTAGGTGCTGTAGGATCACACGGACTCTGAACTCGCGGTTCAGTCTTCACACTATCCAACAGCAATTCATCAGGTAAACAATTGCCACTCGCACTAGCACCGGCCAGACCACCGAGTCCACCTTTCATGATGCCGCTGACAACACCGCCACCTCCACCACCCCCTCCGCCCCCCACGCGGTAAATTAATTCGGGTTTCACGTCCATGACCCCTTTAACCCCCCGAGCAAACACAAAACAATTGTTTATACCGTCCAAAAACGCGTGGGGGACACTAGTTTCAGGCCTTCGTTTCTGTTACTTGTGTTCCCGTTTAAACAACTATTACCGACGTCGAAGAAGCATTGTGACGCCACCTCAGCAGAACAGCAGCGTCGATATGAGTGTGTAGCTGCAGTGGTGACGTGGTTGTGAACTTCTAATCACAGCAATGACACTGGACACTTCACAAGGACGCTCTGTTTGATTCAGTTGTCATCTGAAACAAACAACAAAACACATTAACCAATTTTTATTGTATTATGAATTGTTAAATGGGATTCCACAAGAAAAAACGCAACAAGTATAATCGAACCGACATGTCATTACTTTATTCTTGTTGTTTATCTTCTACAAGGCCTGACGATGAATTAATAAGTTACTCGGAAGGATGTAGCCTGTATCTCTGAAAAAAATATATATATATTGTGTGTGTGTTTGAAAACGTCGCATTTTTCCTAGATTAGCGGACAGTTCAAAACATAACAGTGGACACCTCAATGAACCACTGACTCCAGCACACAATTCAACGAACAACATACAGTGGATCTGCTATGATCACGGGGTATTTGACAACATAAGAACTATTACTGGGTTGCACATTTGAAACTTTTACTGGAATACAATTTATCATTTGCAGAACTAATACACACTAGCCGCTCCCAGTGCCCGCGCGGTCTAAGGCGTGGGTCTGCGGCCGCTCGCTTAATGGGACTGTGTGTTCGAATCCCGTCGGGCGCATGGATGTCTGTCTCTCGTGAATGTTGTGTGTTGTGAGGCAGAGGTCTTTTCGCCGGGCTGATAACTCGTCCAGAGTGCTACCGGGTGTGATGTGTGCTGGGTGTGATCGTGAAGCTTCGATAATGTGGAGGCCCTGGCCCACTAGGAATATCAAGCTATGAGGGGGAGGGGGAATACATACTAATCACATGATACATTCCAATTACTGTACGTATCATCTGCTTTAACAGAAGAAAACAAGGCAGGCAGTGTGCATATAATGTAACACTGTGGCGCGTTCCAATAACCACTTCCCTTGTGGAAACACAATAATGCATTCTGTGTGTGTTGTTGAACTACACGTCACTGTCAACTACACAAAAACACTGCGTACTGCACAACGATGATTTGTGGCAACATGTGTCGTCGGCAACAATAAAACGTAAGTAGGTTTTCATGTAAAATTCCCGATGCAGCATTGAAACAAAAGAATGCGCAATGGCTTATGAACTTCTTCAGACGCACATTTTGGCCAAACAGATCGTAATGACACGTAAGTCGCTGCGCAATTTCTCTATTCATGTAAATGTTGCCGTGAAACATTTTACGAGAGACGGAATTAATCAATTATGAAGCAACAAGTAATTATTGAACATCATATGTGTGTGTGTGTGTGTGTGTGTGTGTGTGTGTCTCTATTCTAGCCTTAGTTATTTGT
>Ga0268261_10004462_pt1 | contig 10491 bp, 3 predicted proteins | sample TergutNc150P1_FD_190353 | JGI IMG/M metagenome (GOLD analysis project Ga0268261, IMG submission 190353) | Nasutitermes corniger P1 segment gut microbial community from laboratory colony in Florida, USA - Nc150 P1 (SPAdes) (version 2) | ecosystem: Host-associated > Arthropoda: Insects > Digestive...
GTGTGTTGTCAGGTAGAGGTCTCTGCGACGAGCTGATCACTCGTCCAGAGGAGTCCTACCGACTGTGCTGCGTCGTTGTGTGTGATCTAGAAACATCAAGAATGGGTGCTCCATATATATATATATATAACATTAGTCGCCTAAGGGTTAATAATTTAACCCTTATCCTGCTAACGTAGAGAAAATGGTGAGCTCCTAATAATGCCAGCAAATAGCAGATGGGATTTAATTCGGCGTCTAAGGGTTAATGTGGTTTTTGGTAAATATCACTGTTTGTTGTGAGAATGAAATGAAAAACATTTACCTACACTGTGTGGGCGAAATGCAGATTTCCTTCAATGGTAAAGTAAGTGGCAATATATGAAAGCTGTTCAAATGAAACCCTAATTTAAGGAACTGCTCCATGCAAATGCAGGGTGGCCACAGCACACTGTTCCCACATGGAGTAATGGAGGAATCCTGTTGACAATCCAGCTGATAAATTCCCTCTGCAAAGAACTCCCTGGCATGCTGCTGGAGGCCCTGCACCACCATGACATTCATGTCTTCAATCACCCTGAACCTATAGCCATTTAGTACTTATTTAAGAAACATAATATAAACATCCATGCACAATGGTATTGTGGTACCCTCTGAGACCTTCATATGCCACCATAGCATAATGTCCTGGCATTCTTAGAAGGGGTGTCACTGTCTTTTGTAACTACACCCATCCACACGTGGTCTGCACTACCTAGCACACCCTGCACTCCATGTGCCAAAAAGTGCAGGACCATCTTGCATATGGTTGGATCTTTCACAACATGATCGGCCTCAGTGGTCATGAGGAGTGTCTTTAAGAGCCTCTACACCTTTGAACAAAACAATTCCCAAGTATGTTTCATTTCAACAAGACTCATAGTACCACCACACTATAACAGTTATGCAAAGCACAGCAATGGATCATGAAAAGTTCCTGAATGTGGACAGTTTTATTAGCAACAGGTATATGTTCCTAACTTTTTTTTTATTACTCATTGCAGAGTGGAATGTACTGGCTTCAGCTGGTGGACAAGTATGCTGCTAATTGGTCAGTTTTACTGATAGCAATTGCAGAATGCATTCTCATTTCGTGGGTTTATGGTGCTAACCGTTTCCTTAGGGATATCCAAGATATGATTGGTCAAAAATCAAGGATATGGACATTTTTCTGGACATGGATGTGGAAAGTCATTACTCCAGCAGCTCTTCTGGTATGTGTGTGTGTGTTTGAAAACTTTAGATACCGCCAATATATATATATATATATATATATATATATATACACACACATATAAGTTTTAAAAGTCTTTAATTTATTTATAACATATGTCAGTCCATACAGATCATTGTCAGGGAGTGGTGTACTGATTAAAACATGCTGGAAACTATTAAGACATTTATAACTAATATATGTACTGTAAAGCCATTCTTGTACATGTAATACTTCCAGTACACTGTGATACAATGAATCTATTTAAAATTCACCACTTTGTTTTTTTTTATACATTAAAACAATTTGTACTTTGTGACAGGTCAGAATCTCAACACAGAGATGACTATTTCTCTTTTGGTGCTCTCTGTCTGTCTCTCTCTACACACACATGTGCACATGCATATGCACCTGTACTCATCTGCTGACATACTAGGTTAGGTGATGGTACACATTCTTGACACTTGTTTATTCTATGTTCACCAGAAATATTCAGCACAAAAAGATTATGGACTGTAGTCTTCTGGGATGGAATGTCATGTGGTCTGGTAGGTAATGACAGGCATTTCAGGAGTACATGCTGCTTCAATTTGAAGGCAAAATTGTGTTCACTTCTACTCTGGAGACAGACAGTGCACGTTACTCCGAAACACTCGTATCCACCTCCCAGACTACACTGTGTCACAAATCAGAAGACCACAATATAAAAATATATTAAACTACTCTACAAAATCTGCACTGTACAGTTCATAAAGTAGATAAAAATGGTGCTATATTGCAACTGGTGACCCTGTCATTTGTATTCAGTATTAATACCTCACATTACAAAATGCTAACTACTGGCACTAAAATGAACATTTCTTTCAGTTCATCCTCTTCTTCAATTGGGTTGAATATGCACCCGTAAAATATGGAGACTATGAGTACCCAATATGGGCTGATGCTGTCGGTTGGGTGATTGGTGTCTTCCCTGTTTGCGTCATCATCGGTATGGGTGCCTATAAAATATCAGCAGCACCAGAAGGTCCCCTTAGTGAGGTACATAAACACCAAATGACAAAAATTCAATGTAGTATTCGAGTCCATGGACCTACATAATATTTCACAATATGTTGCTTTTTAAAGTGAAGAGTTGTTAGTCCCTGCCAAACTCCAACCTGTCAGCTATTTTATGAATACTTAGTTGATATGTCCACAACTTCCCCTCCTACCTGGAAGCCATTTCATCCCCCAGCAACCTCAGAATTTGCCATACCACAGTGACATAAGACCTACATAACACTATTCAGAATACAACAATAGCTAAAAACCCTTTGAGTTCTGCAATATGTATAACAAGCACTTTTCAGAGAGTTCGACTGCTGTGCCAACCAACATCTGACTGGGGACCTGCAAACCGTCAAAACATCAGTTCCCTTACAACATATGAAAGTGTCCGCAACACCATTGTGTTAGTCAATGGGCTGCCAGTTATCCAAGAAAGTCTTGCTGATTCAGAAATAGAAGACAACAGACTCTGAGAATGGGCTTATGGCCGGAGCTCTAATCTGCATGCACCTCTGCAGCCACAGCCACTGCCACTGCCACAGGTAAAGCAGAAGCCCGGTCCAAGTATACTGAAGAATCCGGGAGGAGGAACCAAACCTACGACAGAAGAACCTCACATTCAGCAGGTAATTATAAAGACAATGCTTGGCATGGCAGAGGTATGGCTACAATGCAAATTTAAGAGATGAAAAAAACCTCATTCAGATTTATAAAATTAGAGGAACCACAGTGACTTCTTGAAACAAAGCCTTCTTGGGTGATCAGCCACGTAAAGACAGAGTTCATGTCCAACATTTCACACACTGGGAGTCTCCAAACTTTGGTATGAATTCTGTATTTACACAGCTCATGTTGTTGGAAGATGCCACTGTTCATCAAGATTACTGTCTATTGGGATGTGACACTATGATTTGGATAAAACTGCTCTTTTTCATCTTCAGGTAGAAGAGTGAGCTGTGTGGGGAAATATGATCAATGACACAGTGGAGGGAGGACAGGGACTGTGGCCAATATCAGAACAATGGTAGCAGTATAACTTAGTGGAAACCAGTGATTAATTTGCTCTTAACCTTGACTTTTGCATTCCCTTCCCTCCATCACTGAGTTTTTCTCACATGGCTACTCTTAAAAGTTGAAGCTGTAAGCAATGTATAATTTATGCTTGATTTTAAAAACCTTGTTACAGAATCATGTCAGGAATATAACTAACTATAACCATAACCCAATTTAAATCACAAGGTCTAATTTCTTGCTTTTTTGTAGTTAATCTAAGAATTTCTAAATATTTTATTTCATTTTATTTTTCAAAATTCCAATGTACTAGTCACCAGAAAATTTCAATCACTGATTTTGGCTGAAGAGTAAACCACGTACAATGTTTGATCTCATCACATCTGCAAAATCTGTTTTTTTTTTTATTTTGATTTGGGGTGAAAGCTGCAGCCCAAAAGCCCCTCTTTTGGTACACACCTGGTAGGCAGCACATTCTCAGAAGGTTGGTAGATATCTATCAAACTACATGACATTACATCCCAGAAGACATTAATCTTTACATTATTTGCTATGGAAACCCGAAATCTCCAAAAACTTCATTTCTTTTCTGCATTGAAACAGAAATACCGAACCATGAATGGTGCATTAGTTCCTGATCATGGATTGGGTAGGAAACCATTACCCCACTCAACAACCAATCTGAATCACTTATAAAAGAGATAAAAACTTCGAAAATATTATTTATCCTCAAAAAATTATCTAATTTCTTAAGTTACAGTTGAAGACAGTTTTACAAAAGGGCACAGATTAATTAAGCTCTTAAATAGTATGACTAGAATAAATAATGTGATCAGTGTGTCCTTTTAACAGCATTCATAATTAAGTGCCATTAAACATGAGCTGGTTCGGTACAGAACAAGAAAATTACCTAGTTCCTGTCAATATTATTTAATTTTTATTGATGTAAAGTTGAAATAGGCCTACTAATTTCATGATATCTATAGTACCACATGAATTTAAAACACACAATTTTATCAGGCAGAACATAAAGTGTGAAAAGATAAAATAGTCAGAACTGCAAGTTAATGACATCATAAAGCATATATATCACAGCATGCTAACAGCTCTAAACAGCTGTCTACCATGGGTACTCAGAAATGAGATTGAAACAATAGTGGCACTTTTGTACCACTCAGATGCTGCTGGTAAAACATGTTTCAGTAACTTTAAATACTAGTACAAATTATTATCTATTTAATTTCATATAAACTCAAATTACTTATCAGGGGGAGAATGCAACAATAAAAGAAAGGACAGACAAAGAGCAGAGCCAGCCTGCAGTAAAGACCAAAAAAGCAAACGTACAAAAGTCTCAGGAGAAGACGTACAACATGAAGCCATGAAAGAAACAACGCTGACAGAAACTACAGCAAAAATTGAGACAACAAATCACAGGCATTCCACGCAACCGACCAACCTTCATCCAGAGGTTTAACTCTAACTGTTTAACTCTAACTGTTTATCCATCCATTCTGATATATATAAAGCTTTGAACTAACACGTATGGGTGTGTCATTAAAAATTGGCATGATGGCTGGAACTATATAATTAGGCCAAGAAGGATCAGGTACACGTTCACAGATTATCATGGCTTCTATAGCATGACAGTGGTGGATCTGTAATTCCCCATAAAGTGGTGTAATGTGTTTCAGTATTACAACTGTGATATACACATTCAATAGCGATCTAAAAATTTAAGAGTTAATTACAAAACAATAATGGTATTAGAAAGACTGCTTCTTTGTTTAAAATATTCAAACTACATTTAAAGTGCTATTAAAGTGAAACAAAATTATTACCAGTTTACAGACTCTTCTGATAAAGACTAAAATGTTTTGCTTAGTATTTATTAATGCAAGTTCATTCAGTTACTCAAATGCTCAACAATGTTGGGCAATGTAATAGCAACTTGAAATTACAGCAGAAAGCTACAAATTATATATTTTAATGATTAAAAATGAGTAAATTTAAAGCCATCTAATTTGCTATTAGCCACTGTTAAATAAATATAAAACTTTAAGTTTTCACAATTAATAAAAGTGATAAAAACATCTTGGGCCAGCAGCCCTGTCAACAGAGTCAAATTGAGTTCCCTCATTATTGAGGCAGTGAAGGCAATTAAACACTGGGCTATGACTCCAAATTTATGCAGCTGATTGCCGTAAAGAATATTTTGTCATCGTTACAGTTATAAAACTTAAAAGTTCAATGGAAATATTAATAGTGCACCAATAATTCTGCTAAACATATGGGGCAAATACTTGTAAGTATGAGAAATAACTGAAAGAGACTAAAAAATCCTCCAATAATCCATCATACAAGAATAGTCAATTAGGCCAACCACTGGTTATTACTGTCAGAATGATAAGTTTTGTGTTCAGCTTTGAAATTCCAACGTGAATGAGAAGGTATCTATGTGAAAGCAATGCTACAATAACTACATTCATGAAATAATCAAGTAGACTCTTGCAACACGTGAAAAATGAAAATGAGATTGAACATGATAGTCTGTGGTTTGTAGAAACAGTACTACTGCTAACACATACTGAAATATGAAACATTCAAACATGCAAATTGTATTAGAAGAAGAAAATTGGGTTCTTCTGTAAATACATTGCTATTATTGACACTTAAAGACTGATTCACATTATTACACATTAGTTGAGTGATGGGAGGGGAAAACCATTGAGCAAAAGATTAACCCTTTCCATACTGAGTTTTTTTTTTATATTTTATAAAAAAAAAAGTGTCATGGGATGTATACATGTCTGTAATGTAACCTAACCTGTAAAGTATATCGTATATGTACATCTGTAATATGGAACAGTTTAATACCTAAAATATGTGCTGTATTAATGCTTCCTAATAATATGGATTGGAGGTCTGGGTCAGCGAGCCTCTGTACCCCCACTCCAATGTCAGTGTAGATAATCACACATGCTTGCCAAACAATTTGCTCAGTGATACCAGTAATACTGATGTTATTTTATAGACCTTGATGATAAAGGTTCAGAGGCAAAATCAGAATATTAATTTTATGTTAAAATTTTATCACAACACATCATATTTTTAGAAAAAAAAAAAATATAATATTGAGCTTAATCTCACGTAAATATTCATTCATTATACACGACACAAATATATTATCTTGCTTCCCAGAATGATGTTAATCTATTATAAACATTCACATTCCTTATAACAGTGATAGATAAAAACACTGCCATGTTTTGGCAATGCAGTTTTAACATGTTTCATGAATATATTACAGTCTCCTGGGTTCAGAAATTGTATAGCAGTATGAGCAGATACATTTTGCAGGAATATGCTGTCTCAGGCTTCAGGATACTTGGAGAAGGGAGGCACAAGGTTCCTCCAAACTTCTGACACCCATCTGCTAAGCTACATGATTATCACATCCTAGATGGTTGTAAATTTGATATTCACCACTGTAAGAACCTTATGTCTCATACACAAAACCTTCATATCTATGTGCAGAACTACATGGCATCACAACCATGAAAAATCCTTAAATTTCTTATCCATTAGATAAGCTCATTCTTTTCCAAAATGAAGCCTAATGTGTGGACATAATTTTAAAGTATTTGGTACTCCAAAAACCTGTTCATGATCCCGTCAAGTTATGAAAGGTGTACATATATGGAACATGTTAAACTGTGAGTGCTGTATGGAATCTACATTCTGCCTAACAATACTTACAACTGTGTGATCTCTGTGAGACTGATACATAAAGTACTGCTCACAGTCTTTGGTGCCAAGCAAGAAGGCGTACGTACATGGACTTCCTGTTAATTACCTGGAAAAATAAATATGCTGCAGGTCAGCAAGGAAAATATGAAAAGTTCCTGGAAATCTGAAACATTACACTGCAAAAATAATATTTTTATTCAAACATGTAATAATTAAAATATCATAAACCTCAATCAAATATATTCAGTGTCTGGTCAACCAATGGTCAATGCCTATCTGTAGAAATTCGGTGTACAGAGTGATTTATGAGGAGTCTGCCAAACTTTGTAGACACAACAATCAGGCAAGACAAAATAAAGAAGACTATTAAAATGTAGTTGCCGGTCCCAGTGGCTGCGCGGTCTAAGGCGCAGGTCTGCGGCCGCTCGCCTGCTGAGAGCGTGGGTTCGAATCCCACCGGGGGCATGGAAGTTTTTCTGTTGTGAGTGTTGTGTGTTGTCAGGTAGAGGTCTCTGCGATGAGCTAATCACTCATCCAGAGGAGTCCTACCGACTGTGGTGTGTCGTGTGTGATCTAGGAACCTCACGAATGAGGAGGCCATGACCCGCAAAGGGTCGCAGCGCCACAAAAAAAAAATTAAAATGTAGTTGAAGGAGTCACAGCTGTGTAAAAGTAAGGTAAAGATGTATCAGAAATAAGGACCCTTAATTTAAAAAAAAAAACTAGAGTAATTTCAATATTACCTAAAATATGAGTTATTTTATAATAAACTAAGTAACACAAAAACTGTTCCATGAGTCTGCCACTGACTAGAAACCACTTTTCAGCATAACATTGCCAACCACTTTAATGCAATGTTGTGTGAAGTGCATTCACATCACAAACAGACACTTGGAACACATTTGTAACATTCTTAGTTATGAAACACAAATTATTTTAGATTTATACTTAAGTTATTGTCAAATGGTTTATTAATAACACTTATTTCTGAAATACTATGGTACTTTCAAACTCCTTACAATTTCAAAACTGAATGAATGTTATAAGGACATAATTAAATCACCTATTAAAGCACCAAGGAAGTTAGGCAGACACCTTCTGAATTACCCTGTAGATTAACTTAGTTAAGGACAAAATAATAATAAATATGACTAACATGTCCACGAAGTTTACATGTCTGTAGCTAGACTTTAGTGTAGCAATAAACACATAAAAAAAATTCATCAGTATTAAACTAATGTGAAAAAGTCTTTCACATAAAAAAGAAATTCATCAGTATTAACCTTTAAGAACCGTGTGTCCTATATATAGGACGGGCATACCGCTACCCTTCAAATGTTGCATTTTATATATTTTTTTCAACAAATATAAGCACTGAGTATTTTAAACATGCTGCACACTCTCCATTTTTCTCTTCAAAATGCCGTTCATTTCATAATGCTACCTTTTTTGGTTCCTGTATTATTCACATTTTACATACAGAGTGTGCTAAAATTTAAATGTAAAACTCCGGTGCCAAAAGGTTAAACTATTGTGAAAAAGTCTTTCAATTTAACATTCAATAAATATTTACAAGGGAAAAGCATTAAAATGCTGCTGAAATTTTAAATATAATCTCCTAATAAGAAGCACAGAAATTTAATTTACATTATAACCCTCTCATCCTGAGAGAAACTGATTTCAACATCAAGATTAAAAACATTGCTGATACTTTGACTTACAAATAGCTGAATTGTTAATATAATTAATTATAAGTAAATGATGCCCTGTGGTGGTCACAATGAAACTGCTGACCATTTCACATTCTTGTCAGGGGTGGAAATGGCTTTTCAGAACTAGGTACATGCTCAAACATGCACAGAAAACCCCCAAGTTATGATGAATGCAGATTGCAAAGTGTTAAAAAAGTGTGCCGTCACTCAGTTCTATCCATCTGGCTGCTGGAAACAGCTTTACACACTAGAAATACCTTCTTAAAAGAAAGCTTTGTAGGTAAATGGTGTCAACCTGTACATACCCCCATTTCCAGCCCCATTTGTTGTTATTTAATGAGATAATAAGTATGCATGGCCAATGGTAAGAGCTCAAGAATGGATATTTTTCTAATATAAGAATAAACTGCTACGCAGAATACAGAGTGAAGTAGTGGAGAGATGTCAAGCATGTTAAGTCACGATCAAAATGTATCAGAAATTTAATTTAATGAGATTACTTTTCCTACGTGTAACAATATCTGCATTTTTTAAATATGTTTCCCCATCAGATTATAGGCATACCTAAATTTCAAAGGTTTTCTTTTTCTTTGTCACTGTGTACAAGCTAACCAGAGTTCAAGTCACATCATGCATATTTGTGTAAAAAATAATTGTGCTCTGTGTATATGTAATTGCCATGTATGTGCAACATGAAGATACATTGTCATTTAGTTTGTAAGTCTTGTGCAGTGCTATCTTGGCAGAAATGCAGAATTATGATGTTTAAGGAATAAGGTACCTTACAGAAAAAACACAAGCCAAAAAAAAAAAAAAATCATGACATTAACTCTCAACATAAATGTGTTCCAGCAAATAAGAAACTATACATTGTAAAGAAAAAGGTCAGTTAAAATTACACTCTTCTGGGATGTTATGCAGCACAGTAGCAATGTTTCAGAAGAACCTCTTGCCTCTATTTTTAAGGTTAGCATGACAACACATTCCAGGAGACAACAAACAACATTTTCACTGCAAAGAGAACTTCAGGCTTAACATAGCATAAATTTATAATACCTATCACAAAAATTTTATTGTACACAGTTTGCCAAAAATCAATTTCACACTTTCAAAAGAAAGTTTACCGAAGTGAAAACTAAAAATTCGGTCAGTTGTTATATTAAAAATTCAGTCAATTGTTACATTAAGTGTGCAAACTACAGGGTCAAGACATCATAATGTTTGGTAAGAGATTACCAAGGATTCTGAGGGACACACTACTTCAATCTTCAGTGCTGAGAATGTTGGTGATCAGCTATCAAGACTACACAGCATCACATCCCAGATGACCAGTCTTGATCGCAAATGGACTGTTGATAGCATGTACAAAATTAACCCTTATCCTGCTAACGTGGAGAAAATCGTGAGCTCCTAATAAGGCCAGCAGATGACAGATGGGATTTAACTCGGTGTTTAAAGGGTTAATGCTACAGGCTTGAAGTTGCTGAAATCATTTAACCCTTAAAAGCCTGAATTAAATCCCATCTGCTATTTGCTGGCATTATTAGGAGCTCACCATTTTCTCCACGTTAGCAGGATAAGGGTTAAATTATTAACCTTTAGGCTGCTAATGTCATATATATATGGAGCACCCATTCTTGATGTTTCTAGATCACACACAACGACGCAGCACAGTCGGTAGGACTCCTCTGGACGAGTGATCAGCTCGTCGCAGAGACCTCTACCTGACAACACACGACA
>Ga0268261_10004463_pt1 | contig 10489 bp, 10 predicted proteins | sample TergutNc150P1_FD_190353 | JGI IMG/M metagenome (GOLD analysis project Ga0268261, IMG submission 190353) | Nasutitermes corniger P1 segment gut microbial community from laboratory colony in Florida, USA - Nc150 P1 (SPAdes) (version 2) | ecosystem: Host-associated > Arthropoda: Insects >...
GGGGGGGGGGGGGGGGGGGCGTCCTACTTGAAAACCAGGCTACTGCTTGCTGGTCCAACAGCTAGGCGGCTGAGGGCAGACAAGACACACCTCATTGTGATCGCCATCGTAAGAGAAAGTGAGCCTTCTTGTTGCTTCGTCACTTCCTTCCTACTTTCTTCCCGCTAGTCAACTGGCATGTCATGAAACCAGCTCGGAAACGAGAGACAAGATAATATGGAATTAATCGTTCTAGACTAGGCCTGTCTACTAGGTACCCACATCACCGCAAGCTCTCCCAGCGTCAGAGATGCAATGAAAGAGGGTGAAAACACATCCCGAAGTCTGTTGTTCACATACGTCGAATCAAAAAACTTAACCTTTTCTATGCGCTAAAACCTATCAACAACGAACATGATCCAAAAGTACACGTACAGGAAATTAAGTTCGCCGTATGTTCGTGTCACGTCACCAGACCATGTGCCTTAAATTTGAATATAGTGAATCTGCGGAACATGAGGCGAAGTTTGAGTATGCGGAAGCGATAGCAACAAAACGCAACAACCTTCAAGAAACAATAAAAAATAAATAAATTAAATTCAGATAATGCCTGCTACTATTACGTTCAAAATCTTTCGTCCTTCCGTCAGTTATCTACAAACACAGGGCTCAAAATACACACAAGTATAAGATTTTCCGTTCTTCTCTATCGGTACGAAACTGTACATCTCGCAACAATGAAAGGACGTCGATTGTGTACTGTGGAGAGGAAGTGGGTTTAAAATGAAAGACGTGACAAAGCGGATGAACAATGGATAGTAAAGAACTCCGTAATTAGTACCAGACACTACAAACGTACAGTTAGAGCGATCCGGGAGAAATATACAGTGCGCAAGTAGGACATGAAAAAGTGCACACCACATTTTAGTGCGGATGGGACACAAAGAACCTATTCGAATATGAAGCAATATGAACGGGGGTGCTAAGGCGGCTCACGGCTATGGCCAGGCCACTACCGTGTGTAAGTGCAGGCAAGCTTCATCAGCTGGCCAACTATTTGAAATTATCACAGCGGTCTTGCTTTTGGGATGACAGTGTGGTAGGGTAGGCGGTTTCCGACGTTTCGAAGGACCGCGACCCGTTCCCCTACAAAGGTAATCAGTCCCAGACGATGAAGGTAGCACGATCCTCCAATACGTCGCTAGCCACTCACCCTACGACACAGTGTCACTTTCCAGCAAACTTCATCTTCAACTACTGGAACTTCATCTTCAACTACTGGATTCTCAAGGCAAACGCAGGTCTTTTGCAGAACAGACTTTTCTCAAGCGCCATCGCGCAGGTGCCAGATGACACTAATAGCTACGTTATGTCCGTCCGTTCGTGCGACCGCATAAAACGACGCAGCTCCCACTGAACGGGTTTTCGCAGAATTTTGTATTGGGGGCTTACATTCAAATCTGTCGAGAAAATTCAAGTTCCGTTAAAACGTGACAAAAATATCCGGCACTTGGCATAACGACGTACGTACATTTATAGCTACTAAATTCCTCATGCAAGGAAAAAAGGCTCAGATAAAAGCTGTTCAGAAAATTCAAACACATTTCATGTCAAATACACTTTTTCCGAAAAATCGTGCCTTTTACGAGGTGGTTACAAAAAATAAGACAGCAGCCACAAATTAACGCATACGCAAAGCAGAGAGCGTAGTTCAATGTAAAGGTTCAGACACGATCGCCCGAACTGCATCGCGCCCGTCGTTTTCCCCACAAATTTTCCGGCAGAGGCAGTCGACCCTCTTTCATGAACTCCAGAGCTTGGCTGGGCTGTGTGTGACATGCGCAATAGGAGTGGAGCAACTCGACTCTCCAGCCAGGTGGTCTCATCCCGATTCGTCGGAACCACTTACGAAAGGTGCAAACAATGTTATTAAAATAGGTGATTACGAAAGGTCGAAATCCTGAACATCACAAACAGTAGCCCGAAACGCAGCTGTGTTCCGTAACATGTCCGACATCTTGCCCGTAAAACAGGACCTAGTCGAAGTGTCAGGTTCCTGACTGCGTGTGTGTTAAGTCAGAAGAAGTAGCGGCTCCACCCAGCCGTCTCGTCTCTTATCCGTCACGTCACTACGGTCAGCTATCCACATGCCCACCCACCCGAAACAATGGGCCCATTCTTGTGTCCCACTAGGGGCAGTCCGATAATGCCTCAATGTCACGTGACATGTCTCGGCCACCCGTGCAACAATGACAAACTGCTGCATGCTCCCAGCCACACGCACGTTGCTACAGAGATTACATTCCAGTTATGTTCACAAGCATTCATTATTCCCAAACAACGTAAACAGAAAACAGTAAATTACAGTTTCACCTGTTGCATTTAATTGGAGTAAAGCTTGGGTCTGCAACAATATGGGAGAATATGTCAACCAAAGAGAATGGCTGGAGAACAGAGCACAGTGCGAAGCTGTGGTCTGTACTCTGGGTGGACAACCACAGCAACTGGGAGGACACGTAGGTAAAAAATGCATACAAAACAATGGTCATGAAAGACCTACGAGTGGATGACAGGATATTAAAATACACCTTAATAAAAGTACTGTGGAATAATGTGGACTAAGCCGATTGGTACAGGGCGGGATTCGGTGGCCCTGCGGCAGGGACGTAGCGTCAACTGTACATGGAATGGCACACAACCGCCTGACGACATGGAGAGGCGTCAAATAGAGCAAAAAAACTACGAGAAAGGAGAAAAACACGAAAGAAGTTACAGGAAAAACGAACATCGCCTGGTTAGAAGGTTTTGTCTGTTCGTCCTTATGATAGAAATAGCAGGAAAATTAAAATCAGACGCTAGAATCGTTAACAGCAGTGGGATACAATAAGGGCCGCAAAATTCTTATTTCTGATTAATGCTAAAGCGCGAAATTTGGAGCAGTAATTTGTGTACTTCAGAGAGGCTCACCTTGACAAACTTAAATTGCGAAGGCTGCAAAAAAATCATACAGTAGCAACTTGGGATCTTTGGCACCGTCACGGCATGTGTCTGTAAGGCAGATGAAGCGAGTCGAGTTGGTCGGTCGGTCAATCGCAGGACCTTCCCGATGCATACGGACTTGTAGCCAGCAGTGGGGCAAACGAAAGATACAAACCCCTGACGTTTCCCAACACAAGTGCTAGCGCTGTGCTGACAATTAGAATTACCTGTCATAACTGCATTCACATGACAAAACTGAATTTACCCTGAACTGCCTTTAAAAACCCAGTCCGTACCGCGCAGTAAACACTCTCCGTCTCGGTTATAAAAACCAGTCAGTTAATGTTGTATACGGAAATAATCGCCATTTGTTCTGAGACCCACACAAAACACACAACTACACTGTGTGGGCTGAAAACATGAATTTGTGAACGTTAAACTGGCCGGTACATATACATAGGAACAACTTGGCTTTTTGGATTTAACAAGACACCTGCTCACTTTACTGCTAAGGAAACCGTCGTCATCTCAGTCTAGTTATTCGTTAATATTCAGTGCTTTTTGCATGCATGTTGACAACAGTGCGGAAACATTCGAGCAGCCACATAACGTCGGATACAAAACGCAGACACCTCTAAACGCACAAACAAACAGCCATATATTACGCTTATTCTCAACGTCAGAATAAGCAAAAAATTAATCGACCTCGAATTGGAATCTGGACGCTTGCCAATGTCACATGACCTGAAAGGTCCTACTGGCGGAAAGGGCCTCATTCATCGATCGCTGTGTTTCTGTTTCATCATATATAGGTCAGTAGGCCTACAGCTTATCGAGGTGCTTCCCATCTTCTTTCCCATGAAAGAACACCTGAAGTAATGTTTGATGCTCCGAGGAATCCCCACCTATTGAAACAATTACTTGAGAACGGGGATTACTCCAGCACTGCCAACTGGCAGACAGAAATTTCCGCGATATATATCTAGTCATATATGAAATTTTTCACAAGACTACTGTAAGTACGTTCCGTCTACAAACAACATTATTCTTACAAATTATAATTAAAAGCAGCTACATGAATCGGCTAGCTAAGCTGCCATCGTGAGGCTGATCAGAAACAAAGAACATGAAACAGGGATATTTACAACTGCAATTACTGATCTGAGGTCTCAACCAACACTATTGTTATGCAACATATATATATATATATACACACACACACACACACACGCACACACACACAAAATACACGCAACTGCAGGAATAACAAGTTACGAAGTTTAAAACTGTTGCATTGCGTGGCTGATTGTAGCTGTGTGTTAAAATAAAACGCAATGTGTCAAATTTAAAGCCATGAACAGACGGCTTTGTATGTATTCGTTTGTATATTCTGGCTCGATGGCAGCCGTTGGGGCGCTTGTTAAAATTGCTGGAATTCTATTAGTTATGTGTACAAGACGTGAAGCTGAGATTTATAACTGTTCATTTTATGTCTACATTAACGCATCATCTGTTCAACAAAAATCAAGCGGCCTGAAATTTTCTAAGTCCGGAACTGGAAGTCACGTGACGTACAGTTGCCATCATAATTCGAGTCGTTTTAGCTTCCCCATATGTGTGCATTCGTGGCATTTCTCTATCTTCCATTCATTACAAACAATCACGCCGCGTATATATTAACCAAACACACCAATACTTTCGCTTAATTTGAAGTTAAAACATTAAAGGTCATTAATTTTCCGAGGCGTGTTGCTTGCCAGCTCTGCTTACACAGTTGGATGTTGCGAAAGGGTGGTTGTTTGTCGTACCCAGGGGTAGCCGAGCGCGTTAACGCGTGCTGGCAATACTCTTCAAAAACAAACTATATTGGTTCTCATCCCAGTGTCAGCATGTAGCTTTTTCTTTCTGAATATGTTTTATACTCACAAACACTCAATTAAGTTATGCAGTAACACTTCTATTATTTAATTATATGTTCAAAAGTGTTTCAGGGGTGGGGTATGGCGAGTGAAGAACTGTTGGAACAAGTTCAGCTCAATTTTAGCTTTCGAAACGAGATCATAATTCTTCTTCCATGTGGCCATCCAGTAGACAATAACACATTTTAAAAAATATGCGTTTTTAAAAGTCTTACTGGCTACAGTAATTATGGTGGTTATGAAAACCGAAATGCGCATTTTTAAATAATAATGAAATCAAAGGTAAAAAAGAATTTATGTTGTTGCATGATCAAAATTATGGATGGACTGTGCCTTACCCCTATTTAATGGTTTTTTGTAAGAATATTTATTTAAGAATATTATTTAAAGAAGCCTACATTCTTTGATAAAAATTGTTATATGATTTTAGAACACTTTTACTAAAGGATTTCTCATTAAATTAAGTCAAGTTTCTTTCAATTTTCTGTCACCCGAATCAAATGTCTTCCGCAACTGCATTATAATAATTCACAGTTTTTAAGCCGTGGACCAAAAAGGATATAATACCTGCTGATGATCGTGGATGAAAACGGAGGGTGGGGGATTATCCGTGGACGAAAACTGACCTACCGGCGACAATATGGTCATTAACCCTTACATGAGTGTAGGCCGAATCCCTCTTCACGACATAACCACCATAGTCAGTGTAGCCAGTAAGACTTTTAAAAACGCGCATTTATGAAAATGTGTTATTGTCTACTAGAAGGCCACACGGATGAAGAATTATGAACTTGTTTCGAAAGCTAAAATTGAGCTGAACCTGTTCCAACAGTTCTTCACTCGCCATACCCCACCCCTGAAACAAGCTGAGAGTGAAACCACCCTCAGTCCAGACCTCCCCAGCACACGCATCATACGCTCAACAATTCCTTTCCGTAAATGTTTCAAATCGCGCAGCCCAATGTCAGATCTCGTAACCCGCTACGGCCCGCAAGCAACAACGAGATTCACAATGCCTAGTTTTAGTCCCATTCGAACACGAAACCTCTAAATCAGAATGTCGGTAAACAAAGAAAAAAGGATTACGGAAAAATAACAGAAATATCTGCGTCACTCGCATTTCTAACCCTGCCAATGGAGCAAAGATAACTTTCGAAACATGTAATTAAATAATTCATTAAATAATAGAAGTGTTACTGCATAACTTAATTGTTTGTGCGTATAAAACATGTTAAAAAAATTACATGCTGACACTGGGATGCGAACCAGTATAGTTCGTTTTCGAAGAGTATTGCCAGCACGCGTTAACGCGCTCGACTACCTCTGGGTACGACAACCACCTACCCTTTCGCAACATCCAAATGTGTAAGCAGAGCTAGCAAGCAACACGCCTCGGAAAATTAATGACCTTTAATTCATATTTTAACTTCAAATTAGGCGAATGTATTGGTGTCTTTGGTTAATATATACGCGGCGTGATTGTTTGTAATAAATGGAAGACAGAGAAACGCCACGAATGCACAAATATGGGGAAACTAAAACGACTGGAATTATGATGGCAACTATACGTCACGTCACTGCCTGAGCGGGACGTACGAAATATCAGGCCGCTTGATTTTTGTTGAACAGAGTGTACAAACAGTCAAGACCACAACACCAGGAAGAAATAAATCAGGCTGGCCAGCTACGCTCTCTGTGAAGAAAGGCCAACGAATACGCACAGGAGAGATTGAATGTGGTGGCAGGACGACAGTCGTGCTGCTGCCAGATGCAAACAACGTAACATCACATCGATATCGCACTGACTTTGAGCAGATGGCAGTTCCTGAGCTAGTCAAGAAATCCCGACATTTTATGAAACCCAAAATTTTAATACCCTGCCCACAATTTCCCCCCGCTGTCCCTATCCTAAGCCAAATGAATTCAGTCCACACCTTCCCACTCTTTCAAACCAATTTTAATATTATCCTCCCACCCACGCAGTGGTATTAGAGGTAGCTTCTTTTCTCCAGGTTCCCGTGGACACTGTACTGACTCTGCACGACATCCACACAACTCACACAGTCACTACGGTCCACTGTGTGTGCGTGCGTAAGTCCGTAACTACAAAATAACCCGACTATTGAACGTGCAAGCGTTACTCCCGATCAATGCCACATTAATACTACAGATTTATTACAGCTACTCCCAGCGGAAAGGAAACAGCGCGTGAAGTATAAACGTAAGGCGAAATGACGACAACTGCATGACAGATGCGCTCTGGCGTTGAAGCAGTCACAGCTAGGACCTTGTGCGCACGAATCGTACAGTCGCGGGTTTGAATTCCGTGCATGGTTGGGATGTTTCTTTTCCATGACGTCATCCTGCTCGTAATCAAATTGAAAAGGTGGGGGGGGGGCTTCCTTGCATGATCTGGGGCTAATGCAAGGAAGGCGATTATCAGCACTGACTGGTGCTGGAAAATCTCAGAAACGATGTGGAATATAAACGAATACTGGTCACTCTTTTTGAGTAGGGTTAAAAAGAATTGTCAAATTACCTCATGTTACTTGAGGGCACAAAAGGACGGCACGTGAACTTGCCACGTGCGTTCCTTGTGACGTCACTCTCTTCCATGTTCATACACTGCAAGCAGAGCTGACAACAGTGCTGCCATCAGTTCACCCACAGAAACTGCTGAGTTTGCATTTTGACAAGTCATCAATAATAGCAAACGATGCACGATACGCACGTGAAATTAAGTCCAGGATTGACATGGCAAAAGCAGCTTTCAACAGGGAGGCTCTTTTCACCAGCAAACTGAACTGCAATTTAAGGAAGAAACCAGTAAAGTGCTACATTTGGAGCATAGCTTTGTGTACTGCTGGAACTGGACACTGTGGAAAGTGCATAAGAAATACCTGGAAAGTTATGAAATGTGGTGCTGGAGAAGGATGGAGAAGATCAGTTGGACCAATTGTGTGAGAAATGAGGAAGTGCTTCAGTCAAAGAGCAGCGGTACATTCCACATACAATAAAAAGAAGAATAACAGGATTGGCCGCATCTTGCATGGGACTGCCCTCTGAGAAAACACGTCAGTGAAGAAGACAGAAGCGCCGAGAAGACGAGGAAGAAGACGGAGCGGCTACTACATGACCATAAGGCAAGGAAAAGATACTGGCACTTGAAAGAGGAAGCACTAGATCGTAGTCTCTGAGAATTCGCTTTGGAAGAGGCTACGGACGTCTCATCATCAGACAGACTGCGTGACTCAGTATATTCATTGCAACTACAAATGGCTCAAATAAAAACGGCAGATGTTAATACCGTTTTATTGTATGCACTGGCACAAGTCTAAACTTCGTGCCAGCTAGGGAACGTGAGCCCACTGAACGGATACCAACCACACGTGTGCTCCGTAGAAAGTGGGGGTAAATCACACATGGCGGCACTCCCATACGAAATAATGGAATGATTGGGGGTTAGGACAATCACAGTAATGACAGCCTGTTCACATGTGGTATACATACATGTACTTACTACACTGTGGGGTTGCTGACAGTATAAACAGTTCATATTACTTCCTAGTATATGTCAATTGAAAAGGCACTGTACACCACTTGTGTACTCTTGTCACCAATGGTACATGTTCCACATCAGCACTGTCACGGCTGTGTATATTCACTCTCACGGACTTCACAGCTCAATCGCTTTGCCACCAATAAGATTCTCGCAGCATTTAGATTAAGGTTTCGGTTGTGTCCACTTCATAAATTAGGTACGATGATGGCTAGGTTAGAATGGGTTTGGTTAGGTTTGGTTAGGTTAGGTGTTGTGTCATTCGTTGTTGCCTCAGCTTTTCTGTTGCTGCCTGATCGTAGTTTTCGCGCGTTTGTAGGTAGAAAAGAAATGCTCAAGGGCAAACAAGCAAACAAACACACGTGGTCTAAACTTTTATTTGTGGGCTGAACGGCAGGCGCACGATTCACCAAGTTTGCAGTGAGTGGACAGACACTCTGTTGTGTTCTGTGCCGTGAGTTCTGTACAGCTCGGCAGCTTCGTAGTGCGTGGCCAGCCAAAGGCCGTCAAACCGAAAATGAGAGGGCGTAAACTAAATAGTGCTGTAAATTCGCAAGGGGCGTTAAAGCAACAAGGCGTAAAACTGGGCATAAAATAGGGGCCACCTGTAATCGTTTAAAGCCCAGTGGTTACTTTAAGTACCAGCAGTTCAACATTCAGCATTTCCAAGTTCAGCCCACACAATGTATTTATGTGTTTTGTTTGGATCTGAGAACAAACAGCGCTTATTTCCCTGTACACTAGTAGCTGACTGGATTTTATAACCGAGACGGTGTGTTTACTGCGCGGTACGGACTGAGTATTTAAATACAATTCATGTAAATTAATCTTCGGTTTCCCCTGTCAGTGCCATTCCACCAATGCTCCATTCTCACCTTGAACTATATAAATTTAATTACATGTTCCTTCTACCAGAAGAAAAAGCGGGAAAAGCCTAGGAACCCTCCAAAAGTAAAGCCCTTTCGGAAATCGGTAGCACTGGACAGAAAACTACTTTCGCTCAGACTGAAAGGGTTAAGGGAATAAAAAAGACCATTAAAGATCGCACAATTTTGACTCCGAAAATAACATACAATGTTCGTCGTCAAGATCCTACAGTGCTCACACAAAGGCATTCTGCGCATGACCCGAAGTACCTCCTTCTAACGGAACCGACACAGTATGTTTCGCACGTCTTCGTGAGAATGAAAGTAGAGGCGGCGTCTGAAACGCTGTGTTTTGTAGCCAAAACGAGACGATGGAATGCCTCCAATTTACGTGCAAGGCAATCACACGCATTCGCCACAAACACGTCTTATTTTTTACTGTCAAGTCTTACGGTCCTACGCACTGTTCCGATTCTCACCACGCCCAATATCTATGCTTCGCCGAAGTCTGTACTGCACTGTAATCCATCCTGTCTTCCTAGCAACTCCACTGCTTTCTACACGCCCATTTTTCTGTCCCATGTACTACATTTAGGTCAGAGGCTTACACTGCAGTGCCCGAGCTCCACTTCACGCAGCTTAATATTATCCTCTAAACTACGCCTGACCCCAGGTGCTTGTTCCACCACCACAATCCCGTGCTCAATTAATCAACCTAAGGATATTAAGTGAAGGAGCCCGAATGAACCGAGGAATCATGGTTAAATTGCCGGCTGCGGCAGAAGATTCTTCTCTCCAAAACGTCCAGTGCAGCTCTGGAGCGCTCTCAGCCTAATATTCAGAGGATAAAGTGGCCGAGGCGTGAAGATAACACTCACCTCCATCTAATGCCACACCCACACGGGAGCAACTTCGTCTTTTAACTATATTAAGTGCCAATACATGTCGTGCAACTCTTCATTACACGAGTTTCGACATCTCGCTACTCTTTCGCTCTGCGGTACATTCTGCCAGACACCGGCAGCATAGAGGCTACTAAACGGTCCTTATTTTATCTGCCGAATATCGTCTGCCAGATAAAATACAAATCAGGTACTGTACAGTAACACGGCAGCACGTCTCGCACTCGACAGACTGAGGCAATTATCCTCGCCTTCTCCGAAAAAATACCCCCCCCCCCCCCCCCC
>Ga0268261_10004464_pt1 | contig 10488 bp, 5 predicted proteins | sample TergutNc150P1_FD_190353 | JGI IMG/M metagenome (GOLD analysis project Ga0268261, IMG submission 190353) | Nasutitermes corniger P1 segment gut microbial community from laboratory colony in Florida, USA - Nc150 P1 (SPAdes) (version 2) | ecosystem: Host-associated > Arthropoda: Insects > Digestive...
GTGAACCTTATGTCATTCAGTGCCACTCCATGTAATTTGGTGTGAACCTTATGTCATTCAGTGCCACTCCATGTAATTTGGTGTGAACCTTATGTCATTCAGTGCCACTCCACGTAATTTCCTGCAGGCAACAATAACAATGAACTTTGAATATATGAGGTGAAAGAAACACTAGTTCTTCAGAAATTATTGGGGGGGAACAGATTTTGTAATAATACACTTCTGTTTATTTATATACACAATGTGAAACAACTGTGAAAATATTCTTAGTCTTTTTTCCAGATCTTGGTCTATAGGTGGTCTGTCGTAACTAGGGCAATGGCCACAATACTACTTTAAATTAGTCTGTGACTCCTTTTCACATCCTTTTATATTAATCACTCATTATTGCAAAATTTCATGCTGTTGAGTCTGCACTACAGACAGCATTGTTAAATAAACAATGAATAAATAAATAAATGAAGGCTTTTATAAAGTGCTAGTGAAGCACAGAAATTCTGGTTACATTCATTCTGTTTATATGTTTTGCGTGTATGAGGTCCATACAGTATTTCATTTTATGAGCCAAATGTTTCCTTTTATAAGCTCCTTCCTCTTGCAAACCAAGCATTTTTGTTTCTGGCACCAGTTCTTGGCTGTCTGTGGCTTCTAATCCTTCTCCTGCTGGACTTTCAGATGCAAACATGGATTTGGATGTCAAAGTTCTGTCTTTTGGAAATTCTATTCACATTGGACCACCAAACTCATTGCTGAAAAATCAGCTTTTTTAACATATAATAAGGATTTGTTTATGGTACATTCACATTTATTATAAGGATGGTCTTAAATGTTAATGAATTTTCCATACAACTGTAGTGTTGTTAATATTGTTTTTTCATAGCCTGATTATGCAGAATGTCATTTGAATACAGTAATTGTCTATTTAATTATATATTTTTCATAATTGAATACCTTTGCTTTTTGTATTAAGGTGAACGTTATATACAGGGGGAGAAATGTTTTATATCTGTAATCAGTTCAATTTGGAACACTGGATGTAATGGAAAATTATTTGTTATTTTTTTAGTTTTTGTCTAATGAGCAGTTTGCAATTTTTGAGGAAGGAATTATGCTCATGAGCTTGAGGGATTGCTGTACCTGTCAATGCATGAGAGTGGATTGATTAAAAAGTCTTTAGTTGCAGCAAATATGATACAGTAATTGGTACTGTTTGAATGTGTCCACATCTCTTGAATATCCTCAGGTAGTGGAACATACTTGTAACGTGTATTGTTATTCTTATTTGTCAAGTTGTTGCATGGTATTACTTATAGCTAAACCAAATAACTGTGCTTCTTTTTCTGCTTTGTAAGGCAATTTGTGGCTAACTCTGAGTAATGAGTTTCATGTGTGATCATTGGTTGATAGTGTTAAGTTTAATGCTTTGTGACTTTGATATTTTATGTTCTGTCATATCAGCTGAGGACCTGTGCATCCTCATATAATATGATAAATGGTGTCCAGTTTATTCATATGTTTGTGACAGTTAGGCCTACTAGAGTTTGCTATGAAATCCTTGTCAATTTACATTCTGCATGTCTGAATTTCTGTATAGGTTGGTGGAACACTGAGCACTGCCGTCATTTTGCAAATGAAAGATAGAGGTCGTATTTCATTGTGTGGCTACATTTCAGTGTACAATTATGATACAAAGAAGATCCCGCAGGGTAAGTCAAAGTTCTGATGAAAATTTTGACACAATAGCAGTCTCACTCTTATCCACCTCTGCATTTTCATATACATTGACTACTGTGCTGGTGCATCAAACATCATTTATTTTTCATGAACGTATGGCTGCAGCCAAGAGTACAGTTATTTAGAGTCAGTGCAATTGTGATGTGCCAATGCAGTTGGAAGTTGTCTGTATTTATGAGTTTTGGCTACCTATTACTGAACTGAGAAAAATAACTACCTCACCAGTAGTGTGTGATTGTGGTTTTTGATGTTAATTTCATGCACTGTTATTGGCTGTAAATAAATTGCAGTCCACCTGCCACAGATTCTTGATTTAAATCACAGCTGTCCACATGTAGGCGTGACAGTATACCAGTACAAAATAGTTCCTTACATGACATTTTAAATTAAAATTTTTTGTACAGCAGGCCTTCTCAACATTGTGTGTGGTGCGGAAAACTTCTGCAAAATTTGGTCTGCGTGGGACAGCATGAAATTAAATATGCAAAATGAAGATGAATAATTATACCTATAATTGTTTGTGTAATTTTATCTGTGTATTTGTCTGTGTATGATGTGCATTAAAAATATACTGGTAAAAACAGACAAAATTTATGAAAAATGAAATTTGGAACATAGTCTAGGGTGTTGCAATTTTTAGCAAATGTTTACAAAATGAATTATTAGTGCTTGTTTCCATAATGAAGTAGCCCGTAAGTTGTCAAAATTGCTTTGGTGTTCTGTCCTGGCTTTGCCACAGAAAGGGTCAAAAGACATTTTCTCACTTCACAAGTCTTCGCAGGGAACATAACACTCTGGTGAGCAACATGTTCAGCAGGCATGGTGTACAGGTTGCTGTTAAGTATGCGGCTTTAATATGAAGTTATGATTTTGCCATAAGTTTGTCTGTACATGGAAGTAACTAACAAGATTATAAACTGTGAAATGATAAAATAGTAGGAGGAAATGATGCCAGAAATGGAAAGCCCTTGTATGTCTCTGCCTGCCTTACAGGTTTTGACTGACTGGCTTTTGTTGGTAGAGTGGTAGATTTGGTATTGACATGCTGTTCTGATTAAACACTTCGACATTGACTTTCAGCTGGTATTCTTCAAGCTCTGTTGCTGAGGAAGCAGTTAAAAATGGAAGGCTTCTTAGTGTCACGCTGGCAGGACAGATGGGATGAAGGAATAAAACAGAACTTGCAATGGATAAAAGAGGTATTAACCAAAACCGCTATACTAGTGAGTAACATAGCAAACTTAAATGAGTCATCCCATTGTGCACAATGTTCATGCAATATAAAAACAAGGCACACAGTCAAACAACATCACTTTTATACAGCTACCTGTTTTGAGTCATACTGAATCGTCATCAGGCCTTTATACAAAACCTTAATCATCAGGCCTTTGTACAAAACCTTTTAGCACAGGTTTTGCACAAAGGCCTGATGATGATTCGGTATGACTTGAAATGTGTAACTTTTTATAAAAGTGATGTTCTTTTTGAAATAGAGTTGAGTTTGACTGTGTGTCTTGTTTTTATTTTGCAGAAGCATTATGACATTGACTTGCTTCATTATGGACTGTAGAAGAACTTCTGAATATGTTTTATTGTCTATAAAGGAACCCCATAATTATTAAGTAATTTGCACACTTCTAAATCGCTGGATAAGTTTTTATCAGTCCGTGCTATGTAAGTCACACAACTGCAGCTTAGTGTTTTCAGAGTTACTGTATAAGGATGTCATATTTCACACATGAATGTGGTGTCTGTTCATTTAATTTTCCACAGAATTGATTCTTCCTGTGGGAATGTCACTTGCTAACAAATTCCAGCAGGTGATCTTACACTAAATTTCTTATGCTGATAGCATGATCCCTGAAATAAGTCTCTTTGGCCATTTCCATGAGCTTATTGCATTTCAGTGCATCAAAAAAATGTTGTGATGTATTTTACTTTTCTGGCATGCCAGTTCTGCTATGATGGTAGTATAATGACAGTGATGGTAGGTAGATTACACTCAGCCTGCTGTGGGCTCCAGAGGTGGAAGTGTTCCTGTGTGAGATTGCAGCCATTCACATTTCTTTCTCTTGTTTCCTTAGAGCTGAATGAGAATAACTGAGAATCCTGTTCAAGGTGTTAGGCTTGTAGGACCACCAGAGTGTAATCATTAAAGTTTTGTGTGGAACTTTAGTCAAGCAGGAGGGAATCTGATTCATTATTCTTGCAAGCCAGTTGCTGTGAGTAAAAGACATACTTAAGAATGAACATCCTGATTCCATAGCAGTTGAAGACTGGTGTCTAGGATGATAGTATTGATTGATTTATTACATTTATGACTGGATGACCTGCATGTCTGTTTCTGTCAGACACAGTGTGCCGGTATATACCAACTTATATTAAAGGTGTTCGTGGCAATGTTGTATGAGTGTGTCACACACGGGCATAGAAATTGCAGATCTTATAATGTGACAGAGCACTGACACTCGTGGCCCATCAGAGATGCAGCCTAATTGCCTTTTTCTTGTTTACAGAACTTAACACTTTCACTTTTTACATGTTAGCTTGGCACACCTCACAGTTCAGGTGTATTTTGCATTTCACCATCAGTTTTAAATATTTTATAGCGAAGAAGTGAATAGCAAATTCATCTACCAGTGTCCAAGGAATTATAAAATGGAGTTGCAAGGACTGTGTAGTAAAATTAGAAAGAATTGTGTGCTCAGAATGTGTTTTTGAATAGAAATATTGTGCCTTGTTATGGTGTGTTATGCAAACCTTGTGTTTGTACAATATTTGTATTGACACTTGATGGGGGAGGAGAGTCTTCTGGTTGCCCCAAGGACTCGGTCCAGTACTGTGTCTGCTGTACTGCCCCTGAAACCTCTTATGGCTATTCTGTGAATATCCCAGAGCAAAATGTCTGGTCCTGCACCATCTTGATCAAGGTCATCCTAGTCACTGTGAGATCTAACAACACATCTGTAAATATTTATTTGGCACAACATATGTTAGATGGATTCCACCTCCTGATGTTGGCTGAAGGAAGTGTTTTCTCAGAGGTGCATCATATTTAGATGATGTCTCAGTGAACACCAGCTAGTTAACTTCCTAATCATCAGTCTATGCTGTTCCTCATGTATATGCAGTAGTTCTCTTTCATTGAAGAACCTTGGCTGCCTCATATCCTGTGTGGAGATCAAGTTTTTGGAGTGCTTGCTGCCCAACCTTCCAGTAGTTGAGACTGAAACTGCTGGTTCACAGCTAATGTATGGGCTACTTGAGCCATCTGTTGCTATGGCACCTGCATCCTCACATCCCTAATCGCACTATGACCAGGGCCCAGAGCAGTGTGACTTTGTTCTACTGAAGACAAAGAGTCTGCTGACATTCTCAGACTAGCTTAGATGGCACCCTTGATGCTCCATGGGCCAACAAAGAAGGCTGTCTGTCTAAACATGTAGAGATATGTCCATTTGGATGGATCATTCCTGTACCTGCCTTTGAATAGGCTAAAATTACAAACATTTCAGCATGGAAAGCTGCTTAACCTTGGTTGTCAACAAAGCACTGGTAAATGACCAGGCTTGGATGTGGAGGTGAATGTGCTAGAGATGAGGATTCCAGATTGTGACAATTATATGTGTAATAAGAAGTGTTACATGCATGGAGCTTTTCCTCACTGATAGCTGCTGCAGTCTCTGTCAGCTGCTGATAAAGAGGGTAGCACAAGCAGACCCAAGTGTTCTGGTACATACACTGTGCTGGGCCAGTGGTTCCTGATGTTTCAAACAACCATGCTGCCTTCATTGTGAAGGTCAAGCAGTCCCCAAAGGTATAATAATGTACACAGTTATCGTGGACTATTATGTCTTCAAAGACGAACGCAACATATTCTGTTAAAATGCAGGGAACCACTGAACCACTGATGCACCAGATGACTATTCAGTTGCTGGGTTCAGTGGTCTGGATTTCAGTTTATGCATGTGTGTGTGTGTGTGTGTGTGTGTTTGCTGTTATGGATAGTAGAGGCTTTGCCATCAATTCATCAGTCATTTCTTTTAACAACAATTTAAAATATTTTTTGGTGCTTGCTTTTCAAAGACTACTCTGTCTGATTAGGAACCAGGATATTGTAGTCATTAAAGAGATTGTGTTATGGGCTGAACCATCTGGGGTTCCAATTAAAGAGATTGTGTTATGGGCTGAACCATCTGGGGTTCCAATTAAAGAGATTGTGTTATGGGCTGAACCATCTGGGGTTCCAATTAAAGAGATTATGTTATGGGCTGAACCATCTGGGGTTCCAATTAAAGAGATTGTGTTATGGGCTGAACCATCTGGGGTTCCAATTAAAGAGATTGTGTTATGGGCTGAACCATCTGGGGTTCCAATTAAAGAGATTGTATTATGGGCTGAACCATCTGGGGTTCCAATTAAAGAGATTGTGTTATGGGCTGAACCATCTGGGGTTCCAATTAAAGAGATTGTGTTATGAGCTGAACCATCTGGGGTTCCAATTAAAGAGATTGTGTTATGGGCTGAACCATCTGGGGTTCCAATTCTGCTAGGGACAAATGATTTTTCTCTTCTCCAAAATGTGCAGACCAGCTCTGGTCCCATTCAGTCTCTTATTGCATGGGTACTAGGGTTCTTTCTGGGATGTAAAGTGGTCAGGGCACGAGGTTAACGAGTCACCTCCATCTGCTCCCTTCATGGTGTGGACAGGGAAAACTTTACCTTTTCTGATTTAAAAATATGTCCAAAAGATATTATGCACATGTTAAAATAAATCTTTTACTGCTTCTGAAATGTATTTGGAACCATGCTGTGTTAAGCTACTGTTTGATTGTAGGGGAAACTGGTGTATCGTGAGACAGTGACTGAAGGATTTGGAAACATGCCAAAAGCATTTATGGGAATGCTACGAGGAGAGAATGTTGGAAAGGCTGTTGTGAAAGTTTGATCCTTAGGTGCCATCTGAAATAAAACAGTATTTGCTGCAGAACTAATCAAAGCAATGCTGTATTAATCATTAAAGAAATGTACGTGTTGTACATGTACTTGATAATTAAACACTTGGTCCATACACATATTCTGTCATATTGATATTCACCCACACCATTTTACGCTGTCTCACTGAGTGTGCAAACCTGTTATATGACAGCCAAGTTTAGTAGCTGATTTGTTATTCATGTTGTCAAGAAATTCCTTGCTAGGTTTGGGTGCCAAATGTTCATCGCTGTCGTTGCAAAATGTTTCTCCTCCGGACGCTATTTGGAGACATTTTAGTATACTTTACTTCCTCACATTCTATATCTTCATGGCCAGTTTGAGTTTTTGCGACTATCTGTGCTAAGGTTACTTCCCATAATGTCCTCCAGGAATATTACTAAGTGAAAAGATCAAATTGTGAACCTCTTTGTTACACACTTCATTGATTCCTTTCTCCTTGTACCTCATCTGTCTAAATTCTCACTCTCCTTCTTGACACTTTGTTCCCAAATAAATCTCAATTTATGTCCTTCAATCAGAGTGACTGATTAGATTTCACACCCATAGGAGACAGGAGGTAAAATTTAGTTCTAGAGAGATTTAATTATGATTTTAGAATAACAGACTGTGAGGTAAAATATTCTGAACTGAATGGTTACTTGCCTTATCAAGGTGTTTTGTTTTTAATTTTTTGGGAAAATAATTTTGGTATTTTCTTGAACATATTAATTGTGTCACATTTCAGAGGGTTTATTTGTGGTTCTTATATTGTGGTATTGTCTTGCATTGTACTAATGAAACTAATGAAATGTAATTCTTTTAACTTCTAAATATGGTTATTGTTACTACAAAGATGATACCGTTAAGCAGTGTGGCTGCTTATCGGTTGGTAGATTGAAATCCTCGTTTCAATGAAAACTCTTGCCTCTGTTCTCGAGGTAACGTCACATATTAGCACGCACCTACAAAACAACACAATATCGCATTTCAAAAGACCATAAACTTCATATTTGCTGTCATGAGAATCTTGATATTGCTTGGTATATTATAGATAAATATGGAGTCGGTATCAGACTGTGCATTTTGCCTATGTTGCTGTCTTGCAGGTAGAAGAAAACAAATGTATTTTTTATTATGAAAAAAAAGTTTTACCAACATTGAACTGCAATAGCAAGCTTGCTTGATGTCGGGCTTTCACCATGGTGTAAATGGGATCTTTGCTTTTATGGGATGTTACACAGTGTGGATTGGTTAGTCAAGTTACTGATGTTTCGAGACAAACTATCAGCACTGGAATGCTTGACCCTTTGAGATGGGACCGATGGGTTGTCAAGAAACATTGGTATCTAACTACCAGTGTACGCTGCATAACATCCCAAAAGACTGAAGATCTAGCAACAGCAAAGTTAACTCCACGTTAATGCTGGGAAATAATGTCAGTTGTTCAGATGGTGTGTGCTTCCTTTCCTTCAGCCATCCTATCCTTCCGATTTCTCGCTGTTTGCGTCCAAAGGACATCTAATGCATAGTTTCACTGTACCTTTGCTGTTGTTAATTTTAATAAATGAAAGACAAATTTGTGGAGTGATTTGGTATGGGATACTCTTTACTTACATTCTGTAACAAAGTGTAAGCTTTCTTAGCGGCAGTGTTGTAGTATATTTTAATGTCTGGATTGTTGCATTAGTGCAGCAACTGACTGTACTGGTACATGTGTGCACGTCATGTTGGAGTGTGCGACAGCAGTTGTTGGATTGCATTTTGGGTTGCAACAAATGTTGTACCAAAACAGTGTTGGATCTGTGAGTCAGAAGCTTGTGTGATGAAATCTGGTACTTGTGTATTTAATTACATTAATTTGATGGGTAATGTGGCAATAGATTTGCATTGGGTTCGAGCCCTTGCAGTCCCGATGCACCTAGGCCTTATGGCCCTTCATGCCCTATAATCTGATATCAGCTCAGGAGAGCCCTGTCCCTTTACCAAAGTTCCAGATGGCCTCCAGATTTAAAATCTTAATGTCCTCTGGGTCCAAGAAAGGAACCCGGATATACCATCCTTTTCACTCAAAAAGTCCCAGCAGGCGAATTCCCTTTAGGTTCCCCAACGGGGCCTCTATGGAGAGAGATACCCACTTGCAGGGCATTTTTATGTCTCTCTTAATATATCTCTTTTTATCTTTCCCTCAGAGTGCCCGGTAAGGGATCCCTCTCCATTTTCCCTAACAGGGTCCCCATGGACAGGGATATTCTGTCACCAGAGCCACTGGTCTGTTTATTCATTCATTCATTCATTCATGTATGTCTGCCAGTCCCCAAAAAGGAGCCCTCCTACATATGGGGAAAAACATAAGGTCACCGTCCATGGAGCCCCACATAGACGGAAGGCCTATATACAATGGGGTGCACCTGGTTCCCCAAGGGGATCATTAACAAAGACCATAATGTGGTGAACTCCACAAAGATTTTTCTGGACTTGTGACACCATGTTGATTGGTATCTGTTTCCAATAAACTTCACACCTCCAATCACTGCTAGCTTTTTTGTGGTGAACATAATCCAAATTTGTTAAACAAAATTAACAATAAACATTTCCCTGCATGGTGGGTGGGAAATAATACAATCCTAGGGTGCACAAATCCCAGGCACCAGGTTGCTGTGTGACAGTTTTGTTTGGTGGCACCTAATATTTATTGGTCCTCAGTTTGGAACTTCTTTCTTGTTACCCATCTGGCGTCCAGAATTTTGAGGTGCCTCCAAGATTTTTGGAAAATTTGTGTGGTTCTAGTGGAAACTTGATACAAATCTAGATGGCTAAGTGTGCAATGAAACCAAAATCAGCAGCAAGGCCATTATATAATTAGGAGTGTAATACATAATTTGCAAATGTTTAAAAGGTTCTGTCTTGGGATGACACTGGCAAGTATAAGTGAGGTCAATGGTGCAGTTTTGAGAATAAATTTTGTGAATGATTAATGCTGTTAACTGTTGACAGTGTTACATACCTGTCTGCTCTCCAAAATGCAAAAGTTCGGAATATGTAAAACAATTGTGTACCATTTTTTTGTTTTGTTGTATGTAGTTGGGCTTTCTGGTGAAATGTTAACTTCTGATTTTGGTACATTGTTGTGGCATTGAACACTTGTATCAATGAACTGCTCTTGAGGACACCGTTTCTTCAACCGTTATGACCACATGACAGCTGTTTATGTTATAGTGTTTTCCTGTGATATGATGTTGGAACATGGATGAATCTGTACTGGTGGAAGGTATGTGTTGGAGTGGTTGCTTGTGGGTAGAATGTACATTGTGGCTGTGAACTGCAGTTGACTCACATACAAATGTAATAACTAATTTATTACCTTGCAATTTTCTCATTTTGTATAATATATAATATGTATAATACAGGCATGCACCCATAATTTTTCATTGGGGTTGGGGGTGGGGGCTTACTTTTGGGGCTATATATAATTTATGTTTGATTTTAGAAACTGTGTTATAAAAATCATGTCACAATAACTGTAACATAACACTGTCTGCAACTGCACTGTTAGACATACAAATATGACTATATGTTCCATGACTCACACACCTAATTTAAATCACAAGGTTTAACCCTTAGGTGACTAATGTCATATATATATGGAGCAACCATTCTTGATGTTTCTAGATCACACACGACGACGCAGCACAGTCGGTAGGACTCCTCTGGACGAGTGATCAGCTCGTCGCAGAGACCTCTACCTGACAACACACGACACTCACAACAGACAAATAT
>Ga0268261_10004465_pt1 | contig 10488 bp, 5 predicted proteins | sample TergutNc150P1_FD_190353 | JGI IMG/M metagenome (GOLD analysis project Ga0268261, IMG submission 190353) | Nasutitermes corniger P1 segment gut microbial community from laboratory colony in Florida, USA - Nc150 P1 (SPAdes) (version 2) | ecosystem: Host-associated > Arthropoda: Insects > Digestive...
CTCTGCGACGAGCTGATCACTCGTCCAGAGGAGTCCTACCGACTCTGCTGCGTCGTTGTGTGTGATCTAGAAACATCAAGAATTGGTGCTCCATATATATATGACATTAGTCACCTAAGGGTTAATCATGTTTCTGGTTTAAATATATTTGCCCTTTTATATTTCTATACAGTCATATGTTATGTGCTGTAATATAATATTATTGGTGAACAAACACCATAGGGAGTCATATGACCACAGAATTTGGACAAAGGCATAAATGTGGTACATTGGCCCATAAGGAATTTATAAGGGGGGTGTGATATTGTTATCCTTTAGCAATGTAATTAAATGTCTGGTGAGATGTACGGGATACTGGAATTTAAATGATAGCTGCATAATGTGGGCATTAAGTGCTGTCATCTAACATTTGGTATTTTTAGCATCCCTCCGCGTGACGGGTTTAGCTGATGTTAGGCACAAGATGGTTAAATGTGTGATAGTCCGTGTGTACTGAACTGACAAAAATGCCTGGAATTGGCTTGATAATGCCTAATTTTAGCTGAAACATTTAGCCACAGGTCATATCAGTTAATAAAAGGTAATACAGGGTGATCAAAAAGCCTCTGTGCACCTGATGATTACAATACAGAAAGTTACAAGTAATGTTCAAAGTGTCCCCTACCAGTCTCCAGACATTTATTGACACGACGAACTGTGTTCTCAAAGACCGTGTTCAGTATAGCACGGTCCACATTCCGAATATATTCTGTGATGGCGATCTTCAAATCATCAGTTGTGTGGGGATTGTAATCATCAGGTGCTCAGAGAATTTTTGATCACCCTGTATATTGTGCTCATTAATGTAATGGCTGTGAATACTGGATTCTAGTTTTATTCATTAGCAGCCACACTATACCAGTCATCCCCCTATGTCACTGATAAATGCACCAGTGGCCGTCTACATTTTGTGTTAAGCAGTCTAAACTCCGCAACAAGTATAGTCTTTTTTTTTTTAATAGTTTTGACAGAAATTGTTGTTTTGTATTTTGTTTTTAATTTTTTAAATAATCATTGTATCATCCGTCACAAGTTAGGCCATGATAGACATGATTCAGTCTTGTCTCTTCAAAGGTTTTCCAAGTCGCCATCATCCATTTAGTCTATAATTCAGCATTATTTTTGGCATCGTGTTGTTGTTCATTCTTCTTACCTTGCATAGCCAATTTGATTTGTATCTTCTTGGTTTCTTATCAATTGGTTCTACTTTCAACTCTTCCAAATTTCTTTATTCCTTTTGTGATCAAGAGGGATGTACCTGGCTTTTCTTCTTAAAAATTTCATCTCGATTGATGTCAGGCATTTTTATCCTTTTTTTCCAAGGGCCCAAATTTCACTTCCATATAAAATAATGGGGAGAACCAGTGTATTATATACATTTATTCTTGAAAATTTCTGGACCCCATCTTCACCTGCCTGTGGTGCAACCTGCTCTGATGAACAAGGCTCTGAAGACCGAGTCAGAGCAGTATAACTGTTCCATCATTCGCAATGGAAATGCTGCAAAATGCACCTGTCCAGAGGTTAAAACGTGGTAACCCCAATACTGGACTACCCAGCAGCAGGCTAGTAACCCATCCTAGGGATTTTGACTTTCAAGCTTCAATGTAAAGACAACAGGATGGCCAACTTGACAAAAAATTATTTCAAGACAACAGTTAAGCAAAACTTTTTGAATGTTCGTCCTAAATTTCTGTCATGGAAAGTTTATGGTCGTGTGTTGTAATTTCTTTAGAGTTGAAATTCTGTAACTGGAATGCTCACATGCTGTGTTATTTTTGTGATATCTTCATTTAGGAAGTTCTAGCCGTAATTCTGATATGCATGAACTGTATGCTGTTCTTTTAAAATCTAAGGCTTATGATGTGTGATGGCAGTTTATTATCACACCTCTCAGGGTTTGATCTAATGAAGAGCTTAATCATAGTATGAGTAACTGTGTGTTGAACTGTTCTGACAGGTGGGAAGTTGAGCGAGGGTCTTAATTTCAGTGATGATTTGGGTCGCTGCGTCGTTGTGGTTGGCATGCCATACCCAAATATTAAGTCACCAGAACTTCAAGAGAAAATGAGTTACCTCAATGCTAATGTTGTAAGTAAATGTCCCTAATCAGTTTTTACACCCCTGCTACACCAGCAATTTTCCAAACTGACTTAATGTTTTCTTAGTGTATTTTTCTTGCCCATAAAAAGTGCTTTAAACAAGTATTATGCAGTTACCATCACGTCAGTGGCTGCGATTACTGAATGGTGATGGTGGGCATGAAAGCATGTTCTTACCTGCAGTTGACTAAGTTCTGTTACATGATGAGGTAAATACTTCTTGTACAAAGATGTATCTCTTTTACTTAGATGGACTTCGAACATGAGTGAAACATTGTCAGTGTTTCTTTTATTCTTGTGAATTAAAGTGTAACAGCAAGATTAGGTAAATTCTCGTTTTCATGACTCAGAAGGATGTGGAGTGTTTGTTATTTAACAGTGCTCTCAGTTGCTAAGATATATAGTGTCAGTGGTAGATGAATGAATAGGTGTGGAGCATTGGTGGAGTGGTACTGACTGACAAGACCTGTAATATTTGGAGAAAAGCCTGTTCCAGTACCACTCTTTCCACCACAAATCCTGCATGGGCTGATCTAGGAATAAACCTTGCCCCCCCCCCCCAGGGTAAGAGGCTGGCAACTAACCACATGAGCCATGACATGGCTTGAATTGGAAATTATGTGGAAGGAACTGGCTCCGATGTAATTTAAGGTACTACCCTGGCATTTACCTGCAGCAACTAAGGAAATCCACAAAACAAATTTGGATACCTGGTGTCCCAACTTAGTTTTGAACCAGGTATCTCTTGAATAAAAATGAGCAGTGTTACCATTTGAGCCAACCTGCTCAGTAGGATTCTGTAAGGCAAACGTGAATTTCATTACATGAACAATTGATCATGTACGGGAGTGAAATAATTTTTCTTGTTTGGTGGTGAGAAATATACTTCATTTGTGCATGGCTTTTATCCAAGCATACTCCATTTTTGTTTTTTAATTGAATTGTAACAATAAGTTTAATATTGCATTATAGGTTTACTTTAGTGTACTTACCTTGTCTACCAAACATCTCCTTTGGTACGACAGTGCCAGAAGGCGTTGAACAATATCTCTACCCGACATGCCGTGAGGCTATATTGGGTCCCTGGGTATGCCAGAGTGCGAGGAAATGAAATCGCCAACAAGCTCACAAGGGACGGTTCTATTCAACAGTTTGTTGGACCTGAGCCTTTCTTGGGGGTCTCTAGGCAGAATATAAGAAGAAAGATGAAACGCTGAATGGAAAACCAGCATCTGGCATTGTGGCTTGGTCCTTGTAGTACACAGAGACAGGCTCGGGAATTGATCTCTGACCCTGATCTGGCTACAAGGGCCCAGTTATTGTCCTTTAATAGGACACAATCCAGGGTTGTTATTGGCCTGCTTACTGGACATAACACCTTGAGAAGACGTTTATATATAATGGGGTTGAGTAATAACTCCACCTGTAGGAAATGTGGTACTGAGGAGGAAACCTCAGTCCACATTTTGTGTGAGTATGAGGCCTTGGCTTGACTCAGACATACATATCTGGGTTCCTTCTTTTTGGACCCTGAGGATATTAGATAACTAAATATAGGGGCCATCTGGAACTTTGCTAAAGGAACAGGGCTCCTTTAATTTAGTACAGAACATGGGACACATAGGGCCTGTCTTAATTCCTAGGTGCATCGGGCCCGGAAGGGCTCGAACCCAAATACTATTCAATTCAATTCAATTGTTTACCAAGAACTGTAACAATTTCTGCTGTGTTTCCAATACTGTGAGAGTAGTTAAACCTCGGAAGTTACTTTGTGACTTGGATGGTGAAAACATATATGTACAGTATTCGATACATATAATCTGTACTCCTCACCAAATATTATTCGGTGATCAAAGCATAAAATTTGAAGTGAGCAGTGCATGTGGCAAGGATGGGGGAAGAGAAGAGGTGCATGCAGTTGTTTGGTAGGGAAACCTGACCGAGAGAGAGGCTACCTGGACAACCTGGATATGAGAATGATATAAAAATGGATCTTCATGAACTAGGAAGGGGCATGGATTTGATTGACCTGTCTCAGGTTTGCCAGGCTGTTATGAAAAAAGTAATGAACATTCATGTTTAATAAAGTACTGGGAGTTTCTTGAATGGTTGAGAGACTGTTAGTATCTCTGCTTGATGTAGTAAGGTTAGGTTAGTTTAGATTAGGTTAGGTTTCTTGAATGGTTGAGAGACTGTTAGTATCTCTGCTTGATGGGGTTAGTTGGATTTGGTAGCTATATCTTTGAAGTCTGTCATGAGGAAAACCAAGAAAGAGATGATGGAAAGGTATTAAATTTGATTATAGTGCAATGAGTAATGAGGATATGAACAAGATGGCACTGGTTGAGGGAAGGATCTACTGCCAGGTTTTGGCGTTTAGTCTGCGGTTTTATTCGCAGAGAGATTGATGGCAAATTAGCTAGGCACTGAGTGAAACATTTGCAGTTGCGTTCATGTCACAGAGTCCGACAGCCGGAACGCAGCACTATGAGAACTTGTGCATGAAGGCGGTTAACCAGTCCATAGGTCGGGCTGTGCGACACAAGAATGATTATGCTGCTGTCTTACTGCTGGACCAACGGTACATTCGGACCCACACACAGTCTGCACTTCCTGCCTGGATTAGAACCTCTTTGTCTTCACGCACCACGTTTGGTCCATCTTTTGCCCAACTCATCAAGGTAAGGTTACCTTTATACTGCTAAAATACCATCATCATAATCATTGATGAGTATATAGTACTATGTTTGTTTGAAGTTAAAATTATTCCTGTAACTATCATACTTTATCCCTAAAACAGTGAAATGTCCTGCCACTTGGCGTAATGAAAATACTCCATCTAACTGCATGGAGCAGAGTCCTCCCTGAGGAACTAACAGTTCCTTGGCTTGTCAAGAAATTACCTGCCTTGTATGAAAACCAAGTGTTCATTACCATGTTCTCAAGAGTCTACCCCTCATCCCTCTACTGACCCAGAGTGATCCAGTCCATGCCCTCCCATCCTATTTCTTTAAGATCCTTTACAATATTATCCTCCCATCTACACCTAGGTCTTTCAAGTAGTCTCATTCCCTTCAGGTTTCCCTGCCAAAACTGTGTATGTGTTTCTCTTCTCCCCCATATTTGCCATGTTAAGAGGGTGTCTGTCACCATGGCATGGGACGTAATCAGGTTGTAGCTGGAAGAGACAGCTTACAGGTATGGAGGACAGCTGTCAGTATATTGAATAAGTAGTCACACACTACCAACAAGGGGTAGTCCTCCAGCCTGGGGCTAACAACTTCTCACTGTTAAAAATATCAATATGTTGGAAAATGTTACACAGAGCCTCATACTTTGACAGATCTTTTGGAACAACTTAAGCGATGAAAAATGAAAATACAGGGAAAAAATTGGTTGTTACTTCCATATCCCATAATAACAAAGTCACAACTGATAAACATGCTGTCTGGAAAAGAAAAACACTTTACATTAACACTATACGGGGTAGGGAGACGCTTTTGAACATTTTTATTAATTGCATCGTCCATAACTGACAGTATGTAGTAGTGCTTCCCAACATTTTTATTAATTACACCGTCCATAACTGACAGTATGTAGCAATGCTTCCCAACATTTTTATTAATTACACCATCCATAACTGACAGTATATAGCAGTGCTTCCCAACCTTTTTCCGAATGGGGAACCCCTCAGGTAGTTGTTAACATCCAAAGGAGTCCCTAGTTATGAAAATGGAAACAAAACAACGAAGCAGTTAGTAGTGCATAGAGATTAATCCAATAGTTTGAACTGCCAGATAGAAATTTCAGCAATATTTCATGATCTGTATTTGGAATTTTTGCAGTCTTTCTAAATGTCTATTTATTCCATGACTTCTCACGGAATCCTGGTTTGAAAACAATGATATATAGCGCACGTGTTAGATGAATGAATCTGAATATGGATCATTGGTGGAGTGATAGTTACAAGGGCAAACTGAAATACTTGGAGAATGACCCATCCCAATGCCACCCTGTCCACAGAGAACTGCAATTGAGCTGCCCTGGACCCAAAGCTGGGCCTGGGTGGTGATCAGTTGGTGACTAATCACCTGAATTGTTGCACAGCTGGAAGGTTATTATTTTTGAACTGCTAAACATTATTAGAGGCTGAATAGTCCTGTCCCATAAAGTCTGTCGATTTGCTCAGTGGACGGGCGTAGTGAACCTATGGCTCGCAACATATGTGAATTCCTGGGAGTATTTTGATTTCTGTACAGATGTGACAGTGTTATGTTGCCTTATTGAGACACTTGCGAACCAAACGAGGTTGTCATTTTTCCAGTTACTTGTCCAACTTGTGTCTCCCATATTGTCTGCAGCTGTCTTGAGTTGCAGTGTGTTTAGTGCTCTGAAATAAATGACAATATTTTTATAGCAACAAGAAATTAAGTGATATATTAATATACAGACTTTGTAATGGTATCAGAAATTCTTATCTGGTACTGTCATATTAGTTTGTCACATGTATTGCAGGAGTGTACTTTGTACAGCCTTGTAAACTGAGCATAAAGTTACACTGTTACTGCATACAGCAATGCCTACATTGTTCTGGTCTTATTTATTTATTATTTGTTTATTTATTTATTTATTATTTATTTGTTTACTTCTTTTTCAGTTTTTTGCTGTTCGGAAATCAATGTAAACCAGTCACAAAATATGTAAAAGATTGCTTAATACAGCAGCAGGAAAGAAGAAAGAGGGGTTAATTTTCATAACCTGACATTAGCAAGTGTTCTGTTCCTACTCATCTGTTGTTACATGTTCTTCATTATCTGTTTCTTGTGTTCGTCCCTACTCATGAAAAGGAAAACTCCAAAATGACTGTAATTATTTTTCTTTGCTAAACAAGAATTGCGGTAAAATGGTACTTGTGTATTTGTAACTGCAGTAGAAAATGACAAGTCACATTAGGAAAGTAATTGCAGTTTAAAATTCTAAACCTCTCTTGTAAATATTGTTCAGTGCGGATTATGACTGAGGGTAGTTGAATGATTCAGATTAGCTTATATTTATGAAAATACCTACATGCCTGAGGGGAACAGATAGTCACATGGAAAAACTCTATAATGTGTGAGTAGTGGCACACTTTCTCATTGACAACAAAGTGCTCGTATCATCACATGCTGAAAGAATGATGCCATCATAAGTATAATCTAAATCGTTATTTTCCAGAATGTCTTTTAGCCCTTATTTTTGAAAAAGCTTAACACATCCCTAGACCAACGAAATTAAATTATTAAAAATTAAATGTTATGGAACACATTTATGTTAATCTGAAACCAAAAGTAGGTTTAATGAAATGCATTATAGCATAGTCTAATTGAACTGAATTTGTTTGTTTGTGATGCAATTTATTGAGACTTGTTTGGTTTGCAAACCGTAATGTAAATAATTTCTTTTGGTTCCCTTTTTTTCAACCGTTACGCTGGGGTGTTTGTGTAAATATGGTGCACTAGTGGCAGTGCTGATTTTCAGTTGTAGGAGTTTCCTATATTTATTGACAACATAATATTACTTACCCAAACAGTTTCATTATATGTCCTCTTTTCCCAGGAAATGTCCACTTTTCAGACCATGCAAGACTGGTCCGGGAATAATTTTTAAAATAAGAGTTTGTAAGTGTTGTTATACTTAAACAAATCCAACACTTTGAACTGATTTGTGTATAATGCATTGTTAGCTGCTTTACAAATCTATAGGATGTGAAATCAAGGACATTTCTGCATTGTGGGAATTTCATTACTGAAAGTGGTAAGTAACGTTGGTAACTGTTGGTAACATTGCTTTTTCAACCGGCAAGGATGTATACAGTGCAAATGTAGATGTGATCTTATGTTTAAAAACAGGACCTTAATGTTGTGGTATAAGTACTGAACAAGAAAATGTGAAGTGCATCTGTTGAACTTTAACTTGATATTAAGAACATCGTTTGTGGTAGACAATAAGTTTTAGAGTTGCTGTTTTGCTTCCCCAAGTAACAAACTTATGAGAATGACACATTGTGGAGTATAAGAGTATGAATGCCCCCCGCCATGTAGTGCCTTGTGATTTGTGTAGCAGGGAGTTACATCTATGTTGTAAATAGAGTCTGCATTGATTACAAAATTGCACTGTCCATCAAAACACACAAGGATAGTCAAAGGTGAATATTTCTCACAGAAATCAACATATTACTTTATAAAACCAAGTACAAAGCTGAATAACATATGTACTGTACAGTTAATTCCCAAAACAGTCTGTGTATTTGTGTCATAATCTAGCAAGTTAAAATATTATGTATGTAAATGTGAATGTACAGCACTTGTATTTATAGGAATGTTCTCCTTGCACCTATTAACAACAGTACCATTAATATCATCCAATCATTTCAGATATTGCAACGTGATAAAAAATGTAATAGGCCTACAAAAGTGTAAAAAAGTTCTGATGAACTGCAACCTGTAGCACTTTGTTGCCTAGCATTACAGTGTTGTGTTTGATGGTATATCTTGTTTGTATTTAGGTTAAGTCAGTCAGTTTTCTTTGTGCTGTAATAATGAAACTAGACCAAAATGTTTTTATGGGCTGAAGTCTCAAGTCATTTGCAATTAAATTTCTTTTTCCTGTATGTGCTGCCTGTTTTTCACATCTGAACCTATTGTCAGTGTTCAACATCATGCAATGCAGACTGTAGGGTCGTGGAACTGATAGCTTAGTGATCAGTCTAACACTGTGGCCTTTTACACCAGAGCTGCCAAGTGACGACTGTACTTAAAACTGGCTTTTCAAAATTATGGGATGTAAGTGGTAGATTATTTTTTCCATTTAATAGGATGAGAAGGGTAGAACATTTCGGATTATTGAACATAAATGATGGAGTGCCTTTTGAATTATGGAATGTGAAGGGTGAAACACATTTTGGATTATCGACCGTACTGATAGACCACCTCCTGAATTATGGTATGTAGAGAATAGAGTGCTTGGTGAATTGTGCGTTATAAAGGAGAGAACGTCTTGAATCACGGACTATAACGCGCAGAACACTTTTCAAATTATGGAATATGCACAGGGTATGGAACTTTGAATTATGGAATATAAAGGGTTGAACACTTTTTGAATTATGGAGTATAGAGGATGGAACTCCTTTCTGGCTGCCCAATTCACGCCTTCCCTTGCCTCGCCCTTTCTAAAAGCAGACAGACGTGCTCAAAAAATTGGATTTACAGGGGGGTGTATGGTTTGAAGAAAATGTCTGTTCCAAATTTAGCGTAGATCAGATCAGTTTTAAAGGCCACAGACTGTTACTTCCGTCGCGAATAGTCTTTCCAGTTGCTAACCCGAAAATCACAATTATGATTCGCTACGTGGCCCTTCTTAACCGGGGCCAAGTTGAAGAATACCGGTTTTGAATCTTCACCTCAGTTCTCCGAGCACGCGGTGGCGCATTTGGTTGAGATACTGCGCTACAAGCTGGAAGGTCACGGGCTCGATTCCCAATGGTGTCATAGAATTTTTCATTGACATAATCCTTCCATATCGAACCATCCTCTAACAAAAATGAGTACCAGGAATATTTCCTGGGGTAAAGGCGGCCAGTGCCTAGGGCTGACAACCCTACTACCTTCATGTGCCGATTGTCTTGAAATCTGGGAGCCTCAACATCCTGGAACCCTCAGGGTCTGTCCAGGCCTGTAATGGGATTGCTTTACCTCTAGCTTTACCTCAGTTCTCCCACTTCGCCTTCGCGGCGCAGTTACGCGCGTAGGAATATCTTTCTCTTTGATTACAGCAAAATGCACGATAACTTTGTGATCCCGTCCACATTTTAACGGAGTAACACAACATTATAAACACGTAATAAAGTTATCCTGCCGATCCCAGTGGCCGCGCGATCTAAGGCGTAGGTCTGCGGCCGCTCGCCTTCTGAGATCGTGGGTTCGAATACCACCGGGGGCATGGATATTTGTCTGTTGTGAGTGTTGTGTGCTGTCAGGTAGAGGTCTCTGCTACGAGCTGATCACTCGTCCAGAGGAGTCCTACCGACTGTGCTGCGTCGTTGTGTGTGATCTAGAAACATCAATAATGAGGAGGTCATGACCCGCGTTGGGTCGCAGCGCCATAGGAAAAAAATAATAAAGTTATCCTAATCAGTATAACGACATTAACCCTTTAAAACCCGAATTAAATCCCATCTGCTATATGCTGGCATTATTAGGAGCTCACCATTTTCTCCACGTTAACAGGATAAGGGTTAAATTATTAACCTTTAGGCTACTAATGTCATATATATATGGAGCACCCATTCTTGATGTTTCTAGATCACACA
>Ga0268261_10004466_pt1 | contig 10486 bp, 10 predicted proteins | sample TergutNc150P1_FD_190353 | JGI IMG/M metagenome (GOLD analysis project Ga0268261, IMG submission 190353) | Nasutitermes corniger P1 segment gut microbial community from laboratory colony in Florida, USA - Nc150 P1 (SPAdes) (version 2) | ecosystem: Host-associated > Arthropoda: Insects >...
GCTGTCTGGAACACAGTGTCTTTGCCAGTATAAATTATAAAGGACCACAAGTACCCCGAACTGGACTCACAAAGTTCATATGACTTGATTCCAAATTTGGAAGACTTTAGGGGAATATACTGCTTGAAAGAAAGTCTTCCTCTCCATAGCGTTAGAGACTCATCTATTGCAATATTCTGCCCAGGTAAGTACAAATTCTGAAACTTTGTGTTGAGATGGGACAGGACTGGATAGATTTTGAAAAGTTTAGATGGTCCCTGGTATGTTCCTATATTATCATTGTTGTTGAAATGCATAAAATTGCAGATTGATTCTAACCGATCCATAGAAATAATAGAACCAAAGATTGGAGTCGCCAAAATGCAATTTTTTTAAATACGACCGTAGTGTGGGCTTCTGTATTATTCCCATCAGCATTAAAAGTGCTAACACAGCATACATTTCGTCTTTATTAGTGATAGGTCTCCAGTCCCGCATTCTGGAACGCAATGGAATGAAACTTCTGGCTTGTATTATTGTTCTGCGTAAGTGTTTGTTTCACGCACTATTAGTACCACCAGTTCGTCATCAAAAAACATTTTGAACACTTTAGCACAGTGAGTTTCATTTTGGGCTTCATTTTGAGGCCCACAGTTATCAACAAACTGTTCCCTTTGGCCTACATAATTTGCCATGTCCTCCCACATAAATGTATCACTCAAAGCACTAGGCGCGCTGGATGCAGTAGCAAACTGCACATCGTCACTTTTATTTTCACTAGATTCTGAACCCGTCACCCCACCTACAGTCAAATCATCTGTGCCACTTTAGTCATCTTCGTCACTATTACTACTTTGATCAGAAGCTGTAAGTTCCTCTAGCAAACTTTGTTCAATCTCATACTCAAACAGACACTTCATTCTTGTCGTCATCACTACAACAGACTGCTGCTTCAGACGAGAACAAAACGCTAAAGCAGCCATGAAGAAACAGTCTCTTGATATATGAAGGTGATGTCATACACCATTTGAAAGCTACAGAACTCAGCTACGTGACGATAACGATAACATTCGTTTCATGGTTCGTTTCCTTGTTAGAGAAACACATAAAGCCGTCTGTGCAATTAGAGACTGCAAAAAACCCAGATTTCAAGAGGAGAGAAAAATAAATAAATAATTTCTAGGAACTGTCAACCACACCATAAGAGAGCCAGCTCCTTCACGAACACGCACGAAGCAGTCCGATTACATTTCTCCCTATGTTGTCGAGATATAGTCGAATGAGTAAGACCGTTGAGCTTGCGGGCACCGCCCGGCACTCCACGACAGGTGACTATTCGCTATGCGGGCTCTGCCCGTCACTCCATGCTGAAGGGTTAAAAAAGAAAAAATCACTTCATGGAAGGAGTACTGCAACATGACGTCATCTATCAATCCATGAAACGAGGTATATAAGCTAGCGGCAGGTAAGAGAAAAAATAACACACAAATAACCACACTGCGGAAACCCGACGGAATACTAACAGCTGATATAAGTGAAAACAAAGCACATGCTGGAGTACTTCACGCCGGAAGATAAAGAAACTGATTATACTGACTACCATAAAATCGTCAGAACACAAGCTCAAGATCCCGCGGACACAGCTGATAAATACTTCACCTTGGAGGAAATCCGGAATGCAGTGAAAAGCACGGGGAATAAAAAGCGTCCGGAGAAGACGGGATAACCGGCGAGATATAAAAAAGTGCTTTTGAAATCTTCCCCAGTTATATAACAGCCATATACAACGGGTGTCTAAAAAGAGGAGTTTTCCCATTGGGGTGAAAAAGGGCAAAACTGATACCAATTACAAAGCCTAGGAAAGAAAACAACGAAGACGTCTCTAAATATCGCCCAATAAGTCTCTCAAACATAGGAGGGAAAGGTCTGGAGAAAGCTCTAATAGAATTAATCACCACGTTTTTCTCACGATCACATGAATAACCGTAACGGCTTCACGCCCCAAAGGGGCACCATAGATGCGGCAATGGCGGTGAAGGACTTTGTAGAAAAAGGTTTAGTAGCAGGAGACGTTATAGTGTTAGTAACCCTAGACGTCAAAGGTGCCTTTGATGCCGACTGGTGGCCAATCATCCTAAATGGGTTGAAAGCTTGTGGCTGGCCCAAAATTATATATAACCTAACCAACAGCTATTTTAGCCAGCGAACCGCTGCCTTGTCAACCAACAGGATATGGATGGAAAGAGTAAGGGTACCGCAAGGATCTTGCTGCGGTCCGGGATTCTGGAACATTCTGTACAATTCTCTAACCTCAAATTCACAAGGCGAACCAAAACCGTCGCGTGTGCTGATGATCTAATCCTGGCTGTTAGAGGAAAAACAGTAATCGAAGCTGAAAAATGTTCGAACTGGGAACTGAGTAAAATAACAGCATGGTCGAAGATAACAAGATCACATTTAATTAAGAGAAATCTAAAATTCTGTTAATATCGAGGATGAAACTAAAAGAAACAAAAGTAATTAAGGTACACTTAAACAACAAACCCCTGGAACAAGTAACCGCGACGAAATATTTAGGAATAATTATAGACAACAAGTTCATATTTAGTAAACACATAAGTTACGCAGATGAAAGATGTAAAAAATTAATTTACAGTTTATCCAAATCGGCCAAAATATCACAGGGACTCAAACACAAAGCGCTCAAGGCTATATATAAAGGAGCGATACTACCACTTTTACTATGCGGAGCTCCAGTCTGGATAGAAGCAATGAAGTATAAACAGATTAAAGTATATCAGAGTGAAAGACTTATGAATGTAAGAACGGCCAAAGCATTTCGCACTGTGTATCTTGACAGGAATCACTCCCATAATCCTTAAAGTGGAGGAGACGGTTAAAAAATACATTGTTCGGAAAGGAAAAGGAAGCCAAACATTTATTCGACAGCGAAGTGGAACTCAAGAACTGACCACACCCGAAAGATGTTATCAAAATTACAGAAACTAAGGAATAAAAGGAGCAAACAATCGAGGCATTCACAGACGGGAGCAAGAATGTGCACGGGGTCGGATCCGGAGTGGAAATTTTCGTTGATAAGGCACTCGTAGCACAATTAAAATTCAAACTGGACAACAGATGCTCAAACAACCAAGCGGAACAACTAGCTATTGCAAAGACCCTAGAATAGAATCAATAGACATTTCGGAAAGTAGCCCACGCAAGTAACCATATTTACCGACAGTAGAATTGCACTAGACCTGCTAAAAAGTCAATAACCACGGCTACCTTAACGATGAGATTAGGAAGAGGGTATCCATCCTGGAGAGACTCAACTGGATGATAGAATTCTCGTGACTCAAGGCCCACATAGGAATATACGGTAACGAACTAGCAGATCGGCTAACAAAAGAAGCAGCGCGAAGCAGAGACCGTACGGTCGCTTTTAACAGAATTCCAAAGAGTACATTTTACAGTGAAACAGAGGACGAAGCTAACCAAAAATGGCAAAAATGGGAAAACTGCAGGAAGGCAGCCATCACAAAACAGTATTTCCCTCAAGTACAAGACAGGCTAAAATTAAAAATAAATATAAACCCAGTTTTCGCAGCAATGGTGACAGGACACGGGAAAACAAAAGCTTACCTCCACCGATTTAAGTTAACAGAACATGCAACATGTGTTTGCAATATGGGAGACCAAACAACAAAACACTTGATAAATCAGTGCACATTACTTCATACACAAAGAGAACTTCTCAAGAGTAGTGTCCTAAAATTCGGAAATTGGCCTGTAAGCAAACATGAGCTAATTACGAAACACCATAAATTATTTGCAACTTTTATAATTCTATAGATTTTGACCAGTTGCAATAGGGTAAATTAAACATGTACAGACATGTATAGATACTATAATTACTTATAATTGTACATGGCTCATTTTACTGAAATTGTAAAGGGGTAGCAGTGCCTGGTGTTGAGCCCTGCAACCCCTATAATTAACTGAAATACTAAATGTATACTTACAGCATGTAGTATTACCCCGCTGTAATGGAGTATGCTTAATTAAAAAAAATACATACATACATATGAAGCCCTCTGCATACTGACAGGATTGGCCCCCCATCGACATAAAAATAGAGGAGGCATTTTAACTCTACCGCCTCACCAAAGGTAGCACAAAAGAGGAAGCACTGGTTTATCGTGAGATGGAAGTTTAATATTGGCATCACCCCGCAGAAACGATAACCTTTCTTGCAGAAAATGAGGAGACAAGCACAATTCAAATATTCACTGACGGAAGCAAGTCAGAACAGGGGGTAGGCGCAGGCGTAACCATATTCAAATAAGGTACCCACATTAAAAGTCTAAAATACAAGTTAAACAAAAGATGCATCAACAATCAAGCCGAGCAACTGGCGATATTGAGAGCACTAGAGTATACAGAAAACCTACAAACAGAAGACAAGGTGACCACCATATACACAGACAGCTGAATGACACTGGACTCGTTTAAATATAGCGAAATTCACACATTCCTCATTGAAGAAATAAGAATAAAATTGACAGAGAGGGGAAAAATAAACTGGAAAATTCAACTCTGCTGTGTGAAAGCTCATGTCGGGATCCAGGGAAATGAGCTAGCCGGCACACTCGCAAAGGAGGCAGCGACGAAGACGGACATCATAGAATGCTACAAAAAAGTTACAAAAAATGTAGTGATAAGTGAACTTGGTGAGATAAGTGTAGAGTAGTGGAAAAGGGAATGGGACCAAACAACAAAGGGAAAAATCACAAAAGAATACCTCCTGATAGTAGCTGATAGGCTAAATATGAAAATAAACATAACCCATAATTTCACATCCATGGTTACGGGACACAGAAATATAAGATCATACTTGCACCGATTTAAAATACTAGAAACCCCAACTTGTCCGTGTGGCACCAAGGACCAAACAATAGATCACTTGTTATATGAATGTGAGCTGCTAAATAAGGAAAGAGACAGCTTAATATCAACTGTATTAAAGACTGACATTTGGCAAATAAGTAAAAAGACATTAATAAGGAATCATTTTAAAATGTTTGTTAGGTTTACTAACAAAATCTCTTTTGATAAACTTAACGAAGTGTCAAATCTACCATACCAAGCAGATTAAGTTAACTTCATAGTGTGTAATAATCAATGTAACTATCTCTAAACATTGAATTTGTATATATCACAATAAGGCATGTAGTATTACTCCCAGTAATGGAATATACAATAAAAAAATACATACATACATACATACATACATACATACATATGTACATACATACATATGCATGTACATACATACATATACATGTACATACATATACATGTACGTACATACATACATACATACATACATACATACATACATACATACATACGTACATACGTACATACTTACACACATACATACGTACATACATACATACGTACGTACGTATGTATGTATGTATGTACGTACATACGTACGTACGTGACTCAAGAGGCAGAATGTGTAGATTATTAAATAAACCTCTCTGTCATTCTCTACTTCTACCTCCTCTAATTAGTTTAATTCTTTTCCTCTGCAGTATATAAATATTTGCACTATCTGAAGAGTTCCCCACAAATATTAATCCATACTGCATAATGGAATGTCAGTAGCACCATCACTGTTTCCTGTAACACACAGCTTTATTTCAGTCATCATTACATACTAATATTTACCTTTACATTTTTCACCGGCAGAAGTAATGAATCTAGTATTTATGGAAAATCCATATTCCTGTCAGAATTCTCAGAACATACCCTTTTGGCACCATAATGACTGTAATCCTCAGAACATGCCCTTTTGGCACCATAATGCCTCTAATCCTCAGAACATGCCCTTTTGGCACCATAATGCCTGTAATCCTCAGAACATACCCTTTTGGCACCATAATGCCTCTAATCCTCAGAACATGCCCTTTTGGCACCATAATGCAACTGTAGGCACTACTGGACTTACCAACATTTGACTTGTGAAATCTCACAGACACAAACAAACATGTCAAAATATCCAGTTCCCGGTCAGAATGCTGACAGCAGTAGTCAGAAAATGTGGCCCATGATGACAGAAACTAAAGCATTCTGCAGCAGATGATAAAATGATTAAGACAGCATGTTCATTTGGGATGAATCATCGTGACTTTTTCTAAACCTTGCCAGTGCTGACAGTTGTAATGTTGGTAGTCTCATATATTCTTACTTGAACTCAATAAACACCCACTGCAGTTCCTGAAATGTATCTAGCTTACACAGGATCCTTACTATATGTGATGACAACTGTTTGCAGCTTGCCACTGTTACTGTGCTGTACATGTGGGCAATTGGCTGAATACAACAAATGAGCCCACAGGAAGCAAAAAATGATAGTTGAGAATATTAGTATGAAATAATTAACCTGTCCACTCAGACAGAAAATACATTTCTTTGGTCACATTTCTACAGATCTGGCTCATCAAACTGCTTAAAAATACTTCTAACTACTCCCACTTATCTGCTGCAGTCTTATTGTAGAGGTTGACTGACTATGACAGGATCTACTTGTTTACCTACTTTGGTTTCTTGAGCAAAATATTTCTAATATTTTGGAAAGGTAGGTCAACGAGGACCGTCAGGAGTACACATGCCGCAACAAGCACCACCACTTCCGGTAACTCAACCTGCAACAAGAAATCGACTAATGCAACCGGTAGATCGTAAGCACAAATTTATTGTATACACAAACGGAATTCAAGTAGTTTAATAAATAAATAAATAAAATATTGTATCTTATTCCTTAGCAGTGTGAAGATCCATTAAGTCAACAGCAGAGCCCAATCACAATCTGATGGCACCTGTGTGCTAACGTAGCTTTTTTACATCGTGGACAGTCAGACAGCAAGTGTAGGGAACTAATGTACCGACAGCAATGTTACCTCCCGTTCCAAAAACATGGGTTCAGTCTGCATTCCACTCGGTGTTTCTTCCAATATGCAGTTCTATATACCATGCAATATTTCATGGCCTTCGCCTTGGATAACTCTTCAGTCTCCTATCTTTGGCAATCACTGTTTAACATACTATGAAAAACAGTGATTTTGTTTCATTACTGGACAGCAACACAGAACAATCTGTCCTTTTTATTTGCAGGTACCTTCTGAGGATGAGTCTGAGTTTTGGCTGAAATCTGTTCTGTGTCCGTTTAGTGTCCTGTCTCCAGTGCACCGGTATTTCCATACACTAACCAATTTACTTTGATGTATTATTAACACTCATTTTCTCAAAAAGTGTAAACAAATTTTTCCTAAAGGAACAGATCCTTCCAGATTCTCTTCTCTTCATAAAGAAGGCTCTGATTATTAGGATTCATGATCAGTGTAGACAGAGTTGCTGCCAAAGCCATTTTCACAGACTAGCACACCAGATTGTATTGTGGGGTGCAGCACTGTGGTTTGAATATTTAAATAAAATTACATGACTTGTTGTATCATTGTGTGTTTGCACACTGGGCCTGAAAAGGTGAAGACACAAGTTAAAACAAACATCTTCTTCTTATCCCTCAATCTTTTGCTTGGTTGGCAGTTTTCCATCTGTAATTGTTACAAGCCATTCTTTTCATCGCTGTATAACTGAAAGCTCCTGTGTTTCTGTCTACCTGCTTTAAGGATTGTAGTCAAGGTCTAGCCATGGCCTTTCTTCCGGATATTGCTCCTTTAAGGATGTTTACTATAAATTCGTTATGGCTAATTATATGCCCTATCCATGAGTGGCATCTATTTTGTAAAATTTTTAAAAGCAATCTTTCTTCTTTCAATCTTTGAAAAACTTCATCATTCGTTATTCTATCTGTCCATTTTATTTTTAACATTCCTCTCCAGCTCCATGTTCCAATGCATTTATGACCGTCTTTTCATTTTTTCCTACAGTCCATGTTTCTTATCCACAAACACCAACACTCCAAATACAACTATTTATATGACTCTCTTTCATTTCCAAACTAAGGTTATTTGAACACAGTAGTTGTTTTTTGTTATTAAACATAACTTTAGCTTCTTTAACTCACTGCATTATGTCTTCTTTATTTTTTCCACCTTCTGTCAATACACAAACATATGTTGTAAAATTACTGTTTTTACCATTGCCATTGACTTAACCTTTCTTTTTGTTTGTGCTTTTGAGGTTATTGTTAATTCCTGTTACTGACATTTCATAAGTTCTTGGATCAAAACAGGCATTTTTCATTGACAACAAATTCTCACGTTTGGATGCTTGCAATGTTGCCAACTGGTCACGAACGTTGACAGCGCTACTTTACTTATCTGTATGTTGCATTCTTTATGAACTATTCCCAGCCTATTTGCATGCTGACAAACTGTTGGATCCACAGACTGTATGCAAACACATAATATTTTTTTCTTCCAAGTTTCAGAATAATTAGTAATTATTTCTCTAAATGGCGCTAACCAATTGGTCTTCAAAAACAAGAAACAGCATGTTTTCTGAGAGGCAGGGACAAAATATTTAAGTATTCTTTACCTTAAAGTTCAGTCTTCAAAGGGCCCTTCAAAAATACAGCCTGTAGAAAAATTCATAACTATGTTGGAATATAAACCACTGTAACTGAACTCGATATTATATGTACAGTCTCAGCAACAAGTTTGGCAAAAAATACCACAATGATGTAAGAAACACTCAAATATTTGAAATGAAAAGCAGGGAGATAAAATTAACATGACACTTCAATGATCAAGTAACTTAGGACTGAAATCATTCAACACTTACCAAAAGAAGTATATTATAAGTGTGAATGACACGATTTTTGCCGACAAAATAGAAGAACACTGGGAATTGGGTGAGGTACAGCGCATAAGACAGTCTTGTGGTCACCAGGAACCCTCGCCATGACAACACACTGTTCAGGAAACCTGTGGGACACAGAAGACAAGTTGAAGTTAAAAACAGCTGCAAAAACTACAGTAAAACTAAAGTAACACAGTTCCATTCAGAATGGCTGTGAGCCACACAATTATTAATTCCAATAACATAATTCATGAGCCATAATAAAAAAATACAAGAGGCAAGACTTGAGGCTGGGAAGGAGATCCGACTGAGTGAGAGAGACAGAGATGGGTGGAAAAAGTACAGCTTTTAGGTATTGTGTATGAAATAAAATAAGGAAGAACAACTTATCTGGACACGACAGTCTCCTGTCTGTGACCTAGTGTCAGCAACTAAACCATTTCCCAGATTCTCATGTAATTTGGTACAGACATTCTTCACAATAACAAAGCTGTTAAGACAGCCTGCCCAAGTTCCGTAAATACTGGCTCGGTGACAGCCATGCTTAGTTAGGGGTCTACATGAATTTCCACTTGAGCTTCAAGTGACCAAGTATGACTCAGCATTAACACAATCATTGTTACCAATTTGGTAACAATTTGTCAATGTACCCAAGTACACATCTCTGTCAAATAAACCAGTTATGGAAACAGAATGACAATTATTCATTGGCTCCTTGTACAGTGATACTTATTGGCACATGGCATACTTAGCACATACACCAGTTGTGCTAATGCAGCTGAATAGAGTCCACGTGCCATAGTGGATGCACTGCCTTGCAGATTCGTGTAGCCAACAGGCACATGACAATGGCTGCTGAACATATAGAGGGTGTAACATACAAATGATTGGTGGCAATAGATTTTTTTGTAAGAGTTTTTAATTGTAGCTCTCAGATTTAATGTATTTTATTGTGATTTGTATTAGACTGTATGTTAGTCACCTCTCTCTCTATGGTGTTCACACAGCAGTTGCATAGGAAATGCAAGTTAGCACTTTCAGCCAAGCAACGGACTTTGAACAGTATCACACCAACCTGACAATGAGTTTTAGCGAACAGGAAGATTTTGTCAAGGACTTCATTATGAGGTGATCAGGGTGTGGCATCAAGAGCTTTTATTAGCCGTGCGTTGAGGGGCTGGAGTGTCTGCCTGTCGTCGTCTTGCTGTGCTTGAAGAACAAACTACCCTGCTTACGAAGGCACCTCCGTGACTACCTTGTTGAAGTACTTTGTTAAAAGTTCATTTGTATTGGTGATATGTTAAATTCGCCAAACAGCAGGTAACCAGTGGTGAATGTAATTGCTTAGATTGGGCAATTTTATTGGACATGATTAACAGAAATAATTTGGAGTTTTAGACAAATTGTGTGACAAGTTGACTGGAACGATATACATGGTCTGCGACTGTTTTGAATAAGCCTGTGTGTGTTAATGCTATAGAGGGTGCGTAAGAATTACTGTTGTTACTTTAGTAGATGAGGATTTAATGGAGAAGACTGGTGAGTAATTAACCCTTAGGTGACTAATGTCATATATATATGGAGCACCCATTCTTGATGTTTCTAGATCACACACAACGACGCAGCACAGTCGGTAGGACTCCTCTGGACGAGTGATCAGCTCGTCGCAGAG
>Ga0268261_10004467_pt1 | contig 10486 bp, 7 predicted proteins | sample TergutNc150P1_FD_190353 | JGI IMG/M metagenome (GOLD analysis project Ga0268261, IMG submission 190353) | Nasutitermes corniger P1 segment gut microbial community from laboratory colony in Florida, USA - Nc150 P1 (SPAdes) (version 2) | ecosystem: Host-associated > Arthropoda: Insects > Digestive...
CCTGGAAAGTTTTGAAATGTGGTGCTGGAGGAGGATGGAAAAGATCAGTTGGACTGATCATGTGAGAAATGAAGATGTATTGCTTAGAGTCAAGGAGCAGAGGAATATCCTACATGAAATATGTAAATGGAAGGCGAACTGGATTGGTCACATTTTGCGTAGAAACTGCCTTCTACGAGTTACTGAAGGAAAGATACAAGAGGGGATAGAAGTGACAGAAAGACAAGGACGAAGATGTAGGAAGCTATTGGATGACCTTAAGGAAAGGAGAGGATACTCTCATTTGAAAGAGGAAGCTCTGGATCGCACTATGTGGAGAGCTCGCTTTGGACCTGTCATAAGACAGACTACTAAATGTAATGTAATCAACTCTCTTACCACACAGCACTTGGCTGATTCAGTGAGCCAGCTACCACCCACACTATTGTCATCAGTCACATGGCCAAGAAACAGACACCACATCCATTCTGTTTAGCAATGCTTTGTTTCTTCTCAGTGGATTATGTAAAGGAAAGTACTGATCTGCAGAAAATCCCATGTTAGTCCAGTAAGTGCCTGAAGTTCGTAGGTTGTGTGCTGGGAGTTCAACTGTGATTATTGGTCCAATTATTTTAAATCATAAATTCATACAGAGATGTTTCATAAATTCTGGCTTTTTTTTTAACACCACAAAAAATTCTATTCATCACTTACAGTGCAGTTTTGGTGACAACAGTAAGCATGGAATTGTGGCCTCCTCACTCACCAGACCTGAACTCATGCAGTTTTTATTCACGTGGCACATCACAGGTAAGAAGTGTCACTTCACCAGCAAAATGTTGACTTATTAAGTGTACTACACTGGATTAGAACTTTGCAGCACACTCTTTTTCCTTCTTCCCTGAAGATGGACATTGCACGTTCCTCTGAAATACTGATGCCAACATACAATCCTACATATTGTAAAAACCCAGGTTATAATCTGAACTACATGATGTACTAATAAATGCGAGAGTAATTCAGTCTAACACATCATTTTAATATTGTTAAAATACATACATACCACTAAGGCAACATGTTTGGGCTACAAGGAGCCATCATCAGGCCTCTAATACAAGAACAGATCCTCAACTGATTTCAGATAAGAATCTGTTCTTATATTAGAGGCCTGATGATGGCTCCTTGTAGCCGAAACATGTTGCCTTGATAGTATGTATTTTAACAATATTAAAATGATGTGTTAGACTGAATTACTCTCGCATTTATTAGTCCAGATACACATCGGGATGACTAATGTTAAATTACATGATGTACATTTTATTCCAGGAGATGTTACCTTCTGTCCTTTCAATATTGCTGAAAAATAAAAGCTTTCATGCGCAATACGCAGCTCACATTTGTAAAAGACACCACTGTTCAGGTGGCTTCTTACAATGCAAGAGGCTTCAGGCTTATACCAAAGCGTAGTTCAGGAATTCACTGTTCTGGGATGTCATGCATCACAAGCTAGTAGTTAGTTTCTGACATTTTGGGACTGCCTATTGGTCCCATCTTCAAGGTACAAAAAGGCTATTTCTTTGGACTGCATGACCCTTTAAGATGGCACCAACAGGCTGTCCCAGAGTGTTGGTAACCAACTACCAACCTATGCCACGTAACATCCCAGAACAGCAAAGGCCTTAGGCTGCTTACAAATTTATTAGTGTTCTCAGAGAAGAAATACTCTTCTGGGTCAAGAGGAAGCTGTAACACCCACACTCCTGGGAGGTAACAATTACTACCGAGTTCCTGCTGCCACCCGTCACAACTTGGGCCAAGCAATCAATATTTGCAAACTGCAATGCGGACTGTGAGAATCTTTACACCAGAATATATAGCACTCTTATATTGAAAACAGATGCACGAGATAGTTACAAATACTTCGAATAAGCATATATGAACAGCCAGCAAGGAATGGTCCTGCATCTTGCAGGCACAGCAAAGACCTTATTGTAATGTGCAGTATTACGAAGGGACTTGTGATTGATAGGGAGTATAACTGAGACAATAATAATAATAATAATAATAATAAAACTAAAAAGAAATGTGCGATGTCCAAGGATAAAGTACGATAGTTCCTTGCAATTGCAATCTTTCACTCCAATCTGCTCTCCAAACTGATCAAGTAAGAAGACCCAATTTCAAACATACAGTTTGGTTTTGCCATCACCTCATGTTCAGAGATAAACAGTGAATTCAAGAAATGTGATATTACAAAGGAGAATGCTTTACTTCTTTAATAAAATAAAACATAACTCTCCCAAAGATATGTAAGAAAATAAACATGAGTATTTTTTACCAGAAAATTTTAATGGACTCATCAGTCAGGGCCCCTGGGTGTTGTATGACAGTGCACAACACAAAAAACAGCAGCCAGATATGGGCCTACACCTCTTCAACAGCAGTCATGGTGAAATGGAAGGATCAATTTCCAAGTGCACTGAAGATTGAGAGAGCCACACTGCTTTTTAAATGGCCACTCTGCAGCAATCCATTTACATACCCAAAAAAATGGGTTAAATTACAGAATTTTTTTTATAAATACAACTGCAAATAATTGCTAAAACAAACTACACATTTAAACCTACATTTGTATGAAGTGTCCACAAGATACTCTACGTGGCTGGTTTGAAAAGTCAGTGCGAAGTCAGAGAGTTGGCACCACTGGTGCGTATCGGTTATTTTCAGTTAGTAGCATATCTTGGAGGAACACACACCAAGTGTCAGCCAAATCGGTCTATTACTCTGTGTTTGGCGTTCGTTTGAATCGAAAAAGTCGTGTGATTTCCAAAAAATGGACGAAAGAGAATTTCGTGTGTTGATCAAACGTTACTTTATGAAAGGCAAATCGCCTCAGGAGGCTAAAGAGAAGCTTGATAAACATTATGGCGAATCTGCATCTTTGATTAGAATGGTTTGTAAGTGGTTTCAAAATTTTCGGAGTGGCCATATGAGCACGAGTGACACCGAACATTCTGGACGCCCTGTTGAGGCCACTACTCCAGAAATCGTTGATAAAATCCATGATATGGTGATGGATGATGGACGAGCGAAGGTGCGTGAAATTGCTAGTGCTGTAGGCATCTCGAGTGAATGAGTACATAACATTTTACAACAACATTTGAACATGAGAAAGCTATCCGCAAGATGGGTGCCGCGATTGCTCACAGTTGACCAAAAACGAAATCGTGTGAGGTGTTCCAAGGACAATTTGCAGCTGTTTCGGCGGAATCCACAGGACTTTAGGCGTCGTTTCGTCACTGTGGGTGAAACATGGATACACCACTACATTCCTGAGACCAAGAACACTCAAACCAATGGGTTCCCAGTGGGGAGTCTGCACCAAAGAAGGCGAAGACCGTTCCTTCAGCCGGGAAAGTTATGGCGACAGTCTTTTGGGATTCTCAAGGAACAATCCTTATCAACTATTTGGAAAAGGGTAAAACTATTACAGGTGAATCCTATTCGTCGTTATTGGACCGATTGAAAACTGAGCTGCAAGAAAAACGTCCACAATTGGCCCACAAAAAAATCCTTTTCCATCACGACAACGCACCAGCTCATTCCTCTGGAGTTGTAGCCGCAAAATTGGAGTTAGGGTTCCAACTCGTTCCACATCCGCCCTGTTCTCCAGATTTGGCTCCCTCGGCCTATTACTTGTTCCCCAATACGAAGAAATGGCTGGCGGGAAGGAGATTTTATTCAAATGAGGAAGTGATTGCGGAAACGAATGCCTACTTTGCAGAGTTATGCCAATCCTATTATTCGGAAGGGATCAACAAACTGGAGCAGCGTTGGACAAAGTGGGTAAGCTTAAAAGGAGACTATGTTGAAAAATAAAAGTCTGTCCCAAAAAAATAAGTAGTTTTCATTTTCGCACTGACTTTTCAAAGCACCCACGTACATCCTTGTGTTAGTTCTATTAAGCATCTGTGGAATGTACATAAATAATGTATCTTCCCAAACTAAATAGGAATCATTATCCAAGCAAAAGTATTCATTTTTTTAAATCCTAACTTTTGATGAGACTTGAGTCCAACATACTATTGCTGAAGGCAAACATTCTATTACAAAGCAGAGACAGCCAATTCATCTCCACCAGAAGATCCCAATATCACAGCAATATATATGGTCATGTGTAGAGATACCAAGGTCTTATTTATGTGTCTTTTTGGAAATGGATTATACAGTTAATGCTGGGCACTTCTCCATGCACAGGAATACCTTCCAATTAGATCTAAGAAAGAAAGAAATGATTTCACACATGATATTCCTCCACATACGTAAAATTGAATGTGACAGAATATTCTTTCCCACCCTCATTAAGAGTTCTGGTATCAGACTGTGGCTACCATCCATTTGCACCACTGTTCAGAAAATGACGCAGGATTTTAAAGTGAATAACGAGATTCAAGAGTGCTATTATCATCATCTGAATGCTTTCTCAGAAACTAAAATACAAACTTCCAGAATACTGGAACATGTGTATTCCAAGGACATGATAGAGCCTTAAAGAACTGATTTTATTATTATTTTGCCATGCAAACTGCACCATTTCAAAGAATAAATTTCAGCTCCAATCTCAACATACCACATAAATAAACACTTCCAATCTTAAATATCTCTATAGTCTAGAGAATGCTAGAGGTGAATTTGCCTTAACATTCACGGACATTGTATACATGCCCTGACATTTTCAGACATTTATGTATAATTATTCAATTACAAAAGCAGATGATCAAATAGGCCAATAGCCCAGCCACATACCCTCCACTACTAATGCATACTAGCTCCAGCCTGATGAGAATGAAGTAAAATAATACTGCTAATATAACCCACATTTCTGAATATCTAACACTGAAATTTCAAAACCATTATCAATAAAAAAATCTGTGCACCTGCCACACGTTCTAATCATGTGGCCTGCTGTTAAATAAAACTTGGGATTGGCCTGAGAATAGAACTAACATCTCGTATGGCAGGAAGATCGTAGACCATACATAACATACAAGCCAGTTAACGAGTCTGGCATCCCCACTGAAATAGTTTGGCTAAACAAACAAGTTCAGAAACATGTGCACAGGTATCTCTCTCATGTGTTTGTCATTCAGAATGGCCACAAACACAACACTCTATTGCCAGAGCTTTTTAACTTCACTGTATAATCTGCCATTAAGCAAGTCCAAGCAAAATATGACTGAGGGGAACCGTATGTGACACACTAGCTCTACATAAGAGGTTGGTGCACAGCACATGCAAAGGGAGCAATTGAAATGTACGTTCTTGTCTCATCACCACAATATAAAACATTAAATATAGCCAAACTGTCCTTCTAAAATGAGGCAAAATTTAAGTATTTGAGAAGGACGATAAATATAAAAATTATGCTTGCAAAGGAACAATCAGATTAAATTTGTCAAATATCTAATACCATAATTCAGTTCAAAACACTTATCTTCCACAACATCAAGTTTATGTGACAAGAGTTCTGAGAATGTTTGGATTTAAGAGGAAGGCAAGCTTACAGATGCGGAACAAGGATCTTTCTAACTGAACTCTTTACCCAATGTTATCAAGATCAAAGATCAAGAATGATGAGGTGCGCAAGCCACGTTCCATGAATCAGAAAAGTACACAAGATTTCAGTTGGAAAATTATTTGGGTGATGCAGACATAGACTGAAGGATACCACTGGTATACTGACGTTAAAAAAAAAACTGGTTGGAAGGATGTGAATGATTTGACTCAGGATAGGAACCAGTGGTAAGTTCTTATAAAGTGAGAGATAAACTTCTGCATGCCACAAAAAGGAATGGAGTTTCTTCACTATGAGCAATTATCAGATATCAAGGAGTCTCCTGAGTTCAGTCAGCTGTCACAACCTCTCCATTCAATCCTCAGAAATGCTCACATAAATAACGCAGCACACAGAGGGGCACAAAAAACGCTAGCAAATAAGAAGCCATCTATACTCAGTAGAAGTTCCTGCCATGTATTTGAATTTCACATGCTTTCTGGAGCTCTCACTTTAAGAAGTGCTCAGTTCTGTACAGCATATTTCCACTTACAATAATTACCTGTCAATTATTCTCCTTGTTACTGATATAAAAGAATGTTTATGATACATAAGTCAACAGTACAGAAGTGAACATGTAAGTTTTTTTTTCTTTTAACAGTATAATCAGCCTTTTCTAAATGGAAGTGAACTCCACATATATTATAAGCACAAAAGAAAGCTAGCAGAAGTCATGCCATCGCTGGTACCTGGATGGTAAAGTCCATTATGAAGAATTTTGCTTGCATTCATATTTCCCAGGTTTCTTCCTTACCATAGATATAATATATACCTTGTATAACACAGTGGGGAAGATCTAACTACTACGTTCTAACGGATGCTAGATACATGTAATTTCTAACCCACATACCTCCTGTGAATCCTTATTTTTGAACCACTGAAAGGTACCTATAATTCATGTGAGTAAAAAACTAACAAGAAGCCAATTGTGTAAGTTCACCTACTAAATATTTTAATAAATTATGCAATAGTTCCAGTATTACATAACATAATAATGAGGTTCTGTGTTTCAAACAAAACTGTAACTTTCTTCCACCAGCTTCATCTAAGATATAGTTCAACTTAGTATTTCTAAGACTCCACAAAAACCATCTCAAAAATATAACATACTGGATACCTGTACAAAGACTGCCCAGCATAGTACTGGGCTTTAGAAAAAGAAATTAAGAAAAATGTTGGGTGCAAAGGCTGAGAAAAACCAAATACACTCACGAAACACTAACCAGATATTGTACTCCATTCACATTGTCTTTGACATTTTTTTTTCACTGGATAAAATTTATGTTCTCAGCAAGAAGTCCACAAGAAGTAACTCACCATAGGTGATACACTCGCTTATTCCTTCTGACTTCCGATAAAAATCATCCTTCCATTTGAAACACAGGTAATGTAAAAAAAATGAGAAACCAAGAAAGCATTAGGCAGAAACATGTACGGCCTGCCAAGTTTCATGCCTGACAGTTTAAATTTTCTGGCATCTTCCTAATATCCCCTTGCTTACATGCTTTGCCCTTTTGGTTTCAGTGTCAAGTTTCTATTGTCTACACTGTACACATAAGTAATGCCAATATCACCACTCCGAACTCAAACATCCACTCTATGACTGCTTCAAACGAGTACAACTTTCATTCGCTTTGGTTACGTTTGAAAGGTACAATTAATTCATTACACACCTGTTAACACCACACACTCTGATGACACACTAACTTAAAAATCACTTCAGGGAAAATGAATTTACCAGTTATAACCTACTGCAGATATTTGGAATTCGTTTCATTAACACATTTTATCTATCTGTTTATTCCGCTTATAAATCTCACGTGTGATTTTTAAGCACAATGAGTTTTATACATTGTACAGAAGAATATGTCATAAATAAAGTATGAAGTACGGTATGTATCACTGTATCTCAAGATGATGAAACACATTCATTTCATTTGATTACAATATTCCCTACCCATCAAAATGACAGCTAAGAGATTGTGAACCAACAACAAGGATGACACAACATCTAGGAAAGTAGAAAGAACTGCACTGTTATTTCAGTCGTCATCATTCCGACGTTTCTTCTTGGCCGGCAAGTCGTCACCCGACTGGGGAGATGAACATTCAGAATCAACCTGACTGATCTCCAGGCTCTTCCTTCTACGAAGTCTTTCCTTCACGGCAGTTAATGAATCCTCTCCATTTTCTCTACTAGCATTGCTCTCAGCATTGTTACTGTTCTTAACTGGAGAGTCTTCAATCTCTATAACCTGCACATTATGGCTCTGTTGTAACCGCTGCTTGAAACGCCTTGGACCAGGAGCACATGAAACCTTTGTGATGGTTATTTCATTACGACCTTGACCAGCTATAACTACTTCATCATCTGAGAGCTCAATAACATCTACACCTTCTTTCTGCTCCTCCAAGAAATCTAGCATAGCTTGTGTCACATGTTTTTGCTTACATGTTGGGCAACCATCCAGTCGACATAACTTCACGCCACAACGACGGAGGTGACGCCTTCTTACATGGCTCACATATTGTGAAAATCCTGTTGGACCATCAAATGTTGCTTCACAATTCTCACAAGCATGAACCTTACTAGGAGGGTTTTGTTCCTGCATCCAAGCAGGTATGGCTCCCGTGCGACTAGCTGGACCAGGACGAGGCCGAGCTGGTTGGGGTATTATGGTTATTTCATCATTTATTTTCAGGGGCTTCAAAATTGCATCATTTTGTTGCTGTGGCCGGGGAACTGGCGGGGTCTTTTTATCCATTACCCGTTTAGCAACCACACTATGAGCAGAATAAACATGATTTTCAAACTGTTTGTACATTCCAAATGTGGCTGTACACACTGTGCACTTGTAGGAGAGGTGAGCAGGCTTCAAAGTCATGTTATGGTCTCGAGCTACATGATTTAACAGTTTCCACTGATACACCTGCAAAAAGCCAATAGAAATTTCTTAATATTTCATTTACCACACACATTTATCTGCCTATACAGTCAATTTCCCACAAAACCAAAATTTCAACTATTTCCCACAATTACATGTTAGAATGTAGGAAAGTATGTACCAAATCTTAGCTCAACATCTCCAACATTACATATTTTGTCAAACAAGCTTCTACAATACTCACTCTGCCGCAAACTGGACAACGCCCACCATCTTTGCCTTTATTCGCAGCTTCTTGCATGCTGGAAGTAACAAGTCCATGTGATCCCAGTAGATGGCGTTCCAGACCTTGGTCCGTAAAGAAACGGAACTGACACTTCTGACAGTTCAGAGGAGGTCTATTGTATATCATTTTAGGATGGATTTTCACTTTGTGTATCCACTGCATGTGATTACGTAGTTGTTCCAAGTCCTGTAAATCACATATCACAAGAGTCTATAAAAACTAAAAAAGAAGCACCCATTTTTCAACTTATCATTCTAGGAAGGATTTTCACTTTGTGTATTCAATGCATGTGATTACGTAGTTGTTCCAAGTCCTGTAAATCACATATCAACAAGAGACTATAAAAACTAAAAAAGAAGTACCCACTTTTCAACACATTTTATTTAGAAAATACACTGTCTTCAATAACACCTTAATCTTTGTGCAATTAAATGCATATAATAGGATCCTTTTGTCACCTTCTGGAAAAACAGGTGAACAATTCTAAATACAGCCATGTCTGTAGTTCTGACTGATTTTAAAGACCAAACCAACATCCTATAGCAGTGGTGCACAAATTTCCCAGAAATCTTTAAGCCACCGCAACCATTTACTAGAAGGGTGAAATTAAGCAAGTTGCACAATGAGAACCCACAAATGCAAGAATCTGGCACGACCCTAGAAAATCTAGTTGCCCAGGCAACCTGGCACCATGATTTGTGACCCACAACCTATGGTACCATCTTTCTCATAGAACTTTACTAAGTTCTTAATTCAAATTAGATTTCATGCCACTAATTTTCCAGACTTTCAATCATATTTTCAATTTGTGCTACGCTGCATTTTCTATTGGCCAAAATCTTGTTTCTTTTGAAAGAGCGTCCAGTTCTCAGTCTCCCACTGGGAGTAGCCCTCTTTCACACATAACAGCTGGACCCAGGCAAACAAATGGTTGAGTTTTCTAATTACCTTTTTTTTTCCTGTAACTGCTTCCAGCCAAGTTTCCTGAGAGTGGTTATGAGAATGCAAACATTCATTTGTCATTTGTGTGAGCTACTGGTGTAACATTACACGTCTAAGTAACATGGGAAGTTTTAACATCCTTTGTTAAGTCAGCAAACTAAATTCTAAATATGCAACTGAGTGGAGTTGTGACATGAAAGAGAGCTTTAATACCCTGCAGAATTATTTTAAAAATGGACTCAGTGAACAAACAACAGTAAAAAGCTGTCCCTGCATATGCTTGCAAAGGCATCAAAACTTCCGTTACTCATCACATAGGCCAGCATAAAAGCACATTCACATACATACTGTCAAATCATTTCATTGCCATTTCTATGTTAATTATAGGGACAAAATAACACATGTCATATTCCTACTGTCAGTCATTACTATGACAAACAAGGCCCTGCAATGAACAGTACAACATTTTACACCAGACAAGGTAAAAGAAAAGTGATGGTGAGAGGCATTTTCCACGAACCGTCTAGCTGCCAAGACTGGAAATGGATTACTATCCTATACACAGCTATCTGAATTTCTTTTAACTGGGCTACAGAAAAAGTTGAGGCACCAAGTAGCACAATGCATACTATCATACACCAAATGAACAATGCACTTAACCCTTTAAACCCCGAATTAAATCCCATCTGCTATTTGCTGGCATTATTAGGAGCTCACCATTTTCTCCACGTTAGCAGGATAAGGGTTAAATCATTAACCTTTGGGCGACTAATGTCATAT
>Ga0268261_10004468_pt1 | contig 10486 bp, 13 predicted proteins | sample TergutNc150P1_FD_190353 | JGI IMG/M metagenome (GOLD analysis project Ga0268261, IMG submission 190353) | Nasutitermes corniger P1 segment gut microbial community from laboratory colony in Florida, USA - Nc150 P1 (SPAdes) (version 2) | ecosystem: Host-associated > Arthropoda: Insects >...
TCTAGATCACACACAACGACGCACCACAGTCGATAGGACTCTTCTGGACGAGTGATCAGCTCGTCGCAGAGACCTCTACCTGACAACACACGACACTCAACAGACAAATATCCATGCCGCCGGTGGGATTCGAACCCAAGATTTCAGCAGGCTAGCGGCCTACGGCCGTTCGCCTGCTGAAATCTTGGATTCGAATTCCACCGGGGGCATGGATATTTGTCTGTTGTGAGTGTCGTGTGTTGTCAGGTAGAGGTCTCTGCGACGAGTTGATCACTCGTCCAGAGGAGTCCTATCGACTGTGGTGCGTCGTTGTGTGATCTAGAAACATCAAGAATGGGTGCTTCATATATACACGACATTAGTAGCCTAAGGGTTAATGAACTAGATAGAAGTTCACACTAGAAAAGGCCACGAAAGCCCAGAGGCGCCGGATAGGGATGAGTGGTTAACGTCACGCCCCGGCCGCTTTACCTCCGGGAAAGATCCGATATCCATTGTATAGGAGGCTGGGTGGGCCCCAGGGCTAGTCTAAACAGGTGCAGAATATCTCGCCTATACCGGGATTCCACTTCCGGACCGTCCAGCCCGTAACCAGTCGCTATACCGACTGAGCTACAGATTTCATCTGGCATCTCTTTCCAAAAACAAAGTACATAAACTACTATTTTTCAGCGAGATCTGGTTAAGATGGCGTTTCCACCCCATGTACTGGCTATTGGTGCTCACAGCAATGCAGGAATGTCAGTAATTAATCATTTAACACTGGAAAATCGCTGAAGCAAATAGCCGAAGGTACCCAGAGAGGTCGGTCTACTGTTCCACGTATTGTTGACAGATATGAAAAGGGAGAACAAGCTTATTGTCAAGTAAGGATGGGCGCCATCTTAAAATTTACATTTGACCAATGAAGAATTCCGAGATATTAAAAAGCAGGCCACAATCACGTGATATAAAACTGTCCGAATAGAAAAGCAAATGCATAAGAAAATTAATCCTCAGAAAGTCTGAACAACAGTATCGAGGAAAAATAAACTTTATAGACCAGTTGTCAGTAATATGGCGTAGGTATAGCCCATGGTCGACCTTGAACCATGCGAGTGACGAATAACCATATGGTTGAACCAAGTGGGTGGTGTTGAACCATATGGTTGACCGCTGGGGGGTCGCGAGCGGCCGGATCCGGACAACGACCGGCCGGAACCAGGCGGTCGGGTGACGTGAGTTTGAAGAAGAGGAGAGGTCCAGCGTTATGTGGGGGACCGGGGCTATGCCCTGGGAAGGTGAGGGGTTAGGTAAGGTGTGGGTCCCGGCCTGGGGTTTGGCCGGGGCGAGGTTTAGGCGGGGACACCGGCCTGGGCGTTGGCCTGGGGGTAGGATTAGGTTTTTGGGGGGTCCCGCCCTGGGCTTTTTTCGGCCAGGACCATGGTGAGGATTACGTTTTGGGAAGTGGGGTGCCGCCCGGGAGCATGTTGTAGTTGGGAAGGAGCGCGACGGTCGGGGTAGGTTATGGGTAGGAGAGTAGGTCCGCCGCCTGCGGGAGGGAGCCGGAGTCAGGCGGCAGCCCCATGTTCTAATCTTATAAGGCAGAGCGATTAATCCGCGCACACATGAATGTCTCAGCGTGGCTAGTGTAACAAGAGACTGATGTGTTATGCAGTCATAGAATGCGGAGCTCGCGAAACATTACATGTGTCATTAGGTGTACGCAGTCTTATCGTGTTAGCCGCTTGAATTGCTCGCAAAAAGGCTGTAAGTGTTTGTGTCATGTCTGCTTTTGCTATCGAGACGGAGTGCTTGAATCGGTACCGTGTGCGGATAGTAGAAGTTTTGGTTGTGATGAGATCATTCATATTAATAAAAAAAATAGGAGTGATGGACTGTGAATGACGAAAGATACAAGCTAAATCTTGTTATTATTACACAGAGATATAATCATCTAATTTTTTCACAATTACACGTGTGCGTGTATCCAAAGAGAGACCGTACCCAGCAGTGTCAATAGCACCGCCAAGTAGAGGTTTTGCCATCAGACGGGGGAAAGTTAATTGCACAAACCGAGATACATACAATAATCTTTTTTTCAGTTACGTGTATCTAGAGAGAGAGTGTGTACCCAGCGGTGTCAACGGTCCCGCGAGGTAGAGGTTTTTGTTTGCCATCAGACGGGAGGAAAGTTAATCGTGGAAGAAGTTCCTTTTTAGCCTCATACACGCTGTGAAAGCCGCAATCCCAATCTCAAACAGTAGAATTTCACATTTTCCACACCAATATGTCGTATTTCCTCCAAGAGTTGGGCGATGAACCAAGCTCTATCGTGCACAACTACCTGCGATGGTAGGAGGGGGATCCACGTAGACATTTCGGATGGAACCGTAACGCCGCCTCCTCTTCGTCCTTGCACTAACAGCCCGACATAACACAGGGCAGTGCGTGAGGAAAGAATCGGTCCTCAGCCACCCGGCCGCATGTGCCTAAATAATTGAATCTGTCGAAAAGTACCATAGAATTCATCCTATAAACTTCGAGTTTCAGGAGGTAGCGAAACACCACGTCGGATGCTGCTCCCTTCAGGGTCGAACGCGGCCTGACATACCGTGCAGTGGCACTCGGACTGAGCGGGACGTACGCATTCCGCCTTGTCTCTGTAGCGGAACTCGAAGAAAGATACACAGAGCGAGCAGGCCGGCGATAGCCACCTGTCGCTCTCCGCCCTAGGATCGTAGATGTAAGAAACGAGTTCCAAGGAGGGAAAGATGAGGGCGGCAAATTTATAAAAAGAGAACATACGTGTCCCAGACATGCTTGACCAAATTTAAATTTCACCGAGGATCGCAGAGGCGCCTCGAATCGACAGGTATGACGAGAATATTGACCGAATACCTCTAGTCGTGGTCCTCGACCCCATAAAACCCAGGTACACGGTGCGTCAGGAAGGTAATGAGACTGGTGCTATATTTTTTAAACAATTACCTATAAATCAACCTTATCCCCTTCAAAGTAGTTCCCTTCGGATGCCACACACCGCCGGAGACGTTGCTCCCACACCCAATAGGAGTGCTGGAAGTCTTCATGTGCAAGTGCCCTCAGCTGGTCTGTCACGACCTTTTGGATGTTGTCCACAGTCCCAACGTGACTACCTTTGAGGTGGAATTTGAGTTTTGGGAAAAGGAAGAAGTCACACGGACTCAGATCAGGCGAGTATGGTGGCTGCGGAACCACGGAAATGCTTTTTTTGGCCAAAAATTCGTTCACGGAGGGAGCATTGTCGTGATGCAGCATCCAAGTGTCCGCAATCTCTGGCCGGACACGAAGAACCCTTTTTATGAGTCGTTCAAGGACCTCACGATAGTACTGTTCATTAACTGTTTGTCCTTGCGGCACGAATTCCTCATGAACGCCTTGACTGTCGAAAAAACAAATTAGCAGGGTTTTAATTTTTGATTTGCTCATTCTTGCTTTCTTTGGGCGCGGTGAGTTGCTCGTGTGCCACTCCGAACTTTGTCGTTTGGTGTCAGGATTTTATTCCAAAATCCACGTTTCATCACCTGTTATGACATGTTTGAAATTTTTTTGCCATTTTCAGTGCGTTCAAGAAGGTCCAGGCACACATTCCTTCGGTTTTCCTTCTGTTCATTGGTGAGAATTTTTCGGACCAGCTTGGCACAAATATTCTGCATGTCCAGTTTGCAGGTCAAAATTTCGTGGACGGTTTGGCGATTCAAATTCAACACACTACTGATCATTCTGACTGTCAAACGTCGATCATACCCCACGAGATCCCTCACTTTGGTCACATTTTCGTCCGTTTCTGACGTGCAAGGTCTTCCAAAACGAGGTTCGTCTTCCACTCTCACAGCCATCCAAAAATGCTTTATGCCACCTAAAAACCTGTGTCCTTGATAGACCATGCCCTCCATAAGCCCTTTTTAGTTTTTCGTAAGTTTCTGTTGCGTTTTCATTAAGTTTGACACAAAATTTGATCGCGCAACGCTGCTCGAGATTTCGTTTCTCCATTTTCGTAACGCGTCACTACTACACACACACAAATCTGTCAAATGAGACGTGTTAATGCTATGGAATTGAAACTGATCATCAAGTAAAAATGTATGTATCGGCTGGTGTCTGAGGTGTGGTTATAGCGTTGCCAGTTGTCGAGCCACGCATTCATTGTCTACTCTCCTGACGCACCGTGTATATCCGGCGAGAGGACGATGATTTTCAAGTCTCGTAGAGTGAACTACTCAGAGTTGGTACCGTGCTGTAATAAAAGTCTAACAGTCTCAGATTCGGGCGTTCCGCATATAGCGCTATACACGCCCGGAAACAAGATTTGTTTGAACCTACCGGCCTGTTGGGCGGGAAAAGCTCCGAGACCGTACAACAGACGCCCTCGGAATCGAAATGGCATAGTAGAGATTCAATGACGCGCTTCTGCGGACGAACGTGGTTATGGAGTATGTACACGAGAGTTCCGAAAACGAATATTAAGTTCGATTAAGCGAGGGTACAGCTAATCAAATAAGCGAGGTTAAAAATATTGCGCTACTATGAACTAAGTCTACGAGGATAAATGGGATTACACGTGAAAGAAATGTGCTATCAGTAATCTAAACTACGGTTCCAATACGAGGCTATGTACATCGACATGCTTGTGTAATGTACAAGTGATTTAAGTGACCGGTGTGAGATGCGTTTCTCAATTCTCCTGTATTGTTAATCGTTTAAGTGGAGAGCGCCTATGATGAGTCTTTCACTGGCTGAAAAATATCCGCACGTGCTCCATTTGGTGATGCATGATTGCTTTCGTAACTTATAAGCTGGGAACAAAGGAAAGTTCCGTAGGCACCCACAGGGACTCGAACAATCAGCTGAGAGCGAGAGTGATGACCTTCCCTCTCCCACTAGGCAAGATGGCTAATCGCGCAAAGTGCCGATTCTCACTTGCAGGTGTAATATATAGACCTGGAGCTTTTATTCTTGCGAGGAACATGAACATATGGATGCTACCAGGAGGACCTGCAACAATTAACGTAAATGGATGTTGCAGCTTCAACGTCATACTATAAAATGCACTGTGATGTGTAATGGCAACTCAATTTATACATAAATAAATTAATTACTGATATCCATATGGAAGGGTGTCAAAGTTGTCCATAAGCCAGCGCTTCTTAAAGACGACCTTGTACTCCTTGCTCTCGGGCTCTGACACCAATACAGCACCATGTTTTCTTGTGATCTTCTTAGGATTGTAGACATGTACAGGTGGCGCGACTTCCAGAATCATGTTTTTCAAAGCAGTAAAGTTTACAACTTTTGAATTTTCATAATTCAAAGTTATACCCTTTACTTTACATTTTGTTGTACGTTTACGGGTCGAGGGGCAAATTACCGAAAACGCATAGCTTTTAGGGCCGCCGGAAACAAACTGGTCTATGAAGAAGCCACAGCCAAACCCCAATTCATCTGTGAGGTCGCCCAGACAGTCCCCTGTTGTCACTTTTGGGGGTTCATCTACCTTCTGAACGTAGACCACAGAGTTTGTACCGCAGTAAAGCACAAACTGCCCCAACTTACTCAGATACTCGTAAAGTTTGAGCCGAGCTTGGGATGTTACGTAAGCAGCAACTGCCATGTTAACATTTTCCCCTGCGGCAAGTGTCCTCGGAATATTTCCAAGAGACCCATGCTGCCTCTTCGTTCGGGAATACGAGGTTCGTAACCTCAGTGTCCGGACTTGTTAAAAGCTCATAAAACTATTTCTCTGAGTTGACAATTGTAGACTGGGTCTTGTCTTGGTTCTGTGCCCATTTGCCCCACACTGAGTTTAATTTTAGTTTAGCCAAAGTTCTTTGCCCAGCATTTTTGGAAATTGACGCCTTGTCTAAAGCAATTCCCTCTGCGCGCCGGTATTCCTCAATGTATTTGTCCTTGTGTTCCTCACTCTGAACCCAGGATGGGTAGCTGGATGATTCTTGTTTCAATTTCAGGAACATGTTCACGTCCTCTGCGAAAAGACTTCCTGAACTGGTGTCTTTGTCAAAGCACGTTACGTCAAACTCCCACAATTCAAACACGTCCACCAAGCCACAACCCATATCTACGGCCTTACGGACCTCATCCACTATCCATGTTCCAACTATACATCGCTCCTCACCAGAGTGTGTACAGTCGTCCTAGTTCATAGTGTCGGCACAAGCTGAACATAAGGGGACCATCAGTTTGGAGTTGCTTTTATACGAAAGGACTGGATGAAACAGTTTCCTAGGAGGTAGAACCTTACATTTCATAATACCTTCCCTATCCAGACAGTCTGCACCCACGTACACTTTCGGGTGGCCTACAGGAAATTTACCATATTTACAAATGTAGGGATGGACTGATGACATCCACTTATCGGATATCTTCCCCATCCTTGATTCTGTGATAGGTTTTAGTAGCTTCGATTCTACCCCCGTACAAAGCATCACGAATATTAATAGGAGCGTTCTTGACATAGGGGTACGAATAAAGTCCATTTCAAGACCAGGAGTGTCACGCAAGTTTTCTAAACTCGCACCCTCAGATCGAAACAACATTGTAACCAGCGTCTTTGATTTTTTGCAACCTCGCCGTTGTCTCCTCATACCTATTCTGCAATGTCTCGTCAGTGCTGCCAATGGGTTTATGTCGATTGGGCTTGCAGACACCATGCCAAAAAGAACCCAAATACTCAAAGACCTCATTCGTCTCTGCACAGGACCCATCAACTTTCACGTTTGGTTCCCCTGCCAAATGAACTTTCCGCCCATTACCGGAATGAATAATTTTACGAGTCCGCCCCATATACGCTAGCCATTGAAGACCCTCAAGAGACTGAAAATCCCCCATACAGTAACCCGCTCTCGGGATAATACCTACAGTGTCTGATTTCAGAAACATGGTTCGGAATACCTTATTGCAAATGGACGATATTGTTATTGTTTCCCTAAAGAGGTTTATCTTAACCAATTTCAAAAACAAATTTCGAAACGCGCAGCATGCCTGCCTCAATACATTCACGTCGTCCATGCAGTAGGCCAGCAGTTCATCCTTATTACAAAATACATCTCCTTTTTGCTCCTCGTGCCATTCCAAAAATTGGGAGCGCTCATCACCGGACATAAAGTTCGCCCCGTAGTATTCCGGTTCGAGATAAGAACCCACATAATTCAGATTTCTGGCCGTGTCGAAGTAGGGGTAGGACCCCTTCTTGCATGTAGGGTCGAATGATTTAGGCATGCTTTTTAGACTCATGGGCTAATAATTTAACGAATCCAGAAAATAAAGATTTTCCACAACCATGCTAAGAATTTTAACACTGTCCATTATCAACGTTGGTTACCATCTAAGTTCCAGAAACCTAAGAAACTGTGCGTCGTATACACGAGAGTTGTGGAATGACATAAACCTTGTCAGCGAATGGTCTAGACAACCGAAGATAATCGATAAATTTGCCTTCGGGGTCTTGCCAGAGCGAGTGGACACGCTTTCCACACTGTTCGCAATCGACATTAACATCTTCCACGGCTTCACATTTACAACACATCTGCTCTGCACGTATGAGGTTTGGAACATGCTCAGAAGACCCATCACGCTTTTCAAGGTCTTGTGTGCACTCCGTATCAAATAAAACGTACAAATACTTGTTTGATAGCTTGCTAGGTTTCAATTGAGCCACGTAGCATAAATGGCATGAAGGTTGTTTCTTATTACAATAGGTGAAAAATTTATTAAAACATTCATGTTTCGAATCAAAAGTTACCAAATAAGAACAATTCCGGCATACTTGTCTCCACTGAGAGACTAACTTGCCTTTCACTTTGAGAATTAGATGATTCTGGAAACACTTCTGAGAACCCATCTGTTAAGTGTACCACAATACTTAGACTAATCTTTAGTACAAGGTGGCGTAGCAGTACACAGGGAGCAAACTTTGTCAAACTTGTGTGTAAAGTCGTACACAGTGTCACAACCGTTGCATATGTACCTTTTCGCCACTGCACCCTTAAGGCTGGTAATGACATTAGTGCCCAGAGTCCTCATCATATAGGAGGTACAATTTCTTGGCCGAAAGGGAATTTCCCCTAAACATGACCCTATTTGGGTACAAACCATCAAACACTATTATTTTATAGTCCGAAAGGCACTCCTGAAACTATCGAAGTTCTTCAAGACCCCCGCCATTAGATAAATCCACACCGGAAGCCTTCAAGAGTTCTTCAACAGGTTCTTTCAAACACCTACCATTCCTAAATAATTTGTACTTAGGGTCACCACTCACTTGGGTCATAGCAATTATTAGTGCGTGAGCCAAACACATAAAGGCTGCCATCACAACGACAATAGGTCTCTTTATAGCGCTCAAAACACTTGTGGAGCGCACTTTAGTCTTTTCTCGGCCGTTACCAAAAGGCATCCTAACGTGGTCCAGATGTACTTCAAGAAGGTCGGTCAGAGCAAACTTAGCATTACTCTGTATGACTTTCCCAAGTACAGACCAAACCACGTCAGGCTTAAACTGGTCACGGCGTCGCAAACTAATGCCATCCACCTTATCCTGCACATTCTCAGTATCGCGGATTCTCAGACCTACCAAATCTCTACCTAGCAAATTATCCACTAGGTAATTCGTAAGTGCAGTAATGCATTCCTTGGGATATACCGTAGGTTCTTGCTCTTCACCCGGTGACTTAAACTTAAGTAAACTTCGCCCGGTCGTCTTAAATTCTCGAAAAGATTTAGAGGTCTCATCCAAAATCATAAAGAGTAGCTGTTCTGTTGTCTCCGACACCATAGCGTTTCTACTAGAAGAAGATGCTTTTTCCTCCTCATCCCTATTTAAGACAGGAATAGCCATCTGTCTATTAAGAAACATTTTTCGCCATCAGTAATCTAAACTACGGTTCGAATACGAGGCTATGTACATCGCGATGCTTGTGATATGTACAAGTGATTTAAGCGAACAGTGTGAGCTGCGATTCTCAATTTTCCGTACCGTTAATCCCTAAAGCGAAGAACGCCTATGATGCGAAAAGTCTTTCACTGGCTGGAAAATATCCGCACTTGCTTAATTTGGTGAGAAATAATTACTATTTTAACGTATACGCTGCTAACGCAGGAACATTCCGAAGGCACCCACAGGGAAACGAAGAGCTGATAGCAGGAGTGATGACCCCCTCCCGCTAGACAAGATGACTGATCGCGCAAGGAGCCAATGCTCACTTGTCAACAAACAAGACAGCGCACACCGAATAGCTGAGAGCTGTCAACTGTCAGACAAAAGATCCAGACGTGACTGACGTAATGCGCTGAATAGCATAGGTACAGGCATTATTGAGAAAACACGTTTGGGGCTAATAATGATAAGCATTGTTAATAAGCAGGTAGATAAAATAATTAAGGTAGCGATTATAGCTTTGAGTGGCTTTAACTGTTAACTGAGCAGGTACTGGGGAATTTGTAACTGATAGTAGCAGTTTTGCGCATTTCCTTAAACTTATATGGTCTAGAGATTGAAATATTTGGTTTAAATAAATCCACATTAGCGCGCATACTATAGGTCGTCCGACTATGGACACAGTGAAATGCTGAGATCATTATCATCATTATTGAGATATATACCATTATACGTATAGCATATAATAAACGATTTTTCCACCATTAATATCTGTTACATCAGAGTTCGAGGAAACATCCAAGTAACGAGGCGGTAAAAACGTTACATCCATTACATCATCCACTTCACTTTGGAGACGTAGTAAGAATAGCTGACATGGTAGAAACTTTCGTTACAGACGGCTGTACATACCGTGTTTGTATCAATTCCTCAGCACGAACAAGAAGAGTCGCTGCGGTTGTGTTAAATCGGTGAATCAGATCCATCTGAAGGATAGAAAAGACCGTGGTAACGTTCTGAACAAATGCATTTATTAGTTTTTTTTCTATTCTGATATATAACCAGTTAAGAGCGCCTTTCAATTTTAAAGACTTATTGCCTGTCGACGCCATCTCTCGTACAATCTATATTTAACTCTATCATTATTAATCTCAAACAAATCCGACAGGTTGAAAGTGCAGGTTAATTCTTTAGGAAGGTATACGTGTTTGCACCATGGTTTGTTGCCCCTATCAATAAACAGGAAAACCCTCGCTCCGTCCCGTGTTCCTTCTGTGGAGGTAAAAAGGATGCAATTGTTATGAAGCACCCTGCTATGCAAGTGCTTTTGATCTTTGATTACCTTTTGTTTGATTGATTTGCTTATTGATTGTGATACTTGCATTTTATGTTCAGTCTTTTTCTTTTGTTCGTATGCACGCGCTGTTAGGAGGAAGTCAAAAGGATGTAAGATTTCCTACAGTGCAGTTGCATTGGTAGACCGCAGATGTATTTTGCGATATTTTCAGGATATATTGGTGTACCACATTTCCTGCGTAGCAGTCTTGTGAATCCCCTGCGAATTCCCAGAAA
>Ga0268261_10004469_pt1 | contig 10485 bp, 7 predicted proteins | sample TergutNc150P1_FD_190353 | JGI IMG/M metagenome (GOLD analysis project Ga0268261, IMG submission 190353) | Nasutitermes corniger P1 segment gut microbial community from laboratory colony in Florida, USA - Nc150 P1 (SPAdes) (version 2) | ecosystem: Host-associated > Arthropoda: Insects > Digestive...
TGATTTAACCCTTATCCTGCTAACGTGGAGAAAATGGTGAGCTAATAATGCCAGCAAATAGCAGATGGGATTTAATTCAGTGTTTAAAGGGTTAAAATTATTAAAAACCCCGGGAATGGGCGTTTAACGCATCGGCATACTACTTTTTATAACACATGGCGCACCTATAAATACTAATTTTTAGGCGAAAATGGCAATTTTGTACATTTATATTTTATTCATGCAAAATTAATTTTTATTGACTTCAATACATACCCCTGTTGTGCTGTGATGTTGGGTTGGTCTCTGAATTGCGTCTCACAGCTGGCTGTGTATTAATGGACCTAGCGAGCCCGGCCGTCTCACAGACGTCTGTGTATGCCAATGGGTTAAACAATTTAAACAATTTAAATGACCCCCATGTCCTCAATGTGTTAAGACAAATGTAAAAGATTAATTGAATGTAGAAGTAGTTAAAGGCATTACGTAAATGTGCTGCTGTTGTGGTTCTGTGCTGCTGCTGAACATTCAAGTGTTTTGGGATGTGACGCTGTGCAATTCAGTGACAGCATCAAAGGATCATACTGCCTTCACATCCAAAGTGAAGCAGTCCCAGAATACCATGAAGATAAAGGAAAGGCACTACATTCATTCAAAACATAATAAATTACACTCACAGTGGCACTGTGTCACATCCCAGACAACTTGTCCCTTAAGTACTGCAAGTACTGAGACAGGGAAAACAGTGTAATATTTCTAACAGCTTGTACTTATGACAGTTCAACATGCTCTGCCACTAGGAAACAAAATGTACTCACTTCCATGGCACCTACCGCATGCTTCTGACACTATTCAAAGAGTGTGCAGTTCAAATCCCTGCTGTAGGTGATATGGAAATATATGTGAGACGGAAATATACGCATTAATTTATGCACCTGGAAGAACTGCTTCAGACAAATGGCATGCTGCAAGCGGACTTCTTTGTAAGTGACACCACATCCTGAGAGCAGGACCTCCAGCACTCGAACAACAAAATTTAGTCTCAGCCCACTATCCGTCTCGTCACGATGATCCAAATACCACCAATTTCCTTTCCCATATTTTGAAACATCACAGAGCGGCGTGTGTTCCACAAGTTGTGACAAAATGTGCAGGTACACCACCAGTGGAAAGCGACCTGAACGGGCCGCTCTTACACAATCAGCCATCATATTACCAACCATCAGCAACATGTAACCTTCCACTCTTGCCACCTATAATGCACATATTAAATATCAGTCAACTCTCAACATCACAGTACTTACTGTATATATTGCCTGCTTTAAACATTACAATAAACTCTACAGTTGGCCCAGAGTGTATTTATGTGTTTCAAATAATTCTCACAATAAACAGTGATTAACTTCCTAAACTGTATTGCCTGGTTGGTGTGTGTAATGGCGATGATGTGTTTTCTGTAAAGTAGAAAATAAATTTTACATATTATTTAGGTCAGTGTTTCTCTGGCACTGTAGGGTGCAGAACCCTTTTGGTTTATGTTAATATATGAGCAAAGGGAAGTCTAATTTAGCATAACCAAACACAGGCAGCCACTGCATGTTACAATCATACACACAGGCAACAAGTGCATGTTATAATGAAACTGACTTTGTTTGTCTGAACTGGTGTTTAATTCAAGTCATTTGGTCTGTGAACCATAACGCCAACAGCTGCTTCAGTTTCTTTTTTAAACCATGATTATCCAGCTGGAGGGGCCAGGATAGCTTAGCTGGTGCAGTAAGTAGGCTACAGAATGGACACTCCCCCCCCCCTAAAAAAAAGAAGAAAGAAAGAAAGAAAGAAAGAAAGAAAAAAAAGGTTTAATTCCTGACAAGGACAAAAAAATTTTCCCTTCTCCAAAATTTAGAGCCAACAGTTTTTGCTCAACAGTCTGTGTTCACACTTTCTTTCACATCACTCTTTATTATCTCCAAAAGTACTGAAGTTTACATTTTCCATAGCTTATGCATTTCTGGAAAAAAAAATTGTAATAATGCTTAAAAATACTGCTGACTGTGGACCTTAAAAGGATGACGACAATGTAACATATTTCCACTCTACTAGCAGCAGATCTGTCAAACATCTCTACCTCACATTTCTCAAAATATGACACAGCCATATCCAGTATCTGTTGGCTGATAGCTGGGGTGGGTTGCTTAGCAACAGAAGAAGCCATCATCAGAAGGAGCAGCATCATGTGAACAGGCTTCCTCTCAGCTGGATGAATCTTCTCAGCAGCTTGCAACAAAAGCTCAGCTTCTGGAAGAAGCTCTCTGCTTTCAGACAGGCAGCAAAAAAACACAGAACACATGTCTGTAGAGCCTTTAGTGTTTAATTCTGCAACACACAAAGAGTGGGTAAGTGCAAGCAAAGTGTCACACACAGCTGACACACCTCCTGTAACAAAGCATTATGCAAACAATTCAAAAGCTTCTGAGATATGCAAATTCAGACTACAACTTGCAGTAGTTCAGTGCCATTTGGTGATATACATATACAAATATATATACATAAAAGAGCATCCCCATGTTGTCTAGACCACAATACACAACTGGGCACCCTTCTACTGTCAGCAATATGGAACACTGCAACAAAATATCATGTCATCATTCTCAGCAGTAAGATACAGTCAGATAAACTGTAATTTTCATATTAATGGATCCGTGCATCGTAGATGATTCAGTAGAAATACCAACAAGATGCTGCTTTGTAATAGAATTTATTATTCCAAAGTTTATTGAAGGCTCAACATGTTTCGAGCGGCAAACCGCTCATCATCAGGAGCTCTAAACTGTGTTTGCAGCCTCTGGTTTATATACCCATGTGGTGACAGGCCGTTGCCAAGGTTGAGCCTATGTTTTATATATATGACTACAAAGGATGTAACTATGACTGTAACCAATAAAACATCTTACCCTTTACTAACGCAGCCAAGAACTTGCACTTGATGATAAACGAATGTTGCTTGATAATTGCTATCATAGCATCTAGCGCATTTTCTTCCACAGGCATAAGATATGGAAGTAATGCCAGTAGAATTCGGGTCTGCGCAAGTGCAGAGTCACGATGCAGCAAATCAGAACACAAATGTTGCACCAAAAGCCGCACAACTTCCGAGCAGTGCTTGCTAGATTTGTCCAAATAAAGACCAGCCAATGACAGAAGCTCATTCAGTACTGTTTCAGCACCCAACAGCTCCACCAGCACTTCTGTACCAAGACCAAGCGTCATTCTCACAACCTGCCATCATGAAAAAATGTCTGTCTTACAATCATGGAGTCACAGGAGCAGTTACATCCAAGCCTGACTAGCCTTAGCAAAATGGGTACATAACAAAACATATAGCTGCTTCCTTCAGCACAGTTCTGACATACATATATGTACTGAGTCTTCTCACATGTTTGCTAATGCCTGCTAATATTCAGTGTACACTAAAATCCAGAAAAAGAATTTGAATGGGATCTAAATGCTTCTAAGTATCACTTAAGACACACAGTATACTGACTGACTGACTGACACCCTGTGAGAGGTGAGGAAGAGTGTATTACATACACCATTTTCATAATCTAAATATGTATAACTAAAAACTAATTAGTTCATACATATAACTACTACTACTACTACTACTACATAATACTCCAGCACATTCAGTTTTATAATAAGGATGAGATATGTATTTAGTAGAATAATTTTCCAACTTTCAAAATTAACAACAGTGTACGAGAATATCAGATTTAATATTCATGGATCTGTGCATCACAGTATGAATCAGTAGAAATAACCAACAAGATGCAACCTTGTAATATAATTTATTATTCCAACGTTTATTGAAGGCTCAACATGTTTCGAGCGGCATACCGCTCATCATCAGGGGCTCTAAACTGTATTTGCAGTCTCTGGTTTATATACCCATGTGGTGACCGACCACTGTCAAGGCTGAGTGGGAAATGACTTGACAATGGCCGGTCATCAAGTGTGTGTAAACCAGAGGCTGCAAACACAGTTTAGAGCTTCTGGTGATGAGCGGTATGCTGCCCGAAACATGCTGAGCCTTCAATAAACGTTGAAATAATAAATTCTATTACAAGGTTGCATCTTGTTGGTTATTCTACTGATTCAGAATATCAGATGTCATATCCTCTAATTTTCCCACAATATATGAGGTGTAAAAATGTTTTCTTCTTCTAAGTGTGTTTTTTTGGGATATCATTCACGAAGAATTACAGCTAACTGCCTTATAACGGACCTAGAATTTAATGCAGCACTTCTCAAAATATTGCTACTTTAATCAACAGAAAATTAAATTTCAAGAAACAATAAAGAAGGTCTTCACTCTTCTGGCATGTTATACAGCACTGATTGGTAGTTACTCACCACAGATTCATGACAGCCTATCAGTCCCATCTTGAAGGGACCAACAGGCTGTCCTGAAACACTGATAATTAAATAACAATGAACACTGTAACAGCCCAGACGAGCAACAACCACATTTACACCGCTGGTGGAGCCTCAAATCATGAAACAACATGGAAGCCTGGAGTGATCATAAAGGTACCATATGAACATGCTTACCTTTGCATTATCATCACGTAACCTGGCCGTCACTGCAGTAGCGACCAAGTCCTTGTCCCGTTCCTGTACACAACTGTAATTGTCAACCAGATACCGTACAGCTTCCACTCTCACCGCAGCATTAGGATGATGAATTCTCTCAAACAAATCTGTCCCACTAAGAGAAACAGCACTTCCTGCTACCCCCAGCAAAGTCCTCACTGCTCTTGCAACAGCCGATGTATCACCTTTCTTGCCCAGTGCCTTGCGAATCACTGCGTCATACGAGTTTGCATCGCGGCGCTCCAAAGCCTTCAGAAACCCGGCGTACCAGGAAACCACCTCTTCTGCATCATCAGTTCCAATATTAACATTCTCCTCATTCTCTGGCCTTCTTGCAGTAAGGCCATCTACATCAAAAGTTTCAATAGCAGTTCTGTAAAAGGACAGGAATTTACATCTTCAAAGTGCAACAAAATTATTTATAGAGAAAAGCATTGTGAAACTTAAATAATCCATTTAACCATTTAAAGCATTATCTTTAATATTTAAAAAAAGTTCCTACCTCACAGAAAACTAACCATGTCTCCATTACAATGGCTTACTTCCTAATGGCGATTTGAAAAATAATAAATCATAACAATATTATTAAACCAAAAACACACTATTTGCAGAAAATGCAGTTCCTGAATGCTAGAGAAGGTGGTACAGACAGTAATGACTGTTCTTTAATGTTTATATCCTACTGGTGTGGGTATTTAAACTTTGGCGCATGGTTTATGAAAAACATGAGTACTACTTGAATGTAAAAAGATAAAATTACAGAATATATAGCATTTTGATGACAAAGCAATAAAGATGACACAGCATGTCTTAACAATGCAGTAAATGTCCTTGTGGCCTAACAATATTAAATGAATTCCTTGGGGTGTTTTTCTTCACATATTCACATACATAAATGTAGTTTTTCAAAAGTTTAAATAGTTGGTGTTCATTTGTAACATAAACTGAAACATTAAACAATTAACAGATTACAGAAACATACACTCAAAACACAATAAAAACGGTAACTGCATTGAATATGTACACTTATTTATCGCACTTTGCAACACCAATTTCCAAACAGCCTCTACCCCATGTGAAACCGTTCACTATTAGAATACAAATGCAAACGTCACATAAATTCTGGCAAAAAAGAGACTTGGCACAATTACGTAACAAAGGAAGACATGGCACAATTACATAACAAAGGAAGACTTAGCACAATTACATAACAAAGGAAGGCTTGGAACAATTACATAACAAAGGAAGGCTTGGCACATTTACATAACAAAGAAAGATGTGGCACAATTACATAACAAAGGAAGGCTTGGCACAATTACATAACAAAGGAGAGGAAACTGCCACATGTTCTGCCCACACCGTTCACTCCCAAATAAATACACAACAGAAAAATCACCACATTAAAACTAACAAAAACTAAAACTAATAAAGACCACAACACCTGCATATGCAGGTATTGTGTTGTGGTCTTTATTAGTTTTAGTTTTTGTTAGTTTTAATGTGGTGATTTTTCTGTTGTGTATTTATTTGGGAGTTAACGGTGTGGGCAGAACATGTGGCAGTTTCCTCTCCTTTGTTATGTAATTGTGCCAAGTCCTCCTTTGTTATGTAATTGTGCCACACACACACACACACACATATATATGTATGGGTATTTATTACTTTTCTATACCAACATGTTTTCACCTCTTTTGGCCATCATCAGGTACATCTAAATACAAAAAATATTAGGAGAAAGGACTTTTTAATCACCACACTAGCTCAGTGTCTTACTGGACACTTACAAATACCACAACACAAACAGAGCCATTCACATCCACTAACACTGCAATATGACCAAAATGCATAAACACACACAATACTAAGCATCAAAGAACTTACTGAATTGTAAGCTGAGCTAAATTCTCATCCACGACCTCTAAGAGCTGTTCAGCAAAGTTACACAGATCTGTCCTATCGTCCATTTGGGACTGAACAGCTGATAGTGTGCTACGAAGGAGAGGAATGAAGAATGGTACAATGTGTATTCCAGCATTCCGCAACTGTCCAAGAACTGCTGGGAACCAAGTGTGATGTGCCAGCTGCGCCAGAGTATGTGCTGACACAGACGGTAACTTCCCATGGTCTTGAGATTGATACAGTAGAACCAACAATAGCACACATTCTGAATGAAGTTTAGGGTGTTTGCACTGCACAATATATAAGATGAAACACAAATAAAAATTCAGTGCACACAAATATGTATTTTTAATATACAAAGTATAGTTACTTTAAATTAAAAATTTAGATTTGCAAAGAAAGTACTTTCCCAAAGACTCTCTACTAGTCTCCTTTGCTTTTCCTTCACAATTTACATTTCCTTTCCCTGCAGACTGCTCAGCCAATAAACAAAAGCACATCACAGGTTTTTAAGCATACATTTTGCTGATAGGTGCTACAGTCTGCTAAGCTTCATTAAACTGAAAAATTTGAGGATTTCATTCACATGTTCCTGAACATCACAGAAGAATGGAATTTGCATCAACCAGTACACAAGCCAACACTCCTTGCCTTCTCTTCATCCCTCATCAGCCCAAGCACCAATGAATGTGGTGGCAGTATGTTCCTCCAAAACATGCCTGTAACCTTCCACCAGGCAACGCACCACCTCACCCCTGGTAAGTCGTAAAATTCACTACCAGAAGAAATTCATACAGTAAACTTTTCATTTCACCTGCTAATTATAATTATAAAACTTCATACTTTCAAATTAACACATTTCAGAAAAAAAATATGGCTAATTAATACAAGATGACATACAAGAATTGCTGTCTTCTGGGATATGATGCTGCATTACTGGGTCCCGATGTTTTGAAGGTGACACTGTCCTTTGAAATGTCAAGAGCCACTTGACCAGTGACACAGCATCACATCCCAGAAGACCAGAATCCTTAAGTACACCACCATGAAAACCTCAAAACTTGCTAGACAACATACCCCAGCAACTTTGTTGATGATCCCACAGAAGATTTGGGGTGAGAACTGAGTGCGACGTGTGAGTTGTGCAACAATCATGTAAGAAGCTGCTACATAATCCTGTATGGGCGATGTCAGGCCTCTAAACAGAGACTTCAGTAGATGTGTCATCTGAAGCTCATTCACTTGATTCACATGTTCCAGTCCTCCCACTATTGTGGTGCAATGGAAAGACAAAAGTGTGGCCAGAGCACCATCTTTATTCTCTAGAAAAAAAAAGTGAAGAAAACTTAACCAATAAGGTTCTCTCTGCAGTGGCTGCGAACAGTGCTGTCTTGTAGGATGTGGCACTGTGAACAGTGCTGTCTTGTAGGATGTGACACTGTGAACAGTGCTGTCTTGTGGGATGTGACACTGTGAACAGTGCTGTCTTGTGGGATGTGACACTGTGAACAGTGCTGTCTTGTGGGATGTGACACTGTGAACAGTGCTGTCTTGTGGGATGTGACACTGTGGACAGTGCTGTCTTGTGGGATGTGACACTGTGAACAGTGCTGTCTTGTGGGATGTGACACTTATTTGATGACAATTTTACAACAGGAGTCACAGGACAGGATGGTAAATAAAACACATACCTTCCCCAAAACAAACCCCCAAAAGGACATCTCAACAATTCATCCTACAAGACAGTGAAAACCTTGTTGAGCCAGGACAGCCAGGTAACCTGGCTTGTGGCTGAATGACTTTACATTACTTCACCATGACCTACATGACATTTTTACAACTATTCACACTTAAATAATAAGTCCTTAAATTATACACACTGTATTCCTTGATGGTATCTGAGGTCATTTTACAAACGAAGTGCAGAAAAGAGACGTCAGTTGCACATCGATTGAGTAATGCAGTTTTTGATAATGGTACACCGGCGCCTTGTAAAGGATACAGCCAGTACCATCTGTTGGCTGGATCTGATATGTCCATCATCTGCAGAACACGCACAAAAATGCGCGTATCGTGGTACGGAAGTATCAGGCTCATTAAATCGTCAACATTGAATGACTCAATGTGAAACCTGAAACAGCACGAAACAGTTTGCAAATAAACAAACTATATAAAACCCTCAACTGAAAAAAATCAGTTACAGTATTTCAAATGTTCACAATATTTGCAAGAATTTAAACATCTGTTCAGTGATACCGTAAACACCATTTTAGTATAATGTATATACAGTTTTATTCCTGTTTAATAATGTAATTTATGTATATTTATTGTTATGTCTATGTATTCTTATTGTATGTTTATGTATGGCTACCTTGACTGAGGTTTTTCCATACTTTTTCCTCAGTTGTAAGGCAAATGCCAGGGTAAAACCCACAAAGACGGGGCACGGCCCCCACTCTTCCTAATTTTTGTGTTGTTCTACATATTGTTTGTTTTGTGTCGTTCTCTGTATTGTTTGTGTGTATATGTGTACTGTACTACTGCCACCGGGTGGCTACCAAATTGCAGTTAACAAATATATCATATAGTCAGTGCCAGCACAGCTTGTATTTACAAATTACTTCAAAAACTGACTTTGCACATGTGCAAATATCAACATAAAATAGCATCAGCACACCAATACACAATGCAGAGTAACAAGTAAACAACACAAATTACTTACATGAATGAATCAGGGGAAATATCATGCATGAGGGAGGGAGGGTGGGAGGGAGAGAGGGAGGGTGGAAGGAAGGAAGGAAGGAAGCAGGGAGCAAGAAAGGTAGAAAGGAATCAGAAAGGACAGAGAGCTCTGGAAAGACACAAATACACACACACACACACACACACACACACACAGGTGCGAGGCTGGACGTGCCAGAGCATACTGAACATCGGTTCAAATGCCCTTAGTTTATGTGAACAAAGAAATATTCTAAACAATTCAAATTTCACAAAAGTGGAAGAAAAACTACAAGCAAAGTTGTTTATCAGTGCATTGCAGCTGTGTCTTCAACCTGAACTGGAAGCCCTCACCCAACCCATAATTCTTAAGCTTTACTCATTTCTTTAGAATTGTGACATTTATGTTATTTGTACCAGAAACCATATCATCTGGCCATTATGCTTGGACAACCATCTAATTTGCTTTGACAATTTTAATGGACCCTAAATTTACAGCAGCTAGGGCTACTAACCTTTTGTTGTAAAGCCATGTCACTTCTTCAGCATTTTTGCTCTGGGTTCTCTGACCCCAGAGAATTTTAATTAATTTTAACCTAACCAGTGAAGGTTATGCAACATGCTCTCAGAAAGACTAAACATCCAACAGAAGGCCCTCTTTCTTGACAGACAAATTACAGAAGCTGAAGACAAATTTGTCAAAAATCTCACTTTAGGAGTAGGAAATACAGATGATTGGAGAACATGAATTCAGATATTTTTAGTCAATCAGTGAGATGGTCATTATGCATTATGTCCAAAAGGCAATATCTTCCATCCACCAACAAGCATCCCTTAAATGCTTACTATGACAAACAGGTTCCATTTAAAGAACTGCATATCAAAACTGTGTACCCCAGTGATCTGATGACTATCATGATTATGTTCATCACGATGACAACAGTGGCAACAAAAATGATGATAATGTCACACAGTTCCACAGTGCTGGCTTTCCAATAGCACCCACTTCCCTGTGTGCCGAACCACGTACCCATTAACACGCTGCAGACTGTGTTTGTACCCTCAGCATTACTGAGTTACGCCATCCACCTCAACCCCTCAGCCCACCATAATTAACCCTTAGGCTACTAATGTCATATATATATATATATATATATATATGTGGAGCACCTATTCTTGATGTTTCTAGATCACACACAACGACGCACCACAGTCGGTAGGACTCCTCTGGAC
>Ga0268261_10004470_pt1 | contig 10485 bp, 4 predicted proteins | sample TergutNc150P1_FD_190353 | JGI IMG/M metagenome (GOLD analysis project Ga0268261, IMG submission 190353) | Nasutitermes corniger P1 segment gut microbial community from laboratory colony in Florida, USA - Nc150 P1 (SPAdes) (version 2) | ecosystem: Host-associated > Arthropoda: Insects > Digestive...
GTTGTCAGGTAGAGGTCTCTGCGACGTGCTGATCACTCGTCCAGAGGAGTCCTACCGACTGTGCTGCGTCGTTGTGTGTGATCTAGAAACATCAAGAATGGGTGCTCCATATGTATATGACATTAGTCGCCTAAAGGTTAATAATTTAACCGTTATCCTGCTAACGTGGAGAAAATGGTGAGCTCCTAATAATGCCAGCAAATAGCAGATGGGATTTAATTCGGGGTTTAAAGGGTTAAATAAGGTCATGTTTCGAGACTTTTCTTCACTACACGAACTTTATCAGTTGAAGCGAATAATGTTTCGGGGCCATATTTAGCACAGATAGGTTGTAGTTCCAACAACTACACACGAATTACTTCAGCTGGCGTATGTCATGTTCGGACACCTTATTCAGCACAGACAGAGCGCAAATAAACGAATTTAATCACTTGGCGCGAGTCGGGTTTCGAGCCCTTATTCAGCACAGATATTTTCGAGTTCGAGCACCAAAACAAGAATTATTTGATTTTACGCGTCATGTTTGTGGACCATTATGAACACAATAACGCTTCATGTCGTGCGGCAAAATAGGTGTATATTTAGATGGCTCAGGTCATACTTCGAGACAACTTTCTGCACAGATAGACTATAAACGAGCGCCAATGCACGATTTTTTCTATTTGGCGAAAGTCATGTTTAAAAACGAAATGCAGCAAGGATAATCTGTAGGTCGAGCATCAATACTTGATTTTCATGGGTTGGCGCAAGTCATGACTTGAACACATATTCGTAGCAGATAAATGTCGCCGTCGGTCCCATATCGTAGATTTGCGACATGTAGAAACTCGTAAATGTTGTGGAATTCATTTCGGAAAATTACCGGATACTTTTTCGCCCACAGTTCTACCTCTCGCGTTGTTGCGTTGACGTGGAGGAACTTTGGTGTCGAAAGTGGGAACGTCTAAAGGCTGGGGAAACAATGGTAACCTACCCATAAGGACTTGCCTAGGATGGAGCATGCCAGAGCCATAACGGTTAGCTGACTGAGCTATGGTCCCTTCGAAACCGGCCTAAGGTCTTTATACTAATAAAGGAATCTAAATATAGACACCCTATACATGTATATCATAACTTATCGCGAGTCATGTTTCTTGAATTAGAGGAAGCCGTTTTTGAAGCCCATATTGAGCACATGTAGCCTGCGTGTCGAGCGCCAATACACGGATTACTTCATTTGGCGCAAGTTATGTTTCGAGCACATTTTCAGCATAGATATTGTTAGTTGGAGAGCCTGTATACATTTTTTTTTTTCGTTTGGCGCAAGTCGTGTAACAAGCCCATTTTCAGCACAGATAGGCGGCATTTCGAGAACCAAATCACGAATTTCATCACATGTTTCAAGACTACATTTAGCATAGTTATTCTGTAGGTCGAGGTCCAGTACACAACGTCCTTATGTTTGCGCAAGTCATATTTGTAGCCCATATTCGACATAGATAGACTGTAGGTCGAGCGCCAATACACTTGGCATGAATCATGATTCCAGCCTATTTTCAGAAGAGATAGCCTCTTTGTCGAGCGCCTTTAAACAAATTTCTTTCGTTGACGCAACTCATGTTTGTTGCCCATATTTCGCACAAACAGGCTCCATGTCGAGAGCCAATACATGAATTTCATTACATAGCGCGAGTCAAATTTAGAGCCTAAATTCTGCACAGTAGTCAGTAGGTCTATGTCCAATATACAAATCTCTTGTGTTGGGGCAAAGCATGTTTTAGGTCCTATATTTAGCACAGCATAGGTCGAGCGCAATAATTGAATTTCTTCATTAGGCGCATGTCATGTTTGGAGTCCATATTGAGCAGAGAGGCTGCATGGCGAGCGCCAATACACGAATTTCAACACTTGGCGCTAGTCATGTTTTGAGACCATATTTAGTACAAATAGGCTGCAGGTCTAGCGCCAATAAACAAATTTCTTCAGTTAGCGCAATTAATTTTTGGAGGCCATATTCAGCACAGAGCGACTGCATGTCGAGCGCCAGTCCACGTAATCCATCACTTGGCGCACGTCATATTTCAAGCTCTAGTTCAGCACAGATATGCTGTAGGTCTAGCGCCAATACAGGAATTTTTTCATTTAGCGGAAGTCAAGTTTCAGTCCCATTCCGAACAGACAGACTGCAAGTGGAGCACAAATATACGCTTTTTGACAGTTGGCGCGTTCATGTTGAGATACAAAATTCAGCAGAGATAGGCTGTAATTTGAGGCAAGTACATTTGGTAAGCTCGAGTCAGGTTTCAAGGACATATTCATCACAAATAAGCTGCATGCCCATCGTCTATTTACCTATTTTTTTCAGTTGGCGTAAGTCATGTTTGGCGTCCCTATTTTGCTCAGATAGACTGCTTGTCGAGGTATAACACAGGAACCTCTTCACGTGGCGCGAGTCTTGTTAAGGGCCTAAATTCATATCAGAAAGTTTGCAGGTCGAGCGCAAACACACGAAGTTTCTCAGTTTGCTAAGTCATATTTGGAGCCCATATACAGGACAGATAGGTTGCATGTCGAGCACCAGTACACGAATTTCATCACTTGGCAAAAGTTATTTTTCGAGCGAATATTCAGCACAGATATGTTGTAGGACGAGCGCCAATACACGAATTTATTCAGTTCCCGTAAGTCAGGCTTCGAGCCCATATTCAGCCAGTTAGGCTGCAGATCGAGAACTAATAACGAATGTCTTCAGGTGGCGCAAGTTATTTTGAAAGCCTATAATCCACACAGATAGCTTGGATGTCGAGGTATTATACACGAAATTCATTTCTTAGCGCGAGTCTTATTTCGAAGCCATTTTCAGCACAGATATTGTTTAGGTTGAGCTCCAATACTCAAATCTCTGCAGTTGGCGCAAGTTTGGAAGCGATCGTTATCAAAGATGTCTTAGGTAGACTGCCAATAAACGACATTCTTTTGTGTGCGAGTCACGATTCGAAGCCATTGTCAACTTAAATTGGATGCACCAAAGTTCCTATTAAATGAATTTTTTTTGGTAGGTTCTAGTCATGTTTCAAGCCCATATTCGTGACATAAATGTGCATGTCTTGCTCCAATACACGAACTTATGTGGCGCAAGAAATTTTTTAGCCCATATTCGATACAGATAGGCTGCATTTCGAGCGCCATTTTATGAATTTATTCATTTAATGCAAGTCATATTTTGGAGCCCAGAGCACGCATTGGCTCTTTATCAGGCGACAATACACGAATTTCTACAGTTGGCGCAAGTTGTGTTTGAAGCCCTGAAAATGCTGCATGGAGAGCGCCAATACACGAAATTTATCACTAAGCGAATGGCATGTTTCGAACTCACATTCAGCACAGATGGGCGGGAGCCCTAATACACGAATATCGTGCTTTCGCGCAAGACATCTTTGAAGCCCATATTAAGCACAAATAGTCTGAACAACGAGCTCCAATACACGCATTTCTTCGGTTAATCGAAATCGTGTTTTGAGACCATTTTCTGCAAGGATAGGCTGTGGGTCGAGAGCCAATAAACGAATTTTTCAGTTGGCGCAAGTCATTTTTCGTGGCCATACGCAGCACAAATAGACTGAGCGTCGAGCGCCAATACACGATTTTTTCACTTTGTGCAAGTCATGTTTGGAGCCCATACTTAACACAGATAGTCTGTATGTGGAGTCTCAATACACGCATTTCTTTACTTGTCGGGAGTCAAATTTCGAGCCAAAATTAAGCACATATAGGCTGTAGGTCAGGCACCAATACACGATTATCTAAAGTTATGCATGTCATAATCCTTACTTTTGCACCGTGCATGTTGCTACACTTATTCTATTTAAAACCAACTCATGCACTTTTTGTAAACTACACTCACATGCACATTTAAAACTTCAAACTGTTAAAAATGTTCACGACCAGACATCACATAGGCAGGTAGACCGGACACACATACATATAGACAACATACAGCCACATACCAGATAGACGAAGCAAGCAGGCCGAGAAAGTAGTAATAGCACTAGCACAAAGGACGACCCCTGAGGATGGTCAGATAATTATGACCGAAACATGTAGGGTTTTTTAATTATGTGTTTCACAAACATTTTTAAGAGTTTGAAGTTTTAAATGTGAATGTGAGTGTATTTTACAAAAAGTGCATGAGTTGGTTTTAAGTAGAATAAGTTACAAATGTCATGTTTGGAACCCATATTCTGGAGAGACAGACATAGTTTCGAGTACAAGAGTTTCTTCTTTTGGAGCAAGTAATGTTTTGAGCCCATATTCAGAACGGTTAAAAAATAGTTCGGGTAACAATCGAAGAGAGTGAATTCTGATTCTCATTTCCTATAATATGGTCCTGGATTTTGCAGTTTAAGATTTATTCTTCACTTATATGTGCTTACCACCTAATAAGTATAATTATACTTATTCGAAAATTCAAAGTTTAAGGAAACGTCAGTTCTGTACTTGTTTCTTATGAGTTTGTTGATGTTCATTTTCTGCATTTTGGCGAAATGAAAACGCGATTTTTGCGCATCATGCCATTTGACTTTAAGAAGTATATACAAAACAGTTTCGGATGTTTGGAAGTTAGTATTTGTATTGCTATCAGAACTATATACAAAGTCTGCAATTTCACAGTGTGATTAGTACGAACATGCTTGTTACGATCATCGGCCGTCATACTTAAATGCACGACTTAAGGTGAATTTTGATTAACATTTTCCATAGTCTGGTCCTGTTATTTTGCTGTTTAAGATTTTTTTCATTTATACGTGCTTAACACCTAATGACATGTATAAATAAACTTATTCCAAAACTCAAACGTTAAGGAACCGTCATATTCGTACTTGTATATTATGAGATTTCCTGACGATCATTTTCTAAATTTTGGCGAGCTGAAAATGCCATTTCTGCACATCGCTCCATTTGTCTTTAGGAAGTATACACTAAACAATTGTTTGAATGTTAGTATTGGTGTTGCGATCTGAAATATACACATAGCCCCCTTTTCGTAGTGTGATTAGTTGAAACATGCTTTATTGGGAACACCGGCCTTTATATTCAAATGTACGGTTCAGAGGGACTTCTAATTCTCAGTTTCAATAATCTGGTCCATTCTTTTGCAGTTTAAGATTTCGTTTTCACTTACAAGTGCATAACACGTAATGAAAAATATAAACATCCTTATTGGTAAACTCCAACTCTAAAGAAACGTTAGTTTTGTACTTGTATCTTACGTGTATGCTCTTGTCATTTTCTGCATTTTGGCGAGCTGAAAATGCGATTAATGCACTTCGCTCCATTTGTCTATAGGCAGTACGTATTAAACAATTTTGGATGTTTGATGGTTAGTATTGCCATCTGCAATAATCACAAAGCCCAAATTTTCGCGAGATGATTAGTGCAAACATGCTTATTCGAAACATCGCGCTTTATATTTAAATGTACGGTTCGGAGTGAATTCTAATTTCCCATAACATGTTCTTGTGTTTGTGCTGTTTAAGATTTCTTTTCCACTTGCTGTACTTACTCCCTAATGACAAGTATAATCATGCTTATTCGAAAACTCAAAGTTTAAGGAAACGTCAGTACTGTACTTGTTTCGTATGAGTATGCAGATGTTCATTTTCTGCATTTTGGCGAGCTGAAAATGCGATTCCTACAAATCGCGCCATTTGTGTTTGGGAAATATATTCTAAATAATTTTGAGGGTTTGGAGTTTAGTATTGGATAAGCGATCAGAATTATACTCAGAAGCCTCAATATCGAAGGGCAGTTAGTACTAACATGCTTATTGGAAACATCGGCCTCCATATTTAAATGTACGGAAGAGACTGATTTCTGACTCTCAGTTTCCATATCCTGGTCCTGTGTTTTTTTAGTATAAGATTTCCTTTTTACTTTTAAGTCTTTACCCCCTAATGACAAGTATAATAATGCTTATTCTAAAGCTCAAAGTTTAAGGAAACAATTTTCGTACTTGTTTTTTTTATGTGGATGCTGATGTTTGTTTCTTGCATTTGGGCGAGCTAAAAATGCGATTTTTCACATCGCACCATTGCCTATAGGATGTAAATACTAAACAAATTCGGATGTTTGGAGGTTGGTATTAGCGTTGATATGTGAAATATATACAAAGCGAATATTTTAGAGGGATGATTAGTGCGAACATGCTTATCGGAAACATTGAATTTTATATTAAAACTTTAGATTCCGAATTGGGATGAATATACTTGTCATTAGAGTTCAAGCATATATAAGTAAAAATGAAATCTTAAACGGAAAAAAGGACAGGAATATGGAAACTGAGAATCAGAATTCACTCTCAACGGTGCATTTAAATATAAAGGCCTATGTTTACAATAAGCATATTTGCACTAAGCAACCTACTAAAATGTGGGCTTTGTGAATTTTTTTTGTGTATATATCTGACCTGAATATGGGCTCCAAACATGACTTGCGCAGACAGAAGAAATTTGTGTGTTGGCGCTCGACCCACAGCACATCTATGCTGAATTTGGACCCCATACATCAATCGCGCCAAGTGTTGAAATTCGTTTATTAGCCCTCGACATGCATTCTGTGCTCCAAACATGACTTGCGCCAAATGAAGAAATCCGTGAATTGGCGCTGTTCGACTTGCAGCTTATCTGTGATGAATATGTCCTCGAAACATTTGTCGGGCTAACTGAAGTTCATGTATTTGGCCTCAACTTACAGCCTATCACTGCATAATATGGTATCGTAACATGTATCGCGCCAACTGAATAAATTCGTGTAATGGCGCTCGTCCTGCAGCCTATCTGTGCTGAATATGGGCTCGATACTCAACTCGGGCAATGTGAAGAAATTCGTGTATTGGCGATCGACATGCAGTCTACTCATGCTGAATAGGAACTCTAAACATGACTTGCTCTAACTGAAAAAATCGTAAATTGGCGTTGGACATGAAGTTTATTTCTGATTAATTTGTCCTCGAAATATGACTCGCGCCAACCTAAGTAGGTGTATTTACCTTCAACTTACAGCTTATTTGTATGCTGATTTTGTATCGCAATATAAATCTGCCAACTGTCAAAAAGCGTGTATAGACGCTCGACAGATTAGTGTATTAGCGGTCAAACTACCGCCTCTCGAAACATCACCCCGCCTACCGAAGAATTATGTGTATTTATACTCAACCTACAGCCTATCTGTACTGAATATTGGCTCGTAACATGACTCGCGCCAGATGAAAATATTTGTGAATTAGCGATCGAAATAAAGACTATATGTGCAGAATTTGGTCTCGAAATTTGACTGGCGCCTACTAAAGAATTCGTGTATTTGCGCTCGACCTACAACCTACCTATTCCGAATATGGGCTCGAAACATGTCTGGCGGAACGGAAGATATTAGTATACTGTCGCTCGACTTACCGCCTCTTTGTGCTGAATATGGGCTCGAAACATGACCCCCGCCAACCGAAAAAATTCGTGTTTTTTGCTCTCTCCATACAGCCTACTTTTGCTGAATATGCGCTTGAAACATGACCCCCGCCAACCGAAGAAATTCGTGTTTATTGCTCTCTTCATACAGCCCTTTTGTGCTGAATATGGGCTCGAAATATGACTCGCGCCAAAAGAAATAACCCGTGTCTTAGAGCTCGAACTACATTCCACCTAGGCTGAATTTCCAAACATCCAAAATTCTTTAGTATATACGACCTATAGACAAATGGAACGATATGCTGTTATAGCACTTTCAGCTCGCCAAAATGAGGAAAATGTATGTCAGCATACAAACAAAAACAAGTACAGAAATGACGTTTCTTCAAAGTTTAATTTTTTTTGAATAAGCATGATTATGTTTGTCATTAGGGGGTAAGCACATACAAGTTACAAAGAAATCTTAAACTAAAAAAAAAAGGCCAGGATATGGAAACTGCGATTCAGAATTCACTCTACACCTTACATTTTAACCTTTTAAGGAATCATCAGTTCTGTACTTTTTTTCTATGTGTCAGCTGATTTTCATTTTCTGCATTTTGCCGAGCTAAAATGCTATTTTTGCACATGGGTCCATTTGTACATAGGTAGTATACACTGTAGTGCCCACCGAATGATATGAGACTTCTACCAGATCTATTCGATTAAACACTATAGGGGGATGGTAGCGGGATAGCGGAGTTCGTAATTATCAATGTCAACGGGTAGTAAGCTGCCACCAAATAGACGTTAGTCTATTAAATTAACCCTTTAAACGCTGAATTAAATCCCATCTTCCATTTGCTGTCATTATTAGGAGTTCACCATTTTCTCCACGTTAGCAGGATAAGGGTTAATGATCTCAGGAACGCAAGGATAAGCTAGCAAATCAGTTAAATCGTTTTGTTTTTAAAGTATAAAAGTTAATATACTCTATTCTACAAAATAAATAAATATTAAATAATAAAAAGTTAATAAATTGGTACTGTATAACAATTTGTAAATCAATGAAAAGAGTTCGATGTAAAATGGTTGTTCTAAAATAATTTAGTTTAAACAGTTATCTTGCCTCTTTATGTGAAAATCTAAACTCAAATAAATTTGTAATTTAGTTAAACGAATTTCTAAGTTAGTTCCGAAGTCTACTCAACACGAAACAATGTTCTAATTACAAACTATTTAATTAAACTCGGCTAGTACGTCTTACCTTGGATAATCAGAAGACAGAAGTTCACCATTTGCTCAGCTAGACTTTATAATATTTGTAAACACATTTAAATAAGTTTCTCGTAATTGTAATTCTGTCTTCTCCAAATTCTGATAATACGCTAAGGCCGGTACTCTGGTCGTAATGATTGTGTCGATGAGTAGTTAGTGAGTAAGTTCAATAACCGAAATTGGTAGCATACATAGAGGCAAAATAACAGCTAATGAATTCCTCAGGTCCTGTCACTCTCGTAGGTTGAAAGTATTTCGACTATGAGAAATTGTACGGTATGCTAAGGTATTCTGTGTAGACAGTAAGCCAGTAAGTGACTGTTTTCTGGTTTAGAAAGCGATAAAACTAAGTATTTTAGTTTTAAAATACAAATCCAAATTTGATTTTTAACATATTAGCTTTGTAGTTTTCATTACAATACTAAACAGTTTCAGATATTTGGAGTTTAGTGTTCGTGTTGCTATCTGAAATATATACATAGCCCGCATTTTCGCAGTGTGATTAGTGCAAATATGGTTACGGGTATTGGGAATATCGGATCTTATATTAATTGTAAGGGTCAGAGTGAATTATCATTCTCACTTTCTATATTCCCGTCCTGTGTTTTTTCAGCTTTTAAGATTTATCTTTCACTTATAGGTACTTACCCCCTAATAACAAGTATAAACATGCTTATTCGTAAACTCAAAATTTAAGGTAACGTCAGTTTTGTACTTGTTTCTTATATGTTTGCTGATGTTCATTTTCTGCATTATGGCGAGCTGAAAATGCGAATTCTGCACATCGCTCTATTTGTCTATCGGAAGTACACACTGAATAATGTCGGATGTTTGGAGGTTAGTATTCGTGTTGCGATCTGATATATATTCGAAGCTCGTATTTTCGCAGGGTGATTAGTGCAAACATGCTTGTTGGAATAATCGGCCTTTAGAATTAAATGTACGGCACAGAGTGAAATCTGATTCTGAGTTTCCAAATTGTGTTCTTGTGTTTTTGCAGTTTAAGTTTTACTTTTCACTTATATGTTTTTTTCCCTAATGACAATTATAAATACGCCTATTCAAAAACCCAAATTTTAAGAAAACGTCTATTCTGTAGGGCCTTCTTATGTGCTTGCTGATGTTCATTTTCTGCATTATGGCGAGCTGAAAATGCGAATTCTGCACATCGCTCTGTTCGTCTATAAAGAGTGTAATGCCCTAATTTGGAGGGGACTAGGTTTTACTAGTGATACCCTATGGGACATAAATATACAAGCAGCGTGAGGGGTTCGTAACGTGGATATCCTGATAAACGGTAGAAATCTGCCACCAGTCAGTAAATACTGACAGTGCGCTGTAAGGATGTAGTGCTGGAGACAAGTAACTGATCAAAATCACACTTGACTATAGTTAGTCTATATATTGTAAATCAACGATGTTGATGCTATAATACAGATATGAAGGGGATGATAAATAATAAAACAAGAAAGATAAAATGATTATATTGCTCTTGTATAAACCCGAATAAATATGAATTTAGAATTTAGTTCAGATCATCCGAATTATACTACGAAAATGTTTCACTCGAATTAATTTGGAATACAGAAAATTAATTCAGTCAATTTGGCTTACCTTGTAGTATGAAGAAACGATGCCACATCGTAATCAATATTGAACTTCGTATAATAATTATCGTTCTCAGAGTCTTGCAGATACGTAGTGACCGGCGAACAGCGATTCCTTCGAGTGAATTTTCTCGTCAGCAAAAAGCGGGGGTTTATATTAGAGCAAAATGATACTTAAACAT
>Ga0268261_10004471_pt1 | contig 10485 bp, 9 predicted proteins | sample TergutNc150P1_FD_190353 | JGI IMG/M metagenome (GOLD analysis project Ga0268261, IMG submission 190353) | Nasutitermes corniger P1 segment gut microbial community from laboratory colony in Florida, USA - Nc150 P1 (SPAdes) (version 2) | ecosystem: Host-associated > Arthropoda: Insects > Digestive...
CTACAATCCATCTCTTCCTTGGTCTTCCTCTAATTCTCGTACCTATAGGTTTCCACTCTAATATTCTCTTAGGTGTTCTCTTGTCATCCATCCGCATCACGTGACCTAGCCAAGCTAGTATTCCACTTTTTATAAATCTTACTATGTCTGCGTTTTCTATTAGTTCGTTCAGTTCGTAATTCATTCTGATTCTCCAGGATCCATCTTCATTTTGGACTGGTCCAAAGATTTTTCTCAACCTGCATAGATCTGGTTTTGTTAATAATTGCTAAGGGGAACATCTGCTATGTAAAACAAATCGAGGACGATCTCACACAAACCTCTTTTATTATATTTAATAATTTTAGTCCCGTAGCAGTTCATGGACAATCCCGCCATTATTTGTTTTTGTGTACTGTTGGTGTTCTGCATATGCTGATATTATTATGTAGATAGGTGGAGTGTAGGTCATAGGTCTCTTTGTCATGTAAGGTGAATTATTCTAGTTTCTGCATCCAGTTGTCTACCAAGGGGACAAAGAGGTTTAAGACGACGAAAAGGATGCTGGAGAAGCCAAGAAACTTGTAGGAATTCAGAGGACTAAACCGTAACAAGTGGATAATGATATTTATTATTTCACGACGTTTTATGTAGCTCAGAATATACAGGATCGAATACCGAGAGATTGTCTGTCCTGCAGGATATCAGTATTTACGAGCGGCTAGGGCTGTCTTCTTGATATGCACTGTGCTTCTCGTTGCTACACCTTGTGCCTGCTAGGTGTTGTTCTTACATGAAGAGCAATGAGTTCAAGGCCAGAATAAACAGAAGCATACTCGTTAGACAACTTTTCTAATTAGCTTCGAACCGGCGAAGTCCGGAAAAGAAACCCATTTACCTGCGCCGAGTAGAAAGCACAATCATATATGACTTTTATCACCCGAAGCAGGTCGTCGGAGTAACTATAGGCCTCCATTAAACGGCATAGATACTGATACGATAATTTCCGGGTTCCATCAGCGATTCTTTCTTTGGAAGGCACACTAATAGACCTATATTTTATGCCGCGATTTCCTTGGGCCTTTTGGAACATCTGATTATGTGGTATCATCATGTCATTCTTAATAACGTGCTAATACGTTTTGCAAAATTCCAAGCTAATTCAATTCCATCCCGGGGATTTATTTGGAGCCCCACGAAGCACCGCCAAATTGCATTTCGTGCCCGTGATTGTCGCCACCAAGTCCTTCCTCACTTTCGTGGGCACTGCCTTGGACGCTTCGTGGTCCATTCGTCGAAGTAATTCGCAGTTCAATGTTGTGACTTTGTAAAACTGGCTCAAAAACTCCGTCATGATGTGCAAGATGTCTCTGCTACTCGTTGGTAAGGCGCTTGAGCTGTCCAACATCCTAGTTATCAGTAGGGCTGCCCTCCTGACTTGCCTCTTAGAAGGGTGGATTGTTGGCATTTCCTCTTGGTATAATACGTCTTCCCTCGTGTCTGTTGCGAGCGGCTGTGCCTTCGTGATGTTTATGTGAATTATCTTCGCTTTCAAGAAATTGAGTCCTGCTAGTATGACTGTTTACGGCCCAGGGTTTCGTAAAAGTCATACATAGAGGCAAGATAGAATTCGTGTAACGAGGCAGTCCTACTGAGTTCCTGGCCCTCCCTCATAAATAAATACGGGTATTCTTCTTGAAGCGTTTGCCTGATCTTGAGAGACGATCAGGAGTAGTAAGCATTCACGTATGGGACCCGCAATCCCAGACAGTATGGCGCCAGGCTTAACCTAACCTTGAGCTCCCTCTAGTGACGTCACACATAAACAAACCTAACCTTCCCCTCCCTCCCCTTGCCCTCAGGCGACAAAAATTTCTTCCAGACAGTATGGCGCCAGGGCTTAACCTAACTTTAACTTGTTATTATTTACAAACCGAACCCTCACCAACCTTTTTAGGCCTTTAGGCGATTATGTGATGTCAACAAAGATGGCGGAGGGGTAAATGACCTTCCCTGTAAACCTAACTTTAACTTGTTATTATTTTGAAACGTTGTTATTGTCACGTGATGTAAACAGCCCAGGCAATGTTATGTAAACAAAGATGGCGGAGGGGTGAATGACCTTTCCTTTTAACCTAACTTTAACTTGTTATTATTTTGAAACGTTATTGTCACGTGATGTAAACAGCCCCAGGCGATGTTATGTAAACAAAGATGGCGGAGGGGTGAATGACCTTTCCTTTTAACCTAACTTTGACTTATTATTTTGAAACGTTATTGTCAAGTGATGTAAACACCCCCAGGCGATGTTGTGTAAACAAAGATGGCGGAGGGGTGAATGACCTTTCCTTTTAACCTAACTTTAACTTATTATTTTGAAACGTTGTTGTCACGTGATGTAAACAACCCTAGGCTATGATATGTAAACAATGAGGCAGACAGTGTGACACCGTGCTTAACCTAACTTTAACTTGTTATGGTAAACAAAGCGCCATTTTGAATTTTAGCTAATATGGCGGCTAGAGCGGTAAGTTTAAACTTTGTCATTATTTTGAAGCCTTGCCATGGTTGCTGGATGTAAACAAACTGTAGACAGCTTGTTGCCACTGCCATTTTGAATTTCAGACAATATGGCGGGTAGCGCGGTAATTTTAAATTAATGCTGACTAACTTAAACATTTACTATTTGAATAAGGCGGCCATTTGTAAATATTGCGGCTAGAGCGGTAATTTTAAACCTAACTTGTTGTTATTATGATTATTTATTATTGGTTTGATATAAACAAAGCGCCATTTTGAATTTTAAACCTAACTTTGAACTTGTTATTATAATAAGGCGGCCATTTTTAAATCTGGCTGACTAGCGCACTATTTAAACATGACTTAAACATCTACTATTTTTGAATAAGACCACCATGTTACAATATGGCTACAACTTTATACGACACTTGAAAGAGGTGGCTATCGGACTTATAACTGAAAGATTCTTGGTTCGAATCTTGCAGCTTTAACCATCTCTTTTTGAAGGAAACTAATCCAGGTAATTAAGGTAAATAAATAAACACAATTTTACAAATATACAGTTTAAATTTTGATTAGTAGTAACTGAGGTAGACGAGTAGCCTACACTTTGTAGACCCTGAGCCAAAGTTATGCAAATGGTTTGTATACCCCTGAGGGTAAAAGTCATTAGCGTAATGGGAATTGTTTACTCCAGGACATTATTTTAATGTAAAAAGCTTGTATACCCCCGGGCAAAAGCCATTAGCTTGCTACTTTAGACGTGTTGCGACTTGCTGGCGCCAGCAGGAATGCAAGTTACATAGAATCATATAAAAATTCTCGGAAAAGGCCATTAAGGAATGCAGGTGACATACTTTAAAAGCCATTAAGGTAACAATCAGGTAACGATTCCTGGAAAACCCCATTAGGGGATGCAGGTGATATTAAGAAGACGAACAGGTTGAAACATGTTCAGAGGGTAGCACTATATATTCGGGTAGTTTAGCTGTAGTGGAATATTCTGCATCGTGTCTTGACTGTGTTTAGAGCCTTTTTACGCTACGCTACTTGTGTGTACCAACGCTTCAGCAGCAGCAGCCACAACTGTTACTAGCATTTACTGTTACTGTTTGAAACTTGCGGCTACATCAGCGTTATTTACAACTGTTGAACCTACATCATACAACAATTACAGTTATTTCAAGTAAGTGGTATCCATACTATTGAAATATAAAATGGCTAAGAAAATGATTCTGAATAGGGCAAGGGCTATTCCTACTACTGATGCACCCTCTGTAAGTAGGGAGGATATAGCACATTTTTCTAGCAGAAACGTCCCTGCGTCGGAGACAGCTGAACGGCTACCCTTTAGGATTTTGAATGAGACTTCTAAATCTTTTCCAAAATTTAATACGACCGGGGGTAGTTTGCTTATCAAGTTTAATTTTTCGGGTGAAGAGCAAGACCCCACCACGTATCTCAAGGAATTCATTACTGCACTTACTAATTACCTAGTAGATAAAGTGCCAGGTAGAGATTTGGTGGGTTTGAGAATTCGTAATACTGGGAATGTGAGGATAAGGTGGTTAGCATTAGCTTACGTCGCCGGGACAAATTTAAAGCAGACGTGGTCTGGAGTGTACTCGGGAAAGTTATACAGAGTAACGCTAGGTTTGCTCTGACTGACCGTCTTGAAGTACATCTGGATCATGTTAGGATGCCTGCTGGTAACGGAAAAATGGCTGAGAAGACTAAAGGGCGGTCTTTGGACGTATTGAGTGCTATTAAGAGAATTGTTGTTGTGAAGGCAGCCTTTCTGTTTTTGGCTCACGCACTGATAATTGTGTAATGCCCTAAATCGGAGGGGACTAGGTTTTACTAGAGACACCCTATGGGACATAAGTACACAAGTAGCGTGAGGGGTTCGTAACGTGATTTCCTTAAAGAGGTAGAACTGCCACCAGCCAGTAAATACTGACAGTGCGCTTTAGGGTGTAGTATTGAAAACAAGTAATTAATAAAAACCACTCTTGACAGTAGACAGTCTATATATATTGTAAAACAATGAAGTGATGCTATAATATAAAATGAAGGGGATAACAAATAATAAAACAAGAAAGATAAAATGATTATCTTGCTCTCGTATAAACCCGAATAATTACGAATTTAGAATTTAGTTCAAATCGTCCGAATGATATTACTAAAGCGTTCCACTCGAATTAATTTGGAATACAGAAAGTTAATTCAGTCAATTCGTCTTACCTTGTAGTATAATGAAACGGTGCCACATCGTTATCGATATTACACTTTGTATAATAATTATTATTCTCAGAGTCTTGTAGATAGGTAGTGACCGTCGAACATAGATTCCTTCGAGTGAATCTCGAGTCAGCAAAAAGCGGGGGTTTATATTAGAGCAGAATGACACCTAGACAGAATTTCCAGTTGAGACAAAGGGATCGCGTCAGAGTTGGGGGTTAAGCTCTCCAAAGGTATGGGGAACTGACAATTTAGTGCTTAGTTGCAACTGTGAGCGATCGCTTGTTTCGCAATGAGGAAATTATGAAACCTAACTGTAACTGTTTCAACATACAATTCCAAAAGTACCAAAATTAATATAAGAAATATAACATACAATAATTTACATTTTACACTCGTTACAATTGCTACGGCTAGGGTAAATAATGACCCAAAGTACGCATTATATAGACACGGTAAAGGCTTGAAGCAACCTGTTGAAGAACTCTTGAATGTTTCCGGTGTGGATTTATCCAGTGGAGGAGGCTTTGAAGAACTTCAACAGTTTCAGCAGTACCTTTCGGATTACAAAATTATTGTGTTTGATGGTTTGTACCCTGATAGGGTGATGTTTAGCGGAAATTCCATTTCGGCTAAGAAATTGTACCTTTTATATAATCGGGACTCTGGGCATTATAATGTAATTACCAATCTGAAGGGTGCAATAGCGAAAAGATACATATGTAACGTCTGTGACACGCTATACGACTATGCACACAAGTGTGACAACGTTTGCTCCCTGTGTACTGCTACGCCACCCTGTACTAAAGATCAGTCCAAGTATTGTTGTACATGTAACAGATGGTTTCTCAGTGAGAAGTGTTTCCAGAATCATCTAATTCTCAAAGTGAAAGGCAAGCTAGTCTCAGTGGAAAGAATCATGCCGAAATTGTTCATATTTGGTAACATCTGATTCGAAACATGAATGCTTCAAGAAATTTTGTACATTTTGTAATAAGAAACAACTTTCATGCCATTCATGCTACGTGGCTCCACTGAAACCTAGCTAGCTATCAAACAAGTATTTGTACGTTTTCTTTGATACGGAGTGAACACAAGACCTTGCAAAGTGTGATGGATCGTTTGAGCATGTTCCGAACCTCATATGTGCTCAGCAGATGTGTTCTAAATGTGAAACCGCGGATGATGTTAATGTCGATTGTGAACAGTGTGGAAAGCGCGTCCACACGTTTTGCAAGACCCCGTAGGTAAATTTATCAATTATCGTAGACTATCTAGGCCATTCGCTGACAAGATTTATGTCATTTCACACAACTCTCGTGGATACGACACAGTTTTTTCTCAGAAGATTTTTGGAACTTAGATGGGTGCCGAAATTGATAATGGACCGTAGTAAAATTCTTAGTATGGTTGTGGAAAATTTCCAGTTTTTTGGATTCGCTGAATTATTTGCCCATGAGTCTAAAGAGCATGCCCAAATCATTCGACCTGACATGCAAGGAGTACTACCCCCACTTCAACACGGCCAGCAATTTGAATTATGTGGGTCCTTATCCTGATCCCGAATTTTACGGGGCAGACTGTATGTCTGCTGACGTGCGCTCACAATTTATGCAGTGGTATGAACAACAGAAAGGTAAGTTATTTTCCAACAAGGACGAACTGCTGGCCTATTGCATGGATGATGTGAATGTATTGAGGCAAGCATGCTGCGCGTTTCGAAATTTGTTTTTGAAATTGGTTAAAATAGACCCATTTAGGGAAGCTATTAAAATATCGTCCATTTGCAATAAGGTATTCCGAACCATGTTCCTGAAACCTGATGCTGTAGGTATTACCCGGAGAGCCGGTTACCGTATGGGGATCGTCAGTCTATTGAAGGTCTTCAATGGCTGGCGTATATTGGGCGGACTCAAAAAATTATTAATGCCGGTAATGGGAGGGACGTGCATTTGGTTGGGGTACCTAATGTAAAAGTTTACGGGTATTGTCAAGAGACAAATGAAGTCTTTGAATATATAGGTTGTTTTTGGCATGCGTGTCTGCTTGCCCAATTGACACAAACCCATTGGTAACACTGAGGAAACACTGCAGAACAGATACGAGGAAACAATGGCAAGGTTGCAAAAAATGAAAGACGCTGGTCACACTGTTGTTTCGATCTGGGGGTGTGAGTTTAGAAAACTACTGCATAACACTCCTGGCCTTGAAAATGAACTTTGCTCGCACTCCTATGTAAAGAACACTCCTATTAATATTCGGGATGCCTTGTACGGGGGTAGAACCGAGGCTAGTAAAACATATTACAAAGTAAAGGATGGGGAACAATTCCGATATGTGGATGTAATCAGTCTGTACCCCTACATTTGTAAGTACGGTAAGTTTCCGGTAGGCCACTCGGAAGTGTACGTGGGTGCAGACTGTCCCCCTGATTGTTTGGATAGGGAGGGTGTTATTCAATGTAAGATTTTACCTCCTAGGGAACTGTATCATCCAGTTCTTCCATACAAAAGCAACTCCAAACTGATGTTTCCTTTGTGTTCATCTTGTGCCGACCCTGTGAACCACGACGACTGTACACACTCTGATGAGGAGCGCTGTATAGTCGGGACGTGGATAGTGGATGAGGTCCGCAAGGCCGTAGACATGGGTTATGATCTGGCGGACGTGTATGAATTTTGGGAGTATGAAGTAACGTGCTTTGACAAAGACACCAATTCAGGAGGTATTTTTGCAGAGTACGTGAACATGTTCCTAAAACTCAAACAGGAATCGTCCGGCTACCCATCCTGGGTTCAAAATGAGGAAAACAAAGACAAATACATTAAGGACTACCGGCGCGCAGAAGGAATTGCTCTAGACAGGGCATCAATTTCCATAAATGCAGGGCAACGTACTTTGGCAAAACTAAAATTGAACTCAATGTGGGGCAAATGGGCACAAAACCAAAACAAGACCCAGACTACAATTGTCAACTCTGAGAAAGAGTTTTACGAGCTTCTAACAAGTCCGGGTGCTGAGGTTACAAACCTCATATTCCTGAACGAAGAGATAGCATGGGTCTCCTGGTAGTATTCCGAAGACAATGTTGCCACGGGGGAAAATGTTAACGTAGAAGTTGCCGCCTACGTAACTACTCAAGCTCGGCTCAAATTATATGGGTATTTGAGCAAATTGGAGAAGTCTGTTTTATGCTGTGATACAGTGTTATCTACATTCAAAAGGTAGATGAACCTCCAAAAGTAACAATAGGGGACTATCTGGGCGACCTCACAGATGAGTTGAAGGAGTTTGGCTCTGGCTCCTTCATAGATGAGTTTGTTTCGGGCGGCCCTAAAAACTATGTGTTTCCGGTAATTTGCCCCTCTACCGGTAAACGCACAACTAAATGTAAAGTAAAGGGTATAACTTTGAAGTATGAAAGTTCAAAAGTTGTAAACTTTACTTCTTTGAAAAACATGATTCTGGAAGACGCGCCACCTGTACATGTTCACAATGCCAAGAAGATCAAGAGGAAGCATGGTGGCATAGTAGTGTCAGAGTTAGAAACCAAAGAGTACAAGGTTGTTTTTAAGAAGCGCCGGCTTATGGACAACTTTGACTCTTTACCATATGGATATTAATATTTTATTTATTTATTTATTTTATTTTATTTTATTTATTTATATATTTTTATTTATTTTTATTTATATATTTATTTATATATTTATTTATTTCTGTAATATAAATAGAGGTGTCCTTACACACCAAAATCATTTCATAGTATGACGTTGAAGCTGCAAAATCCATTTACACTAATTGTTGCAGGTCCTAGTAGTTGCGGTAAATCGACATTTGTAATTAGACTGTTATAGTGCAGGGAGCAGCTTTGTGACGTCGTGTTTACAAATATTGTGTGGTGTCACAGTGAAAATAACGCCCCGCATCGTCTAAAAAACGTGACATTTGTTAAAGGCGTACCGGACTGTGAAACCCCTGAAAATATACCTACGCCCATAGTCCTGGATGACTTAATGGACTCTGCTTATTCTACAAAAGTTAGTCAATTATTTACCAAAGGATCGCATCATCGTAACATCAGTCTAGTTTTAATTACACAGAACTTGTTTCACCAAGGTCCGTCGTCACGTGATATTTCACTGAACCGCAAGTATATAGTTGTGTTCAAGAACCTCAGAAATAAGACACAAATTGTGCACTTGGCCCGGCAGGTTTACCCTGAAAACATTTCTAGATTTCATAAGACATCTAGACGTCTGTAAAGATCCACACTCCTATCTGTTTCTATCTTTACGCAATCAATCAACAGTTTATTGAGATTTAGAACAAATATATTTCCTGGGGAAAATCCCGTCGAGTCGTCCGTTTCTGTAGCCATCAAGATATCCTCTTCCGTCTAGTATGGCGAGTTTCTCCCGCAACCTGTGTTCCTCCGTCTGTCAGTGTTAGTTCGTGTTGTAATTCAGATAAGATGTCATCTTCGGGGGACTGTACAGCGTCTGCAGGCAGCAGACATGAAACCATCATCGACCGAGTTCTGCGAGGGTGTAACACATCCGTCCAGTGACTCTGTCGCCATCATGTACTGGTCCTGTTCTTGTGTATTCATGTGGTCGGACGTGTACCTTTCGCATTTCCGTTTGGGTGTCAGTTCGTCAGTTGTTGTGGGAGTTGTACAGGGAGTGCGTGTCAAACTTGCCGGCGCGGCAGTGCCACTGACAGTATCAGTTGCGGTCACAGTTTTACCCAACCCTACCATTCCTGCCCACGTATGTTCTGCATTCTCTCAATTATTCCACACATTCTGAATCCTCGTCCTGGAATCCTCCTGTGCTATATGGTCTACAGCATTACACACAAAACAGGTGACTAGCTGTCCAAAGTAGGATGTTTGTGCCCGATATCCGCCTGTATATAGTTAAGACGGAATGTGCTGGTCGTTGCAAGTCGAATGCCATTTCCCACTTTATGGCGGTATGCATTTGGCCATTTTTATCTATTATTTCCTGTGCGCTGCAGAGTTTATGAGTTATTCTTTGAATGACTTCAGCAGGCATTTCGGGCGGTGAATTTGCTACTCGGACCATTCTCCTGCACAAGGCGACGGTGCTAAGACTGAACCTAGATATCTCATCTGTTCCATGTTTTTTATGTCGCTGTACCTTTTGTTCGGTCAAGTAATGCCGTTAACGTATGTGCCTTGCAAACGTTATACATACTTGCCTTTTAGGCCCATCTGCCTGGATTGTAGTGACTTCATTCTCGTCCAATAGTAGATGGTCATATATAATTCGTTAATTCCAAACGTTGATATTGTGGAACTTCCTTTATCGAAAGTGCATAGCACCGTGTCAGTAGTAAGCATCCCCGTTTGCCGCCCCCCACCACCGACCCCTGTGACGTCACACGTAAACAAACCTAACCTTGAGCTCCCTTTCTCATGGACCGGAAGTGACGTCATACGTAAACAAACCTAACGTTCCCCTCCCTCCCCTAGCCCTCAGGCGGTAAACAATGCTTCCAGACAGTATGGCGCTATGGGCTTAACCTAACTTTAACTTGTTATTATTTACAAACCTAACCCTCCCCACCCTTCTTTAGGCCTTTAGGCTATGTTATGTCAACAAAGATGGCGGAGGGGTGAATGACCTCCCCTCTTAACCTAACTCTAACTTGTTATTGTCACGTGGTGTAAATAGCCCCAGGCTATGTTATGTCAACAAAGATGGCGTAGGGGTGAATGAC